>Ga0209826_1002775_pt1 | contig 11308 bp, 7 predicted proteins | sample GOMGulsemesocosm_5_FD_184637 | JGI IMG/M metagenome (GOLD analysis project Ga0209826, IMG submission 184637) | Methane-oxidizing microbial communities from mesocosms in the Gulf of Mexico - GOM15C Gulf of Mexico (SPAdes) (version 2) | ecosystem: Environmental > Aquatic > Marine > Cold seeps...
TATCACGATGAATGGGTGTCATAGGGTTAATCATCACAAACTCTTCCCTGTTATTACAATGGTTAAAATCCATAGTAATAAAGTACGGTAAGACTAGCTTTTTATTAACACTTGCAAATTGCCATGTTTCAGCCTGTTCATAAAATAACTCGGGGGTTTTCTGATGGTATTTTGCGTAGACCCTCATCTGCATATGATACAAGTCACGAGGGTAACGTAAATGTTTCTGTAACTCCTCAGACATTTTATCTAATTCAAGAAAAACACCTGGATACGCTCGACTATAAGCGTTAATAATAGGATCTGTTGGGTTAGAAATATAATATTTTACTTCTCCACTATAAGCATCTACTGTAATTTTTATTGAATTACGAATATAGTTAAACTGATGATTACCATCAAGATAATCATGTTTAGCCGGCTTAGAAACTGGGTAATTATTAGATAAGGTATAAGCATCCTGCACCCAATAGAAACGATCTTTGGTAATAACAAGATACGGATCTCTATCTAAGTGAAGAAAAGGGGTAATTCGACTGATGCGCTCTATAATATTTCTATGCAACATCACTTTACTTTGTTGACTAATATTTGTAGAGAAAAATATTTTTTCATCTTTTAGATAAAAAGCCAATAACGCTTTTCTAAAATATGACGGAATTGGAATCCCTGCATCGCCTTTATAGCCAGCTGCATCTAAAGTGGGGTCACCTCCCGATAGACCCAGAACCTTCAAACTATTAGGTACGATGGCATATTCGTATTGTTCTTGACCAAAGTAAATATCAGGGTTTTTAACACCAATCCCTTTAGTTGAAGACATATTTAGATCACGCAAATACCAAATAATGGGTTTTGCAGCATCTTGAGCAGCAGGTGTTACAACCGCCCCATAACCATGGGTATAACGTAAATGAGTGTTTTCCCAGTTCTGCGCTTCTTTGGGTAACTTCTTAATATTCATTTCTCTTGCAGCCAAATTCACTTGCTGAAAATGTCCATTAAGAAAATAACGGTCTTCATCAACCTCTAAAAACCGATAATAAGGTCTAATTCCCTGTAACTGCATATAACCATCTGTTAAAAACTCTCTATCCCAGACAGGGATATTTTCAAAATGGTTCTTTGTTCCCCATTTTTCAATATCTTTACTAGCGTCTAACTTTACTGAAAAATCGATAGTATTAATATTATTTAGATCATAGGCATCTAATGTTGCATCTATGTTGTTCTGCATAAAAAACTTTTCAGTACTAACAGGACTTGGCTTCACAATAAATTGCTGCATCAAATCAGGAATAAACTGAGTTCTTTGTAGACCAACAACAGCTAAAAAAGCAACTAATGAAATATAAAAAGGCATCTTTACTCGATGCTTTTCAGAAAAGATAAAAATGACTGCAGTTACTGCGGTTGCACTAAAAGTGATAATAGACATCCATATCAATGGCAATTGATAACGAATTTCTACAAACCCCGGACCAAAAAACACTGGCTCATGACTGTCTACATACAATAAAGAAAAACGATCCAGTAAAAAACCCCAAACAACAAAAAGAACAACAAAACCGATTAATATAGTTAAATGAATTTTAGCGCCAACAGGAAATTCTTTATTTTGATTAGGAACAAAAATATGTTCCAACCAATACAAACAACCTACCATCACAAACAGTAAACTTGCCGTTATCACTAATTCCTGTTGAATTAAGGTATAAACAGGATAGGAAAATAGATAGAAACTAACATCATTTCCATAAACAGGCTCTGTTACGCCTGCAGAACTGCCAAAAAAGAAAAGAATAGCCGATTCCCACTGATCGTAAAATGGCAGAGCTATAACAATGGCTAGAATAAATGATAAAGGCGTATATACTTTAGCTGACCCATCCATAAACACATCTGCAAAACGTTGAAAACGTTGGCGTTTATCGACATCCAACAACACATCATCAGGTGGGTTCAACCCTAAATAACGTGATGCTATCCAAAAATGAAAATAGAAAATAGAAAAAAAGATGACGGTCACGCCACCAGACAAAATAAACCGATAAAGCAATCTTAACCAGTAATATCCCTCTAGCTCTAATGATCTAAACCACCACAAATCAACTAATAAATCTAAGAATAGAAAATAGAAAGCGACATATAAAATAAGGGCAATAACAAGGGTTGCTCCAGCCAAAGCAGGTAACAGTTTCCAGTTACGCATAAATTCCTCTCTCTAAAAAAATGTATTGTTTTCCGTAGATATCCGTCTACTTTCTAATGAGACTGTACATAATCTACAATTTTCCGTGAGGATATTATTGTCTTCCTCACCCCTAACACTGTATAGCTACTATTTTAACACTCAATTCTTGCTTTTTGCTTTATATCCTTTAGCTCTAATGGCAATACGCGCTGTAATTTTAGTGCATAAACTACCATCAGCTAAATAATAGGCGTATTCAAAGGTCGGTGTGCTCCTTCCTTTTTGCTCCAATTCTAAACGAATTGACTGTTCTTGCTCGGGAGACAGAGTAAAACGCAACTCCAAATCTGTTAGACCTTCATACTTAAAATCAAGATGTAACGACCGTGTCCAGACAGAATAACCAGGGAAAACTTTAATACAGGCCATGGCCGCGATGGGGTCAGCCAAACAGGCTTGAAAACCACCGAACATACTGCCACCTGTATTAGTTGCCACCCAACTATGAGGCAATAAAATTTTAACTGATCGCCAGCAAGGTGATAATTCCAGCACTTTCGGTCTTATTAACCAAAAAGCGGGATACCATTCAATTCTCTTTTTATCTGTTAACCAACGAGCATTCCAGATTAACTTTCGTAAATTCAAAGCAGACTTTTACTCGCGATTTCATAAACATCTTTTGAAATATTTTCAGCATTTACAATTCGTTCTAATTCTGCTTTTATTAATGTCTGCCTATCAGCATCAAATCGTTTCCATTGTGTTAATGCAGAAACCATTCTGGATGCAACTTGGGGATTAATACTATTTAATGCTATTACCTGATCAGCGAGTAATTGATATCCCTGTCCATTTTCCGCATTAAAGTGTAATTGATTTGCCTGACTAAAAGCTCCAATTAATGATCTGACTCGATTTGGATTCGTTAATTCAAAAGCTGGATGTTTTAATAGATTCTGAACCGTAGAAAAAGTATCTTCAGCACTGCTACAAGCTTGTAAAGTAAACCATTTATCAATTACCAGAGCCTCATTTTTCCATTGCTGATAAAAACTTTCCAAACTTTGAACTTTGGCTGGGTTTTTACTTTCAACAATAACTGACAAAGCAGCCATTTGATCTGTCATATTTTTTGCTGAGGAAAACTGTTTCCCAGCTAGTTGATAACTTTCTTCTGTTTCCAATGTAGCCAAATAACTTAAACAAATATTTTTAATACGTCTACGCCCGATTGCTCCTGAATCAAACAGACCTGACTCATCTTTATGGTAACGTTGATATAATTCTTTAAATTGCTCTTGTAACTTTTCAGCTAAGGTTTTCTTAACAAATTCTCTCGCTTGATGAATTGCAACCACATCAACAACATCCATTTGCCCTGCTAAATAATTTTCTGCCGGTAAGCTCAATAACAATGAAAAGTACGACAAATCATCCCAAGATTGTTGAATAACATTTGCAAAAGCATCAACTAATAGAGGAGTAAGTTGTAATGCTTGTCCCTGTTGAATATTATCAATTAAGCCAAAAATCACTTGGCTACACATTTTTTGCCCAGCATCCCAGCGATTAAATGTATCTACATCATGGCTTAATAAAAAAGCTAACTCCTCTAAACTTTGCTGTTTATTTAACACTACTGGCGCAGAAAAACCCCTGAGTAGTGAAACCACAGGTTTTTTATCTAATTGTTCAAATACAAAAGTTTGTTGTTCCTGGATTAACTCTAAAATCACTTCATTAGATACAAACCCATCAATACAAATATTTGCTACAGAACCATCAGTAGCCAACAAGCCTAATTTAACAGGAATATGAACTGGCCCTTTAGTGGCTTGCCCAGGCGTAGCTGCACAACTTTGTTTCAAGGTTAGTGTTAATGTTTTATCTTGTTCATTATACCTTTCAGTCGCCTCTAAAACAGGCGTTCCTGCTTGTGAATACCATCGTTTAAATAAGCCAAGATCAATATCAGACGCTGATTCCATTGCATTTACAAAATCTTCACAAGTTACTGCTTGTCCATCATGGCGTTGAAAATATAAGTCACTGCCCTTTCTAAAATCTTCTTCACCTAATAAGGTATGAATCATGCGGACAACTTCAGCACCTTTCTCATATACCGTTAAGGTATAAAAATTATTAATTTCTATATAGGCTTCTGGGCGAATAGGATGAGACAAAGGCCCTGCATCTTCTGCAAACTGTCTAACACGTAGTAATTTAACATCTTCTATTCTCTTAACGGCTCGGGAGGTTTGGTCTCCGGTAAACTGTTGATCACGAAAAACAGTAAAACCTTCCTTTAAACTTAATTGAAACCAATCACGACAGGTAATTCGATTACCTGTCCAGTTATGAAAATACTCGTGACCAATAACACCTTCAATATGTTCATAATCACTATCCGTTGCTGTATCAGGGCGGGCTAATACAAATTTTGTATTAAAAACATTTAGTCCCTTATTTTCCATTGCCCCCATATTAAAATGACCAACGGCAACAATCATATATAAATCTAAATCATACTCACGTCCATAAGCCTCTTCATCCCATTGCATAGAGTTTTTAAGCGACTGCATAGCATGATCACATTTATCAATATCATGTGATTCTACAAAAATCTGCAAACTAATCTCACGCCCTGTCATTGTAGTAAATGTATCTTCAATACACTCCAATTGCCCTGCAACCAAAGCAAATAAATAACATGGCTTTTTAAAAGGGTCTTCCCAAGTCACCCAATGACGATTATTTTGCAATTCACCTTCAGCCACTTTATTACCATTAGATAATAAAACAGGGTATTTATCCTTATCCCCAATTAATGTGGTTTTAAACAATGTCATTACATCTGGGCGATCAAGAAAATAGGTGATTTTTCTAAAACCTTCTGCTTCACATTGCGTACAAAGCATTGTGCTAGAAAGATAAAGGCCTTCTAGCGAAGTATTTGATTTAGGATTAATAGTATTTTCAATCGCTAATACGAATACTTGTTCCTGAGGTACATTATCAACAGATAAAGACTCAGCACTTTGTTTATATTGTGCTTCATTAAATGCAACACCATCCATTGCCACACTGACTAATTCCAGGCCCTCGCCTTGTAGAACTAAAGCAGCATTATCTACTTTACTCTTTGGGTTTTTCTGAATGGTGAGCTTTGAAACCACGCGAGTTTTTAATTCATCTAAAATAACGGTAAGTTCTACACTTTCAATTAAATATTCAGGAACTGTGTAGTCTTTCAGGTAGATTGTTTGTGGTTTGGTATCTTGCATTTTTTAAAGTAAAGTAAGTTTTTATATTAAGAAGCTATCCCGTTGATGATAGCATAGGTTTCATTCTCTTCTTTAGCAAAGACCAGTAATCCTATAGTCAGGGCTTTTTAATTTCTACAGTTAAATATTATTGAACCCAATGCATAAACAATATTTACAACAAGCCATAGATCTCGCCAACCAAAATGTTACGAGCTTACAAGGTGGGCCATACGGTGCTGTTATCGTTAAAGGTAAAAAAATCATTGCTGCCAGTGGAAATTGCGTCACTACAAATAAAGATCCCACTGCACACGCTGAGATTATGGCTATTCGTCAAGCGTGTATTGAATTAGATGACTTTCAACTTAAAGATTGCACGCTTTATAGTAGTTGCGAACCTTGCCCTATGTGTTTAGGTGCCATTTACTGGGCAAGACTTAAATCTGTATATTTTGCTTGTACTCGCCATGATGCAGCCAAAGCAGGGTTTGATGATAGTTTTATTTATGATGAAATAAATTTAGATGCCAATAATAGGCATATTCCTATGCACCACGTAAAGACTGAAGACGCAGAAGAACCTTTTCTCGAATGGAATAGGCAAAATAACAAAGTAACGTACTAGATTAAAGAATGACAGGTAGTACCTGTCATTCATAACATTATTATTCGGCTTCAGGTGCTTTTTTTACCTTGATTAGCCATCCATCTTTACCTTCGCAATTTCCAGCAGACTGTGAAATTGCATATAAATTTATCCGTGCATATTTACCATTAAGTTCTGGTGGTAACTTAATTTTTATTATTCCATAAGAATTTCTATCATCAATATCAAGCTTAAGCTTAAGATCTCTGACTTCAGCACGAACAGTCGTTAAATCAGCACCTCTATGTACCGAGAACTGTACTGTAGACTCCGCCTCAACCTCAGGTACTGGCCCACCTTTTACTTGTTCTGCTGGAATAAAATCTCTAAAGGTTGGTAAGGGACATTTTTCATCCAGGTTACCTGCATTATAGGCAAATGCAGAGCCTGTAAAAAATACCGCACTTAAAATAAGACTCGTCTTTAACCCTTTTATTATATTCACTATCTGCCTCTCTTTTTTTATAATAATTACGCATAAAAAATGCAATATTAGCATTCCCTCAACTAGGACTTTACTCACTTTTAAAAAGCAATTCAACAAACTGTCAAAATTTAATGCTTTAAAAACCTATATTTCATCTCTCCACTATTTTGGTTTGACTTGCTTTCAAGTTTTAATACTCTCTCTGCGGCAACCTGCCTACTAAGGTCTGTCAACTTTCCCTGATAAAAAATTCTATACATATTGTAGCCTTTCTCTGCCATCAGCCATGTTGCTGTTTTAACTGCAGGCAGAGCCTCAAGATATTCAGTTACGCGCATAACTTCTGCTACTTTTTTTATCCCAGAAACTTTTATCATCACTTCTTCAACATTTCGTCCCTTCTGTTTTGCCGCATAAAAAGTGGATAATCGGTCATATACCCCTTGAAAACCGTTTAGAACTACATTATCAATTGTGGAGCAACTGTCTCGCCATTGTTCAATTTTTTCATCAAAATACAATGTCCATTCTGCTTTCCAGCAATTACCCTGTTTGACCATCTTTCCTGCTAAGGTAGAAACAACCTCATATCGTACCGACACTTCCAATAAATGTTCTGAATATGCACTCAACACATCAGCAATAGACAGCACTCGCTTTTCCCTTAGGTCTTGCATCGGAAATAATATAGGGATTTTTTTCTGATTTGCTGCCTTCCTTAATACTCTCTCAATATCTGGCATCCCATCAGAATCAAAAAGTTTCTGAATACCATTTTCTTCCACAACCAACCATAATAAAGTCCTGGGTCGAACTTCATTCCACAACCAAAGTTTTCCTGGTCGTAGAGTATTAACTAAACTTTCTTCATCAAAGACTATTCGCATCACACGATCGTCTTTATTATTTGTTTCTGATAAGGAAAGTTGGTATTCATCAACATAACCCTTGGCATTAGATAGCACCGCACTAACGGTATTATCCGTAAAAATATTATTTCCTGCCAAAGTCCGTTTTAATACACGCTTCATAGCCTGTTTAATCGCTACATTTATATCAGTTTCTTTCTCACTTTTAGCAATTACTTCAACCTTATATAAGCCTTCTACTGCGACTGCATAAACATTTTGATGATTCAACATCAAAAAAATAATTAATCCTCTAATCCATACTTTCATATCATTCACACAAATTGCTAGATGTCTTGTACAATATCGGTAGATTTATCATTAACTTTAATAAGAGAACATAACATTGAGCAAACAAAATCAAGAAGGCCTAAATTATAAAAGTGCAGGTGTTGATATTGAAGCAGGCAATGACCTCGTCGAACGTATTAAACCTATCGCAGCAAAAACACGTAGACCTGGGGTAATGGCTGGCTTAGGCGGCTTTGGCTCTTTGTTTGAACTTCCATTAGATCGCTATAAAAACCCTATTCTAGTTTCTGGAACTGATGGCGTAGGTACAAAACTTAAACTTGCCATTGAGTTAGGGATTCATGACACAGTGGGCATAGACCTTGTTGCTATGTGTGTTAATGATATTATTGTTCTGGGTGCAGAACCTCTGTTTTTTCTTGATTATTACGCAACAGGAAAGTTAGAGGTAGAAACTGCAGCTTCTGTTATTGCTGGTATTGGAAAAGGCTGTGAGCTTTCTGGTGCGGCTCTTGTTGGTGGTGAAACGGCTGAAATGCCAGGCATGTACACTGGAGGAGACTTTGATCTAGCTGGTTTTTGTGTTGGTATTGTCGAAAAAGATAATATTTTAGATGGCAGTAAAGTTAAAGCAGGTGATAAATTAATTGGTATAGCTTCTTCTGGCCCTCATTCCAACGGTTATTCTTTAATCCGTAAAATTCTTGAAACTAGCAATGCATCTTTAGATGATTCACTGAATGGCAAGCCTTTAGGCGAAGCATTACTTGAACCCACTAAAATTTATGTTAAGTCATTGCTAGAACTACTAAAAACAGTCCCTGTTCATGCCTTAGCGCATATTACGGGTGGTGGTTTAACTGAAAACCTACCTAGAGTTTTACCTGAAGGTCTTGATGCGTCAATTAACCTAAATGCTTGGGAGCTTCCTGAAACATTCAAATGGTTACAAGAAAAAGGCAATGTATCTCAAGCCGATATGCTAACAACCTTTAACTGTGGTATTGGCATGATTATCTGTGTTGATGCAGAAAATGAAGCTGAAACAATGGCTATATTAGCTCAACAAGGCGAAACAGCTTTTTCAGTAGGTGAAATAATTACTTCTTCTGGTGACCCAAAAGTGGTTTATAGCAACTAACAGGTATTAATCACCCCAAATAATTATTTGGGGTGAAGCTATCAATTAAATTCAGAAAACTATCCATATCTAATAATAGATACGTTTGATACCCCGCAAATAAAGCCAGCACAATAAAAATAGCCCCACTTATTCGATGAAGTAAGCTGATAGATATTCTTTGTAATATTGTCCGCCCCGCCCAAACACCTAATGCTGATGTTGTGATTAATGCAGCAGTAGACCCAAGCCAAACAGCAATGGGTAAACTAGTACTACTTAAAGCCACAACGGCTAACTGAGTTTTATCACCAAACTCAGCAACAGTTATCAATAAAAAAGTAGCTATAAAAATACTTCCATTATTTCGCACAACAACCTTTTCATCATCTGGGTCATCTTCCACTCGCAATGCTAAAATACCAAACACAGTAAATAACAACATAACCGTCACAGAAATTACTATTTCTGGAAGTAAGCTTGCTATTGCTGCACCAAAAACCACCGCCAGAGAATTAAGTAGTAAAAAAGCCAATGCAGCTCCAGCCATAACGGGGGCAGCTCTATATCTGGCGGCAAGCGCCATACAAACCAACTGACTTTTATCCCCAATTTCTGCAGCAAAAACCAGCGAAAAACTTGAGATTGATGTAGCCCCAACATTAAACCAATCTAAACTTGCTAAAAAAGCTGTTATATCATCCATAAAAGTTACTAACCTTAGTAAAAAGTATCATTTTAGCCTGCACGTTATATTATCCAGAGCCTTATTTTATTCTTACTGCTAATCATAAGATATAAAATCAAGAAAAATATGTCAGATTACGCTGTCGCTAATCTGGCCTACATACTCATGTATTCCAGTATTCGTTTATTATCCTTTCAATAATAGGATGTTCAAACGTATATTCATCTTGTTCAAGACAGTACATTGTTATTGCTTCTTTTTGAGCATGTCTTAACGATACAAGGTAACAAACTTAAGACACACATTATTTCAAAAAACCTAACTTTCTAGCTAATAGCATTAAACAAATTACACCTGACTTACCCCCTCTATAAACATGTTAGTAAATATTAATATATTAGCTATACTTAAAAAGCGACATACTTCAAAGAGATAAGCCTATGAAAACAGAATTAGAAAGCGTTTATAAACAAAGCGATAAACTTATGGCACCCGTCATATTATTTCTTTTTATCTTTTCTCTAGCACTTGCCAATTGGCATGGTACATGGACAGAGGCTTTAACAATTGGAGGACTATCAGCCGCTATCCCCATCATATTAATATATACAGCACCCGGTAAGCTTTTAACTCGCTTAGCTGTGGCAGCTTCTTTTATGATTTTTTCAGCACTTGAGATCCATCAAGCTCACGGCGTAACTGAATTACATTTTGGAATATTTGTCCTACTGGCTTTTTTACTCTATTACAGAGATTGGATTGTAGTGATTGCTGCTGCTGCAATTATTGCAGTACATCATTTATTATTTAATTACTTACAAGGCGAAGGGTACCCTGTTTATGTATTTTCTAGCGGCCCATCCCTAACAATGGTTTTCACCCATGCCGCTTATGTTGTTTTTGAAAGCGCTCTATTAGTGTACATGTCCATACAAAGCTCAAAAGAAGCTGTTAGAAATGTTGAACTTCAAGAAATAAGTAGCCACTTTACAACTGTTAATGGTGTTATTGATTTAAGCTATCGAAAAAACAACCCACAAAGTGCCTTTGCAACTGATTTCAACAATTTCATGACTGCCGTTAATGAAGCAATTAGTAATAGCCAAAATTCTGCGATAAACCTTTCACAAACATCTAGTCAGTTACAATCGCTAAGTATGAATGCTCAGGAACGAACCTTGCAGCAAAATAATAATACAAGTTTTGTTGTTTCGGCTATCGATGAAATGGCCAACACCATTCAATTAGTTGCTCAAAATTCATCTGATGCCGCATCAGCCGCCAAACAAGCTGATGAGCTGGTGGAAAATGGAACCGTTGTTGTGAACAAAACCATTTCTGTATTAGATAATTTAGCGAGTAGCGTTGAAGAGTCCTCAGCAGTCATTCAACGCTTAGAAAGCCATACAGAAAGCATAGGCATGGTTCTAGAGGTTATTAAGGGTATCGCCGACCAAACTAATTTACTTGCATTAAATGCTGCTATTGAAGCCGCCAGAGCTGGAGAGCAAGGCCGAGGCTTTGCTGTTGTTGCTGATGAGGTTCGCACTCTCGCGAGTCGCACCCAAAAATCAACGGAAGAAATTAATGACATGATTGAGCGCTTACAGGAAGAAGCTAAAAATGCGGTCAATTCGATGACAAATGGTAGGGAACAAGCTCAACAAGGTGTAGAACAAGCCTCTCGTACCAGTGAAGCTTTTAATTCAATTACTGAGTCTGTTGCGGTAATAAATGAAATGAACTCTCATATTGCCAATGCAGGAGAACAGCAAAAATCTGTTATTAATGAGATACAAAGAAC
>Ga0209826_1002778_pt1 | contig 11301 bp, 12 predicted proteins | sample GOMGulsemesocosm_5_FD_184637 | JGI IMG/M metagenome (GOLD analysis project Ga0209826, IMG submission 184637) | Methane-oxidizing microbial communities from mesocosms in the Gulf of Mexico - GOM15C Gulf of Mexico (SPAdes) (version 2) | ecosystem: Environmental > Aquatic > Marine > Cold seeps...
ATCCACAATGTTACTCGTTTCCATGGTGGTGTATCTCCTACGGTTGGGTTGGTGTCTTTCAACAACAAATCAACCAGATACGCCGCCAACCTTCAAATCCTCAAAACACCAGAATCAGTCATAGCTCCGCCGCTAATAATGCATCCTCGACATAGTGGCGCATTGAATAGGCCGTGTGTGACGGTGTTTCTTTCATATCATTGTTGGCCATGAATTTGTTGACCAGGGCAGACCACGAATTGGCTTTGTTCTGGTAACGTAAGATACCGCCACGCGCGACAATGCGGCGGGCAGCTTCAAGGGAAACACCCACAAGCGGAACGTCTCGGCGGGAGTGAGAAACTTTCAACTCCCGGCCGTGCGGTGCGACCCTTAAAAATGGAATGTTTTCAAAAACCCGGTAATCATCCAGTGGTGCGTCGGTCACCTCAGACGGGCGCAATCCGGTGTTGATCAGGACCAACAGCACGTCCGCCGCCTCTGTGTTAAGCTTGTCCAGCGCACCGGGTGCAAGGATTTTGTCCTTAATCCATTGCTGGGAAAAAGGTGGGGTGTGTTTCAGATCGGCCTTTTTCAAGGACAGGCGCGAGAACGGGTTTTCAAGGCCAGGAGCCGATAAATTAGACCATGTGGAGAATATCTCCCGCAACTGGTTGAATTGCTTGTTTGCCGAATTGGCGGACCTGCCGCGCTCGACTCGATCAGACCACCATTCGCGGAATTTCAAGGCATCGGCACGGGTAATCCCATCCATTGGCGGGCAGCGGCGGCGACCATAAACCACCGTCTGAAAATTCTTTATCGCGGCTTCCCTTGGTTGCCGCCATTTGATCTTTTGCGACTCGGATTTCTGCAAATGACGGTCACGGGTGAACTTGAGGTATTCTTGAAATGCGTCGTTAAAATCGGGCAGGGAAACAGGAACGGCCCCAGCGACCGCGCGGGCAACCTCAGTGGAGGCCGGGCTGCCTAGCGCTTCTAAGGCTGCGCCACGCACAAGGATTCCAGACAAGGGGCCACTCGCCAGATCAGTAACCGGGCGATAGGTGAAGCCATGTGCGGCGGCAAGTTTGCGGGCTGCCTCGTAATGTTCCCGCGCGGAACCGTGATCACCCGCCAAGAGGGCTTCCCATTCCGCCAACCGCTCCATTTCGACCTGAGCCGCCTTGGCTAGCGCCTCGGTTTTTGACTCTGTGTTCAGAGATTGCCGAACTTGCTGCACCGGCTTGCCATCAGCGGACAGAACCAATCCGATGTATCGCTTTGGTATTCGCTTGACCCAGTAATAAAACTGGCCACTGCGTTTTACGATCCCCACGGCGCGCGCCTACAAAAACAAGGGGTGCATAAGACCCCAGACGAAGACAACGTAACCGTAGAGATTCAATCCACCGACAGTAAATGCAAACACAAGAGCACCCCAACCCAACCCAACATTCTTTCACGGAATGACTGGTCTTGAGCGTGACAAATCTGGCAACTGTGGCTGCCCATTATCCCATCCTAGTGGTTATGTTTGTCCTTAGTCTGTTTGGTGGTCGGTTGGCTTGTCGGGTTACAAATGTTGATCCATTTGTTGATCCAAATGTTGATCCATTTGGCGCGCAAGTAAAGCCTGAAAATTTCAAGCCACTGCAACTTACGAATAACTATTTGCTTGGGAATGTCTTTGGAAGTTTTGTGGCGGAGAGACAGGGATTCGAACCCTGGGAACCCGTGAAGGCTCAACGGTTTTCGAGACCGCCCCGTTCGACCACTCCGGCACCTCTCCGCGGGGGTCTGGTGTGGCAGCGTCTAAGGATGTTGTTGAGATGGTGCAAGAGGCTTTTCACAGTTCAGTCAAGAAATCCGATTTTTCATTGTATGGTGACCCAAATCGCTTAGATATTGGGTATGAGATATATCACCTCCATTCCCGCTGCGTTGATGCACGGCTTGCTAGCCATTGTTTTTGCATCTCTTTTGAATGCTCCCAGTGCCCGTGCGGCAGAAAGAGACCGGGTCGAAGCCTTTTTGCAGGTGACCGGGTTTGATGTGGCGCTGGACAGTATTGCCCTGTCCGCCAGCAGCGCGCCGTATATGTTGGGGCTGGAGCCGGGGGACTTTGGCGCGGCATGGGTGCGGTTGTCGGGTCAGGTTTTTGATACTGATGTGATGCATGATCTTGCATTGCAAATACTTGAGGAAACGCTGGATGAGGAGGCGCTGGCCCATGCAGCGGGATTCTATGCCAGCGACTTGGGGCAGCGGTTGGTAGCGGCCGAAAATTCCGCGCATCTGGTTGAGGACGATGACGTCATTCAAGGGGCAGGTCGGCGTATCATTTCTGAGCTGGTCCGCGATGGCTCGGAACGGTTGGTCATCCTGCAACGTATGGGGACCGCCATCAACGCGGCAGATGCGGGGATCAAGGCTGTTCAACAGATCCAACTGCGCTTTCTGCTGGCTGCAAGTGCTGCTGGGGTGATCGAGCTGGATCTTGATATTGACGGGCTACGGGCCATGATGAAAGAACAGGAAGATGATATGCGCCTGTCAATGCAGGCCACGTCTCTGGCTGGGTCGGCCTATACCTATCAAGCATTCTCCGATCAGGAGATTCTCGATTACGTCGTGGAATTAGAGCAGCCATTGATGCAGTCCGTCTATGAATTGCTGAACGCGGTACAATATGAAATCACCGCTAACAGGTTTGAATTGCTGGCGTCTCGGCTGTCTGAACTGTCCCTTGGTCAGGATATCTAACAGCATTGGCGCCAAGGGCTGCGGAGCTTGACAGGGTTGTTCATCTGCCGCATAAGCCCAGAACCCGGCTTGGATTCTCTCTGTGCCGGGTTCATTATGTAATCCGTCCCCAAAGGGACGCGCCGTTCGAGGTGGCCTAGGCCAAAACGCCCATCTTGGGGACCACAGAACGCGGTTGAAAAAGGAAAGACGCATGTTTGCGGTCCTAAAGACTGGCGGCAAGCAGTACAAAGTTCAGGCGGGTGATATCCTCCGCGTTGAAAAATTGGCTGCTGATGCTGGCGAAACAATTCAATTCAATGACATCCTGATGCTGGGCGGCGACGCTCCGGTTGTGGGTGTACCCTTTGTTGCAGGCGCTGCTGTGCAGGCCGAGGTCATCGACCAGATCAAAGGCGAAAAGCTTATCCACTTCGTGAAGCGTCGTCGTAAGCACTCGTCCAAGCGAACCAAAGGTCACCGTCAAAAACTGACTCTGGTCCGGATCACCGAGATCCTGGCTTCGGGTGCGGACAAGTCCGGCGTTAAAGCTGCTTCTGGTAAGGGCGATGCAACTGCCACAGCCAAAGCTTCAGTTGGCTCTGATGATCTGACCCAATTGACTGGTGTTGGCCCTGCTGCCGCCAAGAAATTGGTCGAAGCTGGTCTGACCAGCTTTGCCAAGGTCGCTGCATTGTCTGCGGATGATATAGCTGCTATCGATGCGGTCAAAGTGAAACCCGAATGGGTTGAGCAGGCCAAAGATCTGGCTAAAGGCTAAGGAGAGACAGAATGGCACATAAAAAAGCTGGTGGTTCCTCCCGTAACGGCCGCGACTCTGCTGGTCGCCGCCTTGGCGTGAAACTCTATGGTGGCCAGGCGGCTATCTCGGGTAACATCATCGTTCGTCAGCGCGGCACCAAGTTTTGGCCGGGCGAAGGCGTGGGCATGGGCAAGGATCACACAATCTTTGCTGTTGTCGAAGGCGCTGTTACCTTCCACAAAGGCCTGAAAGGCCGCACCTTTATTTCGGTTCTCCCGGTGGCGGAGGCAGCTGAATAAACCGAACCCATAAGGTTAAGAAAATTTTGGGGGATCGGTGATAAGCCGGTCCCTCTTTCTGTATTGGCGCTTGGCGTGGCCTGCATGTGAGAATTGCTTGGCTGGTCGACTAGGCTGCCCGTTATATTAGTATCGATTGAATGAGGGACATCTGTATGAGCCTGGATCAAACACTTAATCAACCGCTCATCGAGACCGAGCGCTTTGTTCTGCGCCCGTTGCGCAAATCGGACGAGGGGCTGCTTGCCCATTATACCAGCGATGAACGTGTCGCCCGTATGACCAGCTCGATTCCACATCCGTTGCCGCCCGGCGCGACCCAAGCCTATGTTGAGCGGTCGATGGCAAAGGACCGTCACGAAGACATCTGGGCCATTGATGGAACCCGCGATGGCGGTGCCGAACTGAAGGGTGTGATTGGGTTGAAGCGCATGGACCGCAACCAATCCGAAGTCGGATATTGGATTGCGCCAGTGTTCTGGAACACCGGGTTGGCGTCCGAGGCACTTAAGGCGCTGGTGGATGCGAACCCGCTGAACAACGCGGCAATGTTTGGATCGGTGTTTCAGGACAATCCAGCCTCGGCTCGGGTGCTGATCCATAGCGGCTTTGAATACCTGGGCGATGCGGAAACCTACTCGGTTGCGCGCGGCGCATCTGTGCCAACATGGACATACAGTCGAAAACTGTGATTGGCGCGCGGCTCTTGATACGTTAAGGCAGGCGATAGACCGGGCAGGGGGCTGATCCCCTGCCTTTGATCACCTCGACACTATCACGCCCGGGCCGGTGATTTTGGTCCGCGCGAAAAGGAGCAGTCATGAAATTCCTCGATCTGGCAAAGGTCTACATCCGGTCCGGCGGCGGCGGCAACGGCTGTATCAGCTTCCGGCGTGAAAAGAATGCGGAATATGGCGGTCCAGATGGCGGCGATGGCGGCAAAGGTGGAACGGTCTGGATCGAAGTGGTTGATGGGCTGAATACGCTGATCGATTTTCGCTACCAGCAGCATTTCTTTGCCAAGAACGGCCAGGGCGGAATGGGGCGCCAACGCACGGGTAAGGATGGCGACCACATCGTGCTGCGGGTGCCGGTAGGGACCGAAATTCTGGATGAAGATCAGGAAACTGTGATCGCAGACCTGACCGAAATCGGCCAACGCATTCAGCTCGCCAAGGGTGGCAACGGCGGATTTGGCAACCTGCATTTTAAAAGCGCCACCAACCAGGCTCCACGCCGGTCCAATCCAGGGCAGGAAGGTGTTGAGCGGACGATTTGGTTGAAGCTGAAACTGATTGCGGATGCCGGTTTGCTTGGGTTGCCCAATGCCGGAAAATCCACCTTTTTGGCTGCAAGTTCCAACGCACGCCCCAAAATCGCGGACTACCCATTCACCACACTTCACCCGAACCTCGGCGTGGTAGGTATTGATAATGCAGAATTTGTTATTGCCGATATTCCTGGTTTGATCGCCGGTGCGCACGAGGGGCGTGGCATTGGTGACCGCTTTCTTGGCCATGTCGAACGCTGCTCGGTACTGTTGCATCTGATCGATGGCACCTCTGATAGCATTGCTGAGGATTACCGTACTATCATTGGCGAGCTAGAGGCCTATGGTGGTGAGCTGGCCAACAAGGCACGGATCACGGCATTGAATAAAATTGATGCTCTGGACGACGAGGAACGCGCTGCAGCGCGCGCCGAGCTGGAAACTGCGGTGGGTGGTCCAGTCTATATGATGTCTGGTGTCAGCCGCGAGGGTCTGCCTGAGGTATTGCGCGCGGTGCGAACTGAAATAGAAGACGACCGCATTCGTCAGAAACCCGCTGTGGAGGTGCAAACTTGGCAACCTTAAGCACCTCAGACCGGATCGTCGTCAAAATTGGCTCTACTTTGCTGGTTGACCGCGAAAGCGGTGATTTGCGCTCAGATTGGTTGCACTCACTGGCCATGGATGTGGCTTGGCTCAAGGGGTTAGGCAAGGATGTTATCCTGGTTTCATCCGGTTCTGTTGCCTTGGGGCGCAGGGTTTTGGACCTGCCACATACAGAACTGCCGTTGGAACAATCGCAGGCCGCTGCTGCGGTGGGCCAAATCCGCTTGGCCCGCGCCTATGAACGCGCATTGGACCCCTATGGCATTAAGACAGCGCAGGTTCTGGTGACCCTCGAAGATAGCGAGAATCGCCGTCGGTATCTCAATTCACGCGCCACACTGGAAACTCTATTGGGTTTGGGTGTTGTGCCTATTGTCAATGAAAACGATACCATAGCTACCCATGAGATCCGTTATGGGGACAATGACCGGCTTGCCGCCCAGGTGGCAATGACTGTCGGTGCCGACTGTTTGGTCCTGTTGTCTGACGTCGATGGGTTTTACAGCGCCAATCCAGCATTGGACCCAACGGCCGTCCGCTATGACAGGATCGACAAGATTACCCCAGAAATTGAGGCAATGGCAGGCGATGGCGTGTCTGGTTTGTCAAAAGGGGGTATGATCACCAAGCTGATGGCTGCCAAGATGGCCACTGCAGCGGGCTGTGCTATGTTGATCACTGAAGGGTCGGGTCTCAACCCTTTGAAACGGATTGAAGAAGGCGCGACTTGCACATGGTTCAAAGCGCAAACCGATCCGCAAGCCGCGCGCAAACAATGGATTGCGGCGATGAAACCGCGCGGTGAAATCACCATCGATTCAGGCGCTGCCAAGGCATTGGAAACGGGTAATAGTTTGCTGCCGGCCGGCGTTACAAATGTAGAGGGTTCTTTTGGCCGCGGCGAGCCGCTGGCCATCCTTAGCCCAGAGGGCCATATGCTGGGGCAAGGGTTAAGTCGATATACCGCCGTCGAAGCCCGCGCAATTTTGGGGTGCCAGTCGCATCAGGTCGAGGCTAAGCTGGGATACCCTGTCCGAGCCGCGCTGATCCATCGTGATGATATGGTGCTGTGACCCCTTTTTCTTGCAAAGACATTCCTGCCAGTAACGATAACTTTCTGGCGCAGCGATCTGCAAAGGTTCGAGACAGATGAAAGACATAGATAACATTCCCGCCCTGATGGCGGATATTGGGGCCCGTGCAAAAGCTGCGTCGCAAATTCTTGCCACTGCGCCGGGTGAGCATAAGCAAGCCGCGCTGAATGCAGCTGCCGATGCCGTTTGGGCGCGTCGTAGCGATATTATGGCCGCCAATGCGCTGGATCTCGACTTTGGTCGCAACAAAGGTTTGTCAGATGCGATGATGGATCGCTTGATGTTGGATGAGCCCCGCATTCAAGGTATCGTTGATGGGCTTCGCGCGGTATCAAGCCAGGCTGATCCGGTTGGGCAGGTGCTGGACGACTGGGATCAACCTTCGGGTTTGAACATTCAGCGCGTGCGCACACCGCTGGGGGTGATCGGTGTTATTTACGAAAGCCGTCCCAACGTGACCGCCGATGCCGGTGCGCTATGTCTGAAATCTGGAAATGCAGTTATTCTGCGTGGTGGCTCTGAGAGTTTTCACTCAAGCCAAGTGATCCATGCTTGTCTGGTTGCTGGGCTAACAGCCGCCGGATTGCCTGCAGATGCCATTCAATTGGTTCCAACACGCGACCGGGCTGCCGTGCAGCACTTGCTTCAAATGACGGAGTACGTCGATGTGATTGTCCCGCGCGGCGGCAAGGGATTGGTCGGTTTGGTACAACGCGAGGCGCGGGTGCCGGTCTTTGCTCACCTTGAGGGCATCGTGCATATTTATATTGATAAGGCGGCGGATGCGCAAAAGGCACTTGATATTGTGCTAAACGCCAAGACTCGCCGAACCGGTATTTGTGGGGCGGCTGAATGTCTGCTGATCCATCGCGATATTGCAGATACTCTGGGTAAGGACATCCTGTCTGCTCTGGCTGCCGTTGGTGTTGAAATTCGGGCCGAAACGGGTCTGCCTGGCCCGCAGAACATGGTGACGGCCACCGATAAGGATTGGGGCTGTGAATATCTTGATATGATCATCGCGGCCAAGAAAGTGGACAGTATCGACGATGCAATTTCCCATATCCGCCAGCATCATTCGCAACATACAGATTGCATCGTCACCGAGGATCCAGCGGCTGTTCAGCAGTTTTTTGCAGAACTCGACAGTGCTATTCTAATGCACAATGCCTCTACCCAGTTTGCCGATGGTGGTGAATTTGGCATGGGTGCAGAAATTGGTATTGCGACCGGCAAGATGCACGCTCGCGGTCCGGTTGGCGCGGCGCAATTGACCAGTTTCAAATATCTGGTGCGTGGCAACGGCACTATTCGCAGTTAAAGATAATAAGAGCGTCAGGCTTTAGTACTGACGCTCTTTGATCTTCATAATATCGAATCAGAAATTGATGGTGATTTTGTCCAGGCTTTGCTCGACGCGCACGGTGCGGCCCATCTCTTTGGCAACCTCTGGCAACATGGCGAATTGCACCAAGGCCGGGGTGACTGTGGCGCGGGATTGACCGCCGCTGATTCGTGCCCAAAGGTCATCATCGACATTGATTTTCGTAGCCTCTCCGATCACCGTCCATTTGCCATCTGCGCAAAATACTTTTGCTTTGCCGCCATAGGGCAGGGCAGTTTCCAGACATTGTAGGGCCAAAAATGCAAGCCGAACTTCACGTCTGTTGCAGGCGTCCAAGGGTGACCACTGATATTGAAGCCGCGCACCCCTACACATGTCTTCCAGTATCGAGACCACCTCGGCGCGACCCATTTGTTGGTCACTGGCACTGCCATAGGCCACCCGGAAAAACCGTATGCGGGCATTGGCATTGCCCACACTGTCGGCAATCAGTTCCAGCTCGGGTCCGCCAAGATCACCGGACATGCCAAGTAGTTCTAGTCCATTATTGATGGCGCCGATTGGGCTGATCAAATCATGACAAATCCGCGAGGCTATCAAAGCCGCCAGATTGACGCTATTTTCACTCATGTCTTTCCTCCGAATTGGGCCAATCCACTATGAGTGACCTCAACGCAATTTTAGCGCCTGGTATGTTTGTCCGGCATCCTGATCATCCCGAATGGGGCCTAGGGCAAGTACAATCCAATATAGGCGGCAAAATCACCGTAAATTTTCGCGATCAGGGCAAGTTGGTAATCGATGGATCCCGCGTTGCGCTGACACCCATATTTGATCCGCCATAAGGGTTGATGAAGAGTTAATGCTTTACGCCAGTTTTGTATAAACAGTTGCCTATGTAACGCAACACGGGCTATCTGCGCCTGACCAAAAAATGTGATAGTTCCCAACTATGCAAAAGCACTCTCCAACCTTTACCGTCAAAATAGCCGAGACCCACGACGAACTGCGGGCAGTTCAGGCGTTACGCTATGAAGTTTTTGTTCAAGAGTTGGGCGGTGGTGGTGATCTGGTAGATCACCATGCCGGGTTGGAACGTGATCGGTTTGATCCTTTTTTCGATCACATGATGGTGCTGGATAACGCCAACGGTACGCTAGCAGGTGTTTATCGATTGCTGCGGGATGATCAGGCAGCGCAGGCGGGGCAATTCTATTCTGAAGATGAATACGACCTGACCACGTTGAAAACTTGTGGCCGTAAGCTGCTGGAATTGGGACGATCCTGCCTGCATCCCAACTATCGCGGCGGTACAGCAATGTTTCATTTGTGGACTGGGCTGGCCGAGTATGTGGCGCGTCATGACATCGAAATTCTGTTTGGTGTTGCCAGCTTTCACGGTACTGACCCGGCGGACTTAGCCAATCCCCTTTCGATGCTGCATTACAATCACTTGGCTCCAGCCAGTCTGAGAGTACGCGCGAAGAGCTATCAGCCAATGGACCTGATCCAGCCTGACGCACTGGATCGCCGACGGGCGATGGTTGAAACACCAGCCTTGATAAAGGCCTATCTGCGCCTTGGCGGCTGTGTTGGGGATGGCGCCTTTATCGATCACAGTTTCAACACCACCGATGTGTGCCTGATTCTCGACACCGCAAAGATGAATGATCGCCAGCGACGTATTTATTCAGCTGCGAGGGAGAATAGATGACTACCAGTTGGCAAAGTGAAACCGCAGCTGATCCAATTCGGGTCACTGGATTTGGCTGGGGTTTGGTGCTGCTGCGCGGCCTGGTTCTGGCGGTGCTGGTTTTTGGTGGCCTCACGATACTGCTGGTTCTACGCCTGTTCGAGCGGCCATTGTTTGGCATGAAACGTCCCGTTACCCCGTATATTACCCAATTTGTGTGCCGAAATGCCTTTCGAGTGCTTGGCATTGGGTTCCACAGTACCGGTGCCATGATGCAAGAGCGTGGCGCCATCGTCGCCAACCATTCCTCTTGGCTGGATATATTTGCACTTAACGCACGTAAGCGCATATATTTTGTGTCCAAGGCAGAAGTGGCGAAATGGCCGGGCATTGGCTGGCTGGCGCGAGCCACGGGCACTGTATTCATCGAACGCAGTCGAAAAAAAGCCAAGGAACAGACCCAACTGCTCGAGCAGCGGCTAAAAGCTGACCACAAATTGCTGTTTTTCCCCGAGGGAACATCGACGGATGGAACCCGTGTTTTACCCTTTAAAACAACCCTATTCGCGGCATTCTTCAACGATCATTTGCGCGAATTCATGATGGTTCAACCGGTGTCTGTTGCTTATTCCCCACCACAAGGGGAACCAGACAGGTTTTATGGCTGGTGGGGCGATATGAATTTTGCGCCCCATCTTCTCAAAACCATGTCAGTACTGCGGCAGGGCTCGGTTGAGCTAACTTACCATGCTCCGGTTCGGGTCGCAGATTTTGCTAGTCGCAAATCACTGGCTGCCTATTGCGAAACGACTATACGTCATGGCCATGCCAGGCTGCGTAATGCCCCGGAACAAGCAGATTAACCTATATCATGGACCTTTACGCTTGCACCGTTTGCAATCGTGATTTATACGCGCGGCATTCAAACCCGCAGGCGGGGTTTGGCCTGATCGGGGGAGACATCCCCGACAGACCGCCGGTTGGAGCACATGCTCTAAGACCCCCGCCGAGGAAAAAACCGGAAAGGTAATACGAACATGGCTCTTCCTGAGTTCACTCTTCGTCAGCTGCTCGAAGCTGGCGTCCACTTTGGTCACCAAACCCAGCGCTGGAACCCGCGTATGGGCCCGTATATTTACGGCGCACGTAATGGTATCCACATCATGGACCTGACCCAGACCGTCCCGATGCTGGACCTGGCACTGCAGGTTATTCACGACACCGTTGCCAAAGGTGGCCGCGTGCTGTTCGTCGGTACCAAGCGTCAGGCCGCTACGCCGATCGCTGAAGCTGCCGAAAAATCGGCTCAGTACTTCATGAACCACCGTTGGCTGGGCGGCACGCTGACCAACTGGAAAACTGTTTCGCAGTCGATCAAGCGCCTGAAAGACATCGACGAAAAGATGGGTACCGGCTTTGAAGGTCTGACCAAGAAAGAACGCCTGGGCATGGAGCGTGATCACGGCAAGCTGCAAGCTTCGCTTGGCGGTATCAGCGAAATGGGCGG
>Ga0209826_1002779_pt1 | contig 11300 bp, 14 predicted proteins | sample GOMGulsemesocosm_5_FD_184637 | JGI IMG/M metagenome (GOLD analysis project Ga0209826, IMG submission 184637) | Methane-oxidizing microbial communities from mesocosms in the Gulf of Mexico - GOM15C Gulf of Mexico (SPAdes) (version 2) | ecosystem: Environmental > Aquatic > Marine > Cold seeps...
AGGCAGCAATGGGTCGATGGCTGACTTTCACTGTATGATTTGTTTGCGACCAATTTTTACAGTTGTCCGCTCATATCTGAGTCAATAGAAATAAAAATAGCTGTCTAACATCTCAAACAGACTGTTTAATCAATACAAAGCCAACTTTTTACAATCCTATTTATTGACACCTTATTTGCTACCACCTTTGCTTATATTCTTTTAAAACTGGCTTATTGCTTTTTTATGTGACAATAAGATCACCAAGATATTGCCTTAGACGCCTAATACCATTTAACCGCAGTGAATGCGCTAGATTCAAATCCAGTGCCATCTGATTAAATTCCTGATAAACCGTTTGCATGGGTTTTGATTGGCGCATTAAAAAATCTTTTCCTTCAAGACCACTCATGATCAGATAACTTTGCTGACCTTTTGAGCCTTTCTTTCGCCAACGTACATAAACCGTTAATGATCGCACTTCCTGAACGCTCAAGTAAATTTTTCTTGGCTCAGCAACCACATTTCTGAAATACACAGCTAATTCCATCATTGTCTCAACGATTTTTTTATTCTCTGCTTCAAGCACCTCAATTCTGCGCCAGGCCCCTTCTGAAGTTTCAAACGGTAAAAATGTTTTTATTTGTTCTTCTATTTTTTTATTCATCCTTACCTAAGATGGCTTCTGCCAAAGTAAATATCACCCTATTAACCTGGTCAATGCCTGTTTAGCATTTGAATGATCATCACCTACTTCAGCTTAGAAACCCTGAGCAACCGGTTAGTCTAAATCAAGGACTATCGGTGCTCAATAAGTGATGTACGAATAACCTCTACATATCTATGTTTTTCATATGCCATCTCAATGATGGATATATTTTTCTCAAAAAGAGTTAAAAGCTCCTTATTACTAATATTTCCTGTTGATACCAGCAATAGCTTAAAGGGGACACCTGCAAGCAGGAATGAATTAACAAAATCAGCATCTTTGGTTATAACAATACGTTGTTCAGTTACTGAAAGTTCGTTTATATAACTATCCGTCGTATGATTTCCTGCTTCTAACTCCAGGGTATGAACAGCATTATTCCACACCACGTCAAACTTTCAGCCAAATGTTTATAGGTAGGTGAGCATCAAACAAAAACTTCATGCCGCCAAGTTTTCAATTCGCTTAACTTTAGTTAAATGTGTAGCAAACTCTAACGCAGCAATAAGGTGGTCGTCCCTCTCCAGATCTTCATAATCTGCCAAAATTTCATCAAAGCTCATTCCTGCACTCAACCATTCCAGGATATTTTCTACCGGATACCTCAAACTACGGTTACAAGGCTTGCCATGACAAATACCCGTATCCATCGTAACCCGTTCAATCAATAATTTACACATAACCCAAGCACCTTAAATTGTTTATATTTATTGCATGTTGATTTTAACTCAAAAGCACCCTTACCCTTAAAGGGTTAATATCTTTTGTAAGTTGTGTTATCTACCTTAAGTTGCTCTGTGTTATCTACCTAAATTAAGTAATTCTTCACCGCCATTATCTTTGTTTACAAGAACCATCGTCTTTTTCTGCTGAGTTAATGTTTCCTTTCAGTCGATGATTGCTAATTTAGAAAATTATATGTTTTCTTAGTTGTTTAATACTTTCTAGTTATCTCATTATTAATAACGAGATTAATTTTATTCTATTTTCAACATTTGTTTCAACCCATTCCAAATAATTTATCAGGTACCGCCACTGGCTCAATTTCTCTTATTTCAGGCTTGATTTGTTCCACTGTCGCAGTCACTTTCTTTTCTTCATCCTTGTCTGCCTTTTTGTCTTTTTTAACTTTTAGCGTGCCTTGTCTGTCTTTTTGTTTAATCCGTATTTCTGGTGATATTTTTGCCCTTTTTGTTTTTTTAAGAATCGGTACTGGGCATTCGCCATGCGTGCTAATCGCACTGATGGCGGCTGGGTTATTTGCACTGATATCATCACGCGTAACGCCTGTAAACTTCCATCTGCCGGGTAAGTCAAATGTACGTCTCACAGCCTTGCCTGTGACTGAAACCAGATTATTCGCCGTATTACGATCAATCAAACCAATATGACTCGCGGTAAAAACAGAGCAGCAAAGCCCATCATAATCTGAGATTAAATAGGCTCCCATATAGCCATAGGGGTTCTGAAATAGAATGGGGACTTGAATAGGTTGAATAGAATGAGCTATATCAACTTCAAACCCCGACATTGAATGCAATACCTCGTCCAGCCATTGTTTTTTTTCAGTAATAATTTTCCTTGCTTCATCAATGGATTCTTCTATTTGTAACAAGTACCAATCAGCATAGGGATCATCTGCCTGTGCTGATAACCAAAGTAATTTCATTCGACGACCGTACTCCAGTAAACCAACGATAGGCTGAACACCTTTTGCTCTTTTTCGTCCGAGCACCATCTTTTGTGCTTGACGTGTTTGAATGGTCATCCGTGTTTCACTTCTCAAACCTCCCGGTTGTTCACCCAAAACACGAGGCGATGCAGTAACTTGTTTTTCTTCATCATCATGGTCATTGAATGTATGTTCCATTATGCTCACCTTTAATAATTTTATTTAAGAACGTTACTCACTGAACACCACCCAGTTTGATTGGTATGGCACTCATGACTTTCCGTTTAACCTTTGACATTTTTAAATGCCTCTTTTCAAATAGAGGGTATAAAACCAATTTCTTGCTGTTGCGACAGTAAAGTATTTTTACTGACTTTTAAAGCCTGATCAATCACATGTCAATTCAAAGAAACCTTTAAATTTTTACCTAGATGCGTCTTCTTGACCAAAAATGACCAACTACTCATTCGGTTAAGTACGCGTGAAATACTCCGGTTTGATATTTTTATATTCTCTTGCCATTTCTCTCATGCTAATTTCTATTTCACCTTGATTTGGCAAATAATATAAATGCTGCAAGACTAATGCAGCAGTCATCGAATCGGTATTAAAAGGATTGCCTAATACTCACACGCATACGTCCTCTTGTTAATTCAAGAAAAACATGAAACTCACTGAAACAGACTGCCGTTGAATGATCGTCCGTAGTGACATGTGTTGATTTATGCTGCCAATAATTATTTAACACTTCAAAAAATTCTTTTTGGTAGACCATTAAGCATCCTTTGATTTCGGGTTTGACACGGCTTGAATCAACGGTAAAAAGCCAGCCTTGCAGATATTTTAGAGGAAGCATGAGCATCTCACGTTCTTTACCATCTTCCGCAACCGTTGTCATCATGACAACGGTTGAAAATAAAAAAACATGTCGTTTAATGCGAGAGTGTTGCGATGGCCATTTAAACCTTTACTTTCACACACAGTTCTCATAACCACATAATGCTTACCATCACGCTCTACGGTGAGTATCTGATTGCCTTGAAAGGCTATTATTTGTATGTCTTGTTTCATAATCCATCCTCAAATGTTTATGGGCACAGTGTCCGCAGGCAAACTAGTTCCAGAGAATTGCTTCAAGGTGGGCACAGTGTTCCCACCTAGCCTAGTTCCAGAGAAACCTTTCTGTCTCAACAACTTCACTGCTCCTCCATTAAAAATTTTGGTTTAAGCACTCCATTCATCCCTTCCCAGCGCTGAACGGTTGATTTCGTTTTTTGTTTTTTTTGAATTTTATTTTTCTTTGGTTCTGCTAGCTTTTCTTTGTTATACCCAATATTTTTCATATCGCCTCCCTGTAGCGCAGCAACTGTCATAGCTTTCTGTTGTCCTCGTAATTTTTCTTCTCGGGTATTTTTACGTTTTCTTTGCTCTTGATGTGTGAGATAACCGCTGGTTAGACATAAACTCCCTTCTGCATGGGTTTTGCATAGGTGTCCAAGCATGGCAATATTGTTTTGAATACGATTACTGGTATTTTTCCTGATCTTAATCATGTAAGCCAGCTCATCAAGGTAATCCTGTTGTGTATCCATCTCAACCAGCACCAAAAAACGTTTGGCTAAAATAATTTCATTGGCATTAAATTCCTTGGGATAAATTAAGTTTTTTTGTAACTCATTTTTTTTATTTTTTTCTTCAAGAGAAATTCCTACGGAATTTGTAGTAGTAGCTCTTTTCTTTAAAGTACTACTACTACTACTACTACTACTACTACTACTACTACTACTTTGAACGCGGTCTTTATGCTGTTGATTTTCTTCAACTTCTTTTTTTTCGCCATCCATGTTTAAAATTTGAACCTGGTGTTTTGTATCCACGTTTAATTTTTGAACTTGGTGATTTTCAACCGTGTTTAAAAAGTAAATGTGGTTGTTTTTAGATTTGTTTTGAACACCGGGTAATATCTCATCTTTTACCAGTCGATCTAATTGTTCTGTTTTTTCTGAAGAAGGCGTCTTTATATAAAGATCTTCTGTTTCGATTGCGTGTGAAACAATTGACCAGATCGACTGGGCTAACGTTTTAATGGTTTTGTTTCCATGAGTGGTCTGTTTTTTTAGAAACTCAAGATAGTTTGCATCTAAATAGATCGCATCATCAATCGAAACAGGTGCATCATGAATGGCATAGATGTTACCTCTAAATGTTCCGCTGTCTGATCGCAAGGTTGAACACAGTGATATCCAGCGTGTTAATCTTAAGACATAGAGAATACGCGAAACTGTTGCATTGGAATAACCACGCGTTTCTTTTAATAAATTGTTAAGAGACAACATGACAGCCGAACCCTGAATCGCTTGTGTTCTAATGATTCCCCATGATCTGACATCAATATCACTGAGCGAGAGGTCTGTCCAGATCGATCTGGGTATTGCATCTTGCCAATTTCCAATATATACTAAACTGTCAGTTTGATATTTATCTTGCTGGTGGTCGTTGCTCAGTCGATTGACTTCGCTTTCGATCCTATCTGAGAGTACTTTTATATTTTGTGATATATTTGGAGTATCATTCATTCTTAATTATTCTAGTTTAGGTTGGATGTCAGATTAGTTAGACAATAAGGGTGTCTCACCACCCTTCTTTGTTTTTTACTGTGTGGCTTTTCTTTTATGATTTTCATCTCCCCACCATTCTTTAAGTGTCGTCCAGATACTACTAATTTCTAATCCCGTTTTTTCATGCGCATCAAGAAGCAATGTGGATAATTCCCTATTATTAAATTGATCTTCTATTGCTCCCATGATCCCCCATAACACCGTCTTTTCTTCTTCTGTACAGCCAGCAGGTCGCCCGCCTTTTCTTTTTTTAGCGGGTAGATCAATAATACGTCTGTAATGTCCGATATTATCCGTTGTCAAACCATAAAGATGATTAAGAACAGGATAAGAAGCACCGGCTTTTAGTAATTTAAAGATCTCTTGTCTTCGCTGTGATTTAGCATTATTGATCTCCAGTGCAATTTTTAAAGCTTCGGTATCAAAATTGATGGTTAAAATATTCAGATTTGCCATGATGGCCATATCATGCAGCTCCTGATTATTTAAAGTCAGTAATTCATAAGCTTGCTGTTCATTAATATTCAGAGAAAGTGGTATTTTAAAATGACCTTTTGCGGCCTGGTTTATCACATACCGTAATGCATATAACGCTAGTTCTGATTTTGCATCCATGTTTATGCCTTCCAAAGTTGTTTATCCGTGTACTGAGTACGCAATTTTCTATTGTTTTCGATTAATAAAAAGAGGTTAGTGAACATTTTTTCATTAATGTTTTGATGGTCTTGTAAAATCATGAACATCTGTAGCGTATTAGGCTGCTCACCCAGATGAATATCAATGGATTCTCTTTCAGCCTCTTCATTGTTCCTTTTTTTTCTTAGGCGATCATAAAGATCAAGGTAAGTCCAGCATTCGGAATGTTCTTGTGATGCGAGTTGTTCTGACACACTATAAAGAAACCACCAGCAACCGAATTTATCCAGGTTTTCTTCCAGAGTTAGTTGGTAATGAGGGGTTTCAATAAAATAACCCAATCCATTGTCTGCAGGCATGACACTCTGTTCAAGGTCACAGGTTTTTGAAATTTTAAGGGCCAGTTCATAACCTCGTTCACGCAGTCTTTTCAATACAATCGCTGGATTCTGTTCTTTATCTGTAGTCTGAGACTCGGCTGCCTTCTTTCTTGTTGAAATAGCCTCTATTGATTCATCATGAGAATTTCCGCTTTCATTGGTGTCAGCTTCCTGATGGCTCGAGGACTGAGGTTGAGATATATTATCAGCTCCTTTTTTAAGATCACCACTTTCATTTTTTGATAAGTGTTCATCCTCTACTATGGACTCTGATTGTTGATGAGTCGTTAATGTATCACCTTCACTCAAAATATCAATATCAATATCTGAATCATAAAGCTCACTTCGATGCCCCATATTATTATCAAGTATTTGATTCACTTTCATATAGATAATATTACTGCGAAGACCTATGATTTTTTCCAGTAGGCGATCCAGCTCATTTCTGACTTGATCAAAATCAAAAAGCTCACCATCATTTTCTGACATCACCTGCATAAAGGCCGCATCAAACTGTTCTTCATGCTCTTCACAGAGTTGAAAATAGGCTTTTTCAACTTTTTTGATGTAATCTAGCTTTGTGCCACCGACTCCAGTTCGAAGGACTAAAGGGATCATTTGATCTAGTTTAATGGCATAGTTAAATCTTCTCAATAGGGGTGGAGAAATTCTGTATCCCATTTTAGTCGCTATTTTTGTGAAGGCTCTATCAGATACCTCTTCTCCCTGCCCCCTTTCCACTTCACTTTTTAGTTCTTGTACCGCATAGGCTTTATCGATCAACATCATATCGCCACGCATTTCATTTTCAATCAAATGAGCTGTTAATATTGATGCTTCAGATTTCCAGGGCATAAACATGCAATGGACCGTGTTAAATACTTCATCCGCAGTTTCTAGATACAACTCTTTGAGGATGGCTAACCGTGTGTTACCCCCTGATTCGACCATGAACAAATCGTCACCTGGTCGGCGTGTAACATTAAAGTTGTTATTTAATTGTTTTTTACTGAGTATAGATGCCTTAATATCTTCATATGCTGGGTTTTTTTCTCTTCGTGGATTCTTATCGTAAGGTTTTATATCCTGTAATTTAAGCACCATTTGTGTTGTACTGATTGGATCAGTTAACGGCAAAGGTTCATCTGCTGATAAGCCAAAATGTCCTTCTAATAACAATCCTTTTACTTCATCACTAGTTGGACGTTTTTTTACTGTAGCCATTGTTACACCTCATTTTTCTGTTCAATGAAACTATTTGTGAATATTAGAAGTGCTTTATTCCAGATCAGGCAGATTTGGAATAATTTCTTTAGCCAACGTCATCATCGTGTCTCTTACACTAAGTGATGGACCTTTACGATCTTTTTCGAGCCGATGTACAGGAATTTTTTGAGTAGCGGCCTCTCTGTAAGCCACGGCACTTGGAATAACCGTATCCAAAATGGTAATTGCTCCTTTACTAGGTGTAAAAGAAGCTTTACGTAATTCATCGGTAATCATTTTGGCATCTATTGTTCTATCTTGGCGATAGATCACCCCCCGAAGTGGTCCTATAGGCGCACCTAGCCTAGCCATTGGCTCCAGGCGTTTAATCATTGAAACTGTACCGCGAACAAACTCACGGGCTGAAAGAATTTCTGGAGGAATTGGCGATAACATAAAATCAGCAGCTGCTACAGCGGCGTCTTGTAAAGGTCCTACGGCTCCTTGGGTGTCAATAAGCACAAAATCGTACCTGTCATCCAGAAATGTGAGGATATGTTTTAAACGTACTCGGCCATCAGGTGCATCGCGAATCCAATCACGTAATTTACCGTCTGGGTCATCAGATACTACAATATCCAAATTTTCTATATTAGTCTGACTAATAGCATTATCAGTAGATGAATTAATTAAAAAATTCATCAATCCATGATCAGCACGCTGATCAATTGGGTAGTAACTGGACAGAGTGGGCTGAGGATCAGCATCAATTAACAGGACACGATATCCTGAGTCTGCCAAAATCCCACCAAGATTTGCGGTTAAAGTAGTTTTTCCTACTCCACCTTTGGTACTAACAATAGTGATCTTAATCACGATATTTCTCCTAATAAAAGTTATTCCAATTTCTTTTATTTCATGATTAGATTCACTTTGATTTTTTATTTAAGATGGATTTAATAGACAGTAAATCATTGAATTTACAAAATAGTTTCTTTGTCCAGGCATAAAATAGTAACAAAGAATGCTTTGCTAGATGTCCTCCCCCTAAAATATCTGATGACAATAAAGGGGAGGACTGGGCAACGTCACCAGATAAAAACAGGCTTTTCTTTTTTTTATTCACATAGGATGAAATACCTTTATCAAATTGATAACTCATAAGTTCAATTCTTTCCAAACCTATGAATTTATTTGGATATTCTAGTCCGTAGTCTCGAGGATAATATATTGCTAAGTCGTAGTTCATTGGTTGCCTCAATGTTCAATTGAATATAAGTAGTTAAGTTCTTGCTTAACTGTTAAGTGTATTCTAAACTATTAAGAGTGCACTATGTCAAGTAAGCACTTAACTATTAGGTATAGCAATGAAAACTTTGAATGATTATCTGGACTTGTATAAAGAAAGAAACAATATTGAATCAGATTATAAGTTAGCTGGAACCCTCGGTGTAACAAGAGCTTCCATATCAATAATAAGGAGCGGAGGCGGTGTAAGCCAAAAGATAGCAATTAAATTAAGTCAAGGAACGAAGGAACCGTTAGAAGTGATTTGGCTGGCAAGTCTTGCCCAAAAAGAGCAAAACCCAGTTTTTAAAGAAGCTTTGGAAAATATTTCCAAACTATCCGGATTAGCAGCAGGTTTTCTTATTGTATTTCAATCAACTACACCCTTTTCGCTGCTGCTTGAAATCCAAGAATGTATATTATGTTAATTTTCGAGGATAGTCAATGTGAAAGTTTGGGTTAATTAAGAAAGGAATAGACAACGAGTTTTCTTAATTTTGATTCAGGGTAAATTGAACCAATAAGTTCGTTTATGGCTGACAAGCGACCGTTTATATTGATGGTTTAGAATTATGTTAGAAGTCTATATTCATCGGTCGCTTACCAACCCAATGCCGTCAGTCGACAAAGTAATTTTACACAGAATAACGAGGCTGTAGGAAAACCTCTTTTTATGAAAATTATTGATATTTTAATAAAATATTTACTTTAAATATCAACATGTTAAAAATCGTAATTTTTATTAAATTACCAATTTATAGGTTTTTCTACAGCTTGAACGCCCAAATAACGGGCCACAAATGATAAAAGAAGAACTATCAAAATATGATGCTTATTTGTGGTCGCTGTTTATTTTTTTATTAAGTTTTATCTAATTATAACTGCATGTTCGTCAACTTTTACTGACAGGAGGTCATCAATCACCTGCTCAATATTGTTTCTTATAGCGCCTTCGTTAGCAATTCTCATCCGATCTACGGCTATTGCTGAATCAGAAAATGTTACAGTAAATGGCGTAGCAACAGTTTTAGAGTATATAATTTGGCCAGAATATTTTGTTTTAAGAGTGTATGAGACTATAGCTGTAACCGTATAGTCGATTACCCCAAGCAACGGTTGAACAAGGTTTATTAATACAACTTCTAGTAAATATTTATTATTGTCAACCGAGTTAGATAATAGCCTTGCGTTTTTGAGTGATTTTTCAAGTGCTAATTTAAAATCAGCATCAGCAACTTTAGATACCCCGTGAGGGCTTGTTTCACTACCACCACTGACATTGTTCAGGAGTATTCTGTTCTTAATTGTAGTATTTTCGGCAGCCTTGGTAACATTAATGCGTCTAGCAATCATTCCACCTACTTGTGCAGGTGAAGCGCAACCAGCTAGAAATGCTGCAACAATTAAACAAATAATAATTTTTTTCATTTGATCCCTTCTTAGTAAAAAACCTAACGAGGCTGTAGAAAAACCTCCAGCCATTTTTTAAACGAAAATCCGTCTAAAAACCGCGTTCCTACGTGAATTCCAGCTCTGTTAAACTCTGCAAATTCTATTTGAGGGCACTCTTCGCTGCAAGCTTTTCCTCCAATTTTACCCTTGGAGGTTTTCCTACAGCTTGAACGCCAAATTCAGTGGCCGCTGGCAGATATACACTGAACTATGATATAAATTTACCTCTGAAAATAAACTGCGCTGCCAGCGGTCGACTGGGGTTTTTATTAGCATTTTTTTAAGATATCAACAAAGTCATGATAGTCATCTAGGTTGTTTGGTGTAACACATACATTTTGAGGGTTTCTCAATTCATATACATTATTGTTGTTTTTTAATTCTGGAACAGAACTAAACCATTTTTTTGATGACCTCATAATAATTATCCTTGCATTTCTTTTTATAGCTTGTCGAACTAGGTAAACAGAATACCTTTGCGATTTTAATAATCCAGTTGATATGCTTTTTGGTATTTCTTTATAATTTTCTGAATGATAAGGAAAATACTCAACACAAAATATATTGTTAGCAACAATGTCTAAAGATGTATCTAGAATTAACTGTTTTAACTTTCCTTGCCACCAAGTAGCCCCAGGTGACTCTTTAAATTCTGGGTTTAAAAAGTAGAATGGGTAGTCGCTTGATTCATGTAATAAATTTGATTTTATAGCTAATTTAAAATTTTCCTTGGAATGCCAGTGCGGATCTTTGTCACTGTATCCAGGGTTTAAACTCAACAAATATATTGGAGCATCTACATTTCCAATAAATGGTTCTGGCAGTATTTGAGTTTGGGGTTGGTGGTTTTTTTTACACCTAGCCCTAAATTCACTTATGACTCGTGATTCCTGGGACAGTATATAAGGTGATTGCTCAGGTAACTCTTTCCATGGATTCTCCACTAAACTCTCCTAAATGCTAGTTATTGTCTCGATCCAGTTAACATTACGTCAGCCCAGAAAAATAAACAAGAGAAAATCCGTTAGCCTTAGTAATACTAAACTAGATAACACTCATAATTAACAAGATAACAAATTGTCATTCTGAAACAGGGTATAGGAAAATATATTATTTGGCTGACAAGCGACCGTTTATATTGGTAGTTTATAAGTTGTTGGAAGTGTATATTCACCTGTTGCTTACCGACCCTGGAGCAGGGCATAGGAAAATTATTTTTTATACAGAATAACGTTGTAAAGACACTAGCTTTGGGGGAATGCGTTTCACTTTTCCACCCTACGGGCCAATTTAATAGGAGACAGGCCACATTTAATTCTTTAATTGGAGCTTGCAACATGCATCAGTGAAATTATTTTATA
>Ga0209826_1002782_pt1 | contig 11296 bp, 12 predicted proteins | sample GOMGulsemesocosm_5_FD_184637 | JGI IMG/M metagenome (GOLD analysis project Ga0209826, IMG submission 184637) | Methane-oxidizing microbial communities from mesocosms in the Gulf of Mexico - GOM15C Gulf of Mexico (SPAdes) (version 2) | ecosystem: Environmental > Aquatic > Marine > Cold seeps...
AGATGAATCGTTACAAAAATGCAGCAGACTTACAGAAATACTCTGGGGTTGCCCCTGTAACAGAACGGAGCGGTAAAAAGCATTGGGTACACTGGCGATGGCAGTGTCCAACATTCCTTCGACAAACCTTCGTCGAATGGGCTGCGCAGACGATCAATAAATCTTACTGGGCAGGTGAATACTATCGACAACAACGTGCCAAAGGATGTACCTATCAGGCAGCTGTACGTGGCTTGGCGTTCAAATGGATTCGTATTCTCTATTCGTGCTGGCAGACGAGCACGCCTTATAATGAATCAACTTATCTAAAAGCACTTGAACGTCGAGGGTCACCTTTACTAAAACAATTCAGTGAAACGATTGAAAATACTTGACGGACAACCTCAGGGCGTGAAGCGGGCATTCAAAGAATTAGGAAAGGTTATATTTTAGCCTACAATTGGTCATGCAGAATCTTACTCAGATCTATTTATCTTGTATTAATACATGTTAACTCGTTTAGTGTTACTGGTTTTCATAGTATTTATTGCCTTAATATAGAAGCTAGAGCGTATAATAAGCAGCCTCGAGACAATACTTGTTAGCACCTTAAAAGACCTCAGCAGAATAATATTTATAGGAAAATGAATGAAAGAAATTTTGCCTCAATTTGTATTTAAATCACTACTCGTATTCGTAGTTTTATTGATCAGTGGATGTGCTCATACACCAAAATGGCAATCTAAGACTGGTGCTTTAACATATAACCCTACATCAAAAAATTCTCAGGTGGATGTTTATATTCGTGAGGGTACAACTTATAAGATGGTTTGGGATAAATATGAAACTCAAAAATCTTTACTCGAAAGAGATATTCCATCAGAAATTGAAGTAATTGGGTTTATTCAGTCATCTGCATTTGCTGGAGATACCGAAATTGGTCCTGTTACATTCAGGTTAGCTCGTGAAAAAGGAGGTAATGCTATCAGATTCCTAGAGCTTAACGGAAATGCTTATACATTTCAGGTAATGTGGGAGGTTCTTCGATACCCTCAACCTATACAAGACTCGAAAATAATCAAGAATTAAAACAATACAAAAGTGCTAACAAAAAATCATGACATTCAAACCTTTCTATGTTGGAACATGTGAAGCAAAACGAGACAATGAAAATTGTATTCCCTTTACTCCTTCATTAGAAGAGCCATTTTCTCCTTTCCCTATTCAAGACCCTTTTGGCCTCAGGAAAGCGATAGTTCCTATATTCAAACGTGATCTTAAGGGGGATTTACTCGGAATGGGCTCGGCATTTCATGTGGATGGATGGGGAACATTCCTTACTGCAGACCATATTATTGATTTTGCAAGAGAAAACTCGACGTTCTCAAGAGACTGGAAAGAGCTTTTACCAATTTCAACAGGAGACCACCCAATTCTATTTTTAGGGCTAGGATTGGTTTATGGTTCGACTACTATTCCTGATGAAGCATTCTCAGTTGTAAAGCATATAATTCAGGTTATGCGAGAAAAAAATGACCCGTTAGCAACTTTGAAAGGCGAAATGCAATCAGAAAATGCTTTAGATTTAGCTGTTATGAGTGCTGTTTTTAAACCTAAAGCTGAGATTCCACACTGGGTACAAATTAGAGTAACTGGCTGGATCCCTTCAATTGGGGATATTGTTTTGGCTATTGGCTTCCCTGAGTTAAATTATGAAAAACTATCTGATTCTGAACAAGAAGCACTATTGAGTGAAGGAATGTGTGGGGTTTATGGGCGTATTAGGAAAATACATCCCCAAGGAACATCAACTGTAAATTTAACACCTGTATTTGAAGTTGAAGGTTATTGGCCAAGTGGAATGAGTGGTGGGCCGGTATTCAATTCAGCAGGAGAAGTTGTTGGTCTAGTTAGTCGATCTTTAGAGCCAGATGGTAACTTACCTGGTATTAGTTTTGCGACATGCTTTAGCTTAATTTCTAACTTTGATAAACTTACACCGACGATAGATATTCCCAACCCTATGTGGAGAAAAGGCTGGGCTGTATTAAAGAGGGAGCCTTGGGATATGGCTGGTTTTTTTAAAAGTGAAGATGATGCATATAAATTATTAGAATCCGTAGATTCTGAGTATAAAGTAGAATATGGTAGTAATTATTATGGCACGAACGATTTTATGTCATAAATGCTAACAATCAAATTTCCGCCCCTTTTTACGTCAAGTGATTTGGGCGTTCAAGCTGTAGGGAAACCTCTAAATCACAAATTTTGTAAAAAATGCGATTTTTAACCTATTGATATTTAATGATTTAATTTTTCAGAAAATTAATGTTTTTGATGGTTTGTAGTTTTTCTACAGTCTCGTTAGGCTTTAAGTAATCATGAAATATATATTTTTCATAATAGGATTTTCAATTCTACTGTCTTTATTTTGGTTTTATGAAAAATGGAGTGCAGAAAAACGATTTGATAATGCTTTTCGAGGAAGAAAAAAACTTTCAGCAGAAGCTTTCTATACAGAATATTTTAAAAATAAAAATATCCCTAAGCAAATAGTTTATGGGGTAAAACAAGTTTTAGAAGAGCAACTAAATGCTGATTTATCTAAATTATCAGCAGAAGATGATCTTTCTAAGAATCTTAGTTTTTTATGGGAACTTGATTCTTTAGCTGATGTGGAAATTATTGTTGCTTTAGAAGAAAAGTTTAATATCAAAATACAAGATTCAGAGGCAGAAAAAACTTATACAGTGCGTGATATAGTCCATTTAGTTTGGATGAAGCTTGAAAAAAAAGCCTAACATCCCATGCACTCTGACTGCCGTAAGCTATAAAAAATAATTTATCAACTGACTGGTTAGGGTCGTTAACAGCCGTAGCCATAGAGTAAAAGCCGTCAACACACAGTAATGAGCGTTATAGTATGTTGCAATAATCACTTTTTGTTAGAGCTAAAGTCTGTCCTACAGGGGGCAATGCATCAACAACATTTTACGATAGCCAATTCATTCCAGTTGGTTGTGTAATGTGGCGAGAGATATTCAACCGGTACTTGCCAGCCTGTATTAATACCAGTTGCACTTAATGTAATCCCTTTAGGAAAACGGTTGTTGATTTTATCAATAGTATTCATCAGTTCGGTACCATCGTTTGGTGCATTATTAGCAAATAGATCAATCTGGTTGGGTATTGAGGCCGCGTGAATATGCCCTAATTGCACACCACATTTCTGATAGCGGTATCCTCGTTTAAAAATCTCTGTTAGTAAGTGTTTGGCGATACGAACTATTTGTCTGGTATCACTTGTTGCTTGCTGTAATTGCATATTAATAGAACGCTGATACTGTGGTTCATCAGGGTTGTATGGGTTGGTTTTTATAGAGACCGAAATAGAACCAGCAACAGAATCTTGTTTCCTTAACTTTTCTGCAGCTCGACTGCAAAAACTTGCTAGTGCTTCAGCTATTTCGTTATAAGTCGTTAGTCTGCGTTTAAAGCTACGTGAACATACAATTTGTTGCTTGTCTGTTGGGATATCATCTAAGGTCAAACAGCTGATACCGTTTAATTCCATAATAGTTCTGGCTACAACAATATTAAACTGAGCCTGTATCGATTCAACAGGTTGCCTGGCTAACTCATAAGCAGTGTTGATACCCATTAATTGTAGCCGCTTAGTAGTTTGAAGACCAATGCCCCAGACTTCATTAACAGGCACTAAATGTAATAATTTGTCTCTGCGTAGTGGGTTGGATAAATCCAATACACCCCCTGTTTTATGCCATTTCTTAGCGGCATAGTTAGCAAGCTTTGCTAAGGTCTTTGTTGGGGCCATACCCACACAAACAGGAATGCCTGTGGTACGAAAAACGTTTTGTTTAATCTGTTGCCCATAAGCAATGGAATTGTTAAGACAGATACCGGTTAAATCTAAAAAAGATTCATCAATCGAATAAATTTCTAGCCTTGGTGTATAGTTTTCCAAACACTGCATAACGCGATTAGAGATATCGGCATACAGCGTATAGTTAGATGAGAACAACTGAACCTTATGACGGTTAATTAAATGCTGAACCTGATGTACAGGGACGGCCATTTTAATACCCAAGTCTTTAACCTCCTGGCTACGAGCTACAATACAGCCATCATTATTACTGAGTACAGCAACGGGCTTGTTGATAAGGTCTGGACGAAAAACACGCTCACAGCTGACATAAAAATCATTACAGTCAACTAAGGCAATTAACCGTTGCGGTTCTTGGTCTTCTTCTTGTTGCAACATTAAAGAGAGTGGATAACATTAGTCACCACACCCCATATCACAAGATCAACTTCTTCCTGTACAGTGATATCTTGGTATGCAGGGTTCTCTGCACCTAGAACAATTTCTTTGCCAATACTTTTTAGACGTTTAACAGTAAGTTCACCATTCAATGCACAAATAACAACCTTACCCACCACCGCTTCAATAGAACGATCTACAACTAAAATATCATTAGGATGAATACCTGCTCCTAGCATTGATTCGCCCTCAGCACGAACAAAGAAAGTAGCAGCAGGTTTTTTAACCAGCAAATCATTCAGGTCTAAGGTTTTCTCAATATAATCATCAGCAGGGGAAGGAAAGCCAGCCGCAACTTTGCCGGAAAACAATGGGATTTCAATATAGCTAGGTGTTGCTGAAGGTAAAGAAATAGCAGAGGTATTTTCAAATAACTGCTTACGCTGGTTAAGCATCGCTTTTACTTCAGGCACCATGCTTTCTGGTACGCGAATAGCTTTAGTGGTTTCCCCATAAACGGAAGAACCTTTCTTGCGACCTGCACCAGGACGAGAGCCGCCGCGTTTAGGTTTGATTGTTTCTTTCATTAGTGGGAGCTGGCGTGAGCGAAAAAACAAAAGTGTACATTAATCATTATAAAACAATCAAGCTGTTATTTGTATAACCATATTCCGCACGTCTGCAGCTAAGGAAAGCAGGCTTAGATACTATTTTAAATTTAAGATATTGAACCCCATCACAAATTCTAAAGGTGATGATTGAATGATTGTTTAAAAAGGAGGAGTATCTAAACCACTCATTGAAGAGTACCGTTATTTTTTAAATCGTCTGACAGGTTTGTAAGGATGCAAACACTGTAAGTGACGCGGAGGAGGTTGGTTCATGTACTACTTAAAACATATCATCACAACAGCTGCATTTTTAACAACAATGAATGTCAGTGCAGATATAGTTGTACCGGATGCTGCAAACACAGCAGGTCCACAAAGTAATAATGCAAACCCAAAGGCAATGGGAAGCGCAGCACGTTTCAAAAAAGGTCAGGTCGTGGTTCAAGGTGTCCCCTCAGATTTCCCAGGGCAGACCATTATCAAAGTGTTACCTCATGCAGAATTGGTTGTTCTTGAAGCAGAGCCAGGCAAGGAACTAGCAGAAATCAAAAGGCTAAAAGGTCAAAGTAAAAAAGCTAGTCTAAACTTTATTGTTCAACAATTTGCCACTGCAACAGATACATACTATTACCCTTATCAATGGAACTTCACCACCGTTCAAGCAGAACAAGCGTGGGATATCTCTACAGGTACCGGTGTTAAGGTTGCCGTATTAGATACAGGTCTTCAACAAGGCGGTGCTGATGGTATTGGATGTGTGTTACCTGGAATAGATATCGCTTATGGTGACAATGATCCTTCTGATGGAAACGGTCATGGAACTCATGTCAGTGGTACTATTGCTCAAAAAACAAATAATATAGGCACAGCAGGACTCGCACATGGTGCATGTATTCTACCTGTTAAAGTCTTAGATGATGCAGGTAGCGGTACTGATGCTGATATTGCAGAAGGGATTGCTTGGGCTATTGCCAATGGTGCAAGAGTTATCAATATGAGTTTAGGCTATCCAGCAGGATACACCTTAGATCAGTTTGTTGGTTCTGCTTCTTATAATGCAATAAATGCCGCATCAAACCAAGTAACTATCGTTGTTGCTTCAGGTAATGATGGATCAACGACAGGAATAAGCTACCCAGCTAACCACCCTGAAACAATTGCAGTTGGTGCAACGGGTTATAGTAATTTACAGTCATACCCTAATATTGCTCCCTATTCTAACCAAGGTCCAGCCCTAGACTTAGTAGCTCCCGGTGGAGATATGAGTATAGACTTGAACGGTGATGGTTATGGTGATGGGATTCTTCAAGAAACAGTTGGGTCTTCTGGCTGGGCGCACTATTTCTTTCAAGGTACATCAATGGCAACGCCTCATGTAGCTGCAGCCGCAGCGATGTTAATTGCACAAGATGAAACACTTAATAGATATGAAGTGCTTAACAAATTATCAGCAACCGCATTAGATGTCGGTACAGCAGGTAAAGACAATACTTACGGCTATGGATTAATTCAAATTTATGATGCACTAACATTAGCACCACCAGTAATAAATCAAGCACCTAATGCAGCATTCAATTACAGTTGTGATTATTTAGTTTGTGATTTCATATCAACATCTTCTGATCCAGAAGATGGCACAGTATCAGTTGCTGAATGGGCATTAAGTAACGGTATAACGATGACAACTATCAATGCTCAGCATGAATTTTTAGCAGCAGGAACCTATAATGTGGCATTAACGGTAGCGGATAGTGAAGGACTTGATGATACAGCCACACAGTCAATCACTGTAACAGCTCCACCCGTTAACCAAGCGCCTACGGCTGAATTTTCTACCAGTTGTGTGAACTTAGGTTGTACATTTACATCTGAATCAACCGATTCCGATGGTCAGGTAACCAACCTTGTTTGGAATGTTAATGGGGGTGCTAATATCTTAAACGAAAGCACAATAAGCCATGTGTTTTCTGATTCAGGTGATTTTATAGTTTCATTAAATGCAACGGATGATGATGGTGCGCAGACCACTGTTTCAAAAACTGTAACAGTAACTGCTCCACCACCTGTTAATGAAATACCAGTTGCAGGTTTTACCTTTGACTGTACTGAATTAGTCTGCAACTTTAATTCAACGTCAACTGACCCTGACGGTTCATTAGCCACATATACCTGGAACTTTGGTGGTGCTATTGAAGCGTCAACTACCAGTGTCTCTAATCCACAAATAACATTCTTAAGCAGTGGTAGTTACACGGTGGCATTAGTAGTTACTGACAATGAGGGTGCGGTAAGTGATTCAGCCTCACAATCAGTTACCGTCAATGTAACCGTTGCTCCTCCATTTGCTATACCAACAATTGATAGCATTGTGGATAATGCAAACGGAACTGCAACGCTTTCATGGAGTGACAGTAATTCAACAACTGCGGGGTATGACATTCAACGTAGAAAATTTAACACTCGAAAAGGTACCTGGGGTAATTGGAGCATCATTACAACCACTGATGCAACAACCTATACAGATGCAAGTGGTAAAGGTGTTTTTGGATATCAAATCAGAGCAGTGAATGCTACAGAAACTTCGGATTGGTCAGCTGCACACGAAATTACCGTAACTAGTGTTAGCACAAAAGGCGGCGGTGGAAGCAAAGGTGGCCGTAAAACTAAATAAGCTGAAGTTTAATTTAACCAGAGAGTCTCAATGCTCATAGGAGTGTTGGGACTTTTTATCATTAACTACTAACAAAAATCACTTTTAGCAGTCATTGTGCAGACTACAGATTATTGACCAATTCCTATGCACACAGGCACTGTTGTGATGCACAGAAACAGGCAACAGAGCCATAGAAAAACCAAGTTTTATTTAAGGGGCTCGTTCTGAGCAATAGAAAACAGAGTACATTAGAAATCAGCAGGCCATTGCCGTGACGTATGAAAAGCAGCTAAGACCTGAATCTGGTTATTAACAACACGATAGGGAAGAATATAGTGGGTACCTGTTAACACCAGCTCTTTTGTATTTTCAACTCGCCCTGGTCTACCTATGCTGGGGTTATCCGCTAGTAAAAGAACTCGCTCGTTTATATCTGTTAACAACTTACGGGCAGCATTAACATTGTCCTCAGCAACATACTCAAATATCTCACGTAGGTCATGCCGAGCAGGCTCAGTCCAAACAATATCCATCTAGGTATTTTCTTTACTCTGAATTAACACATCCATTTCTTGCATAACATCAGAATGGCTAACTAATTCTCCACGGTCAGCCGCCTCAACGCCCTTCTTGACTTTATCAATCTGCCAGCCGTGTGTATCAAGATATTCCTTTATGGCTTGGTTAACTAAATAATTACGAGACCTGTCTAGAGATCCCGCAATATCATCAAGTTTATGAATAATGTTTGAATCTGTTCTTACGGTGAATGCTAACGTGTCTGTCGTCATAGTAGTTACCTGTTGGTTCAATGTGGTTCACTAGTAATCATACAGGGATAATAACACCAGAACGGTGTTGGTAAGAAATAAACTTGACGGGTGCATTTATGATCGTAAACAACAAAGCCTGACTTACCATAGTTACAAAGTAAGTCAGGCATGCGTTGAGCGATTGGGTTAAGCCGCTTTTTTATTAACAGTATATGGATCAACATAGGTAATCCACTTACCATCTATACGACCTTTATGTTCTTCAGCATGGAAGTAATACATATCCTCATCAATATCCTTCGCAGCAACTTTTCGTGGTGACAAATCAGAAAACGATCTCACCTTACCTTTTTGTACTGGGGGGCGAAAGAGTTTCAGAAATGAAGCACACTCTTGTTTCCATAGCCCGAACACTTCTTCTGCAGGTGGTATCTCAACTTTATAGTCTTTTAACAATTGTTCCATTGCTTTACGTTCATTGTCTCCTAACAGTTGTAGAACAGCAGGTAACCCACGGAAATGGATAGAGTCAGCAACACAGATAGGAAGTCGCTTGTCAGCAATCATGCTTGATAGTTTAAAAACATCAAATCTCTCATAAGGATTGTTTATGTCAGCTATCATACCTAGTGGCTGCTTAACCTTTATTCCTGCTTCAATTCTCGTTAAGGGGCAAGATGAAGCAATACCTTTTTTGTCAAAAAGCTGTTTGGTTTTATTATAAATTCGGTATCTTAGATTGCTGGTCTTACTACCAATATAAAATGATCCAATCCTGCCATCCTTATCATGCGAGAAATGCCCACCACCTGAACGTTGAAGATTACGATTAAAGGCAAGATCATCAAAGGTAATATTTTTGATATCCAAAGCTATATCTAAACGACTAACATTGCTTTCAGAATATAATTTATAGAACAGGGTGTCGCCCAGTATGAACTTGATATTGTTAACGAGTAGCTTTAAGTCTTCCGGTAATAGTCCGTTAGGATTAAAGAACATTTGTACAAAAGGACGATTAGGATTGTTGGTGTTGACACAAAAGAGTAACCGTTTGTTTGTGTATTCTGGTTTGTAACTTAAGTTAACAGCATGCTGACATTTCATTTTAGGGAAAGGTCTCTCGTTATATTGTGCTGCATAAAGATGCAACCGGCTTATAATAGCCTGTCTATCATTATGATCTAGCACCTTTAGGGTGATATGAATCATATCTATTGAGGCATTCTCTGCTTCGGGTGGTACGTTATTGCTATCCATAGTTATCTCCTATTGATTAATGGACTATGTGTTTAATTAGTTGTTCAGGTCGCTATCTACAGTCTCTACACTGGCTATAGCGGTGTCTGAACATGGATTAGGGTGTATCTAACAGTTATTAGCTAATTCTTAGTTGGAATATGTGTGCTAAAAGTAACTCTGTTAAATGTAAATTATGAATAGATACTCCCCTTATTAGAGAAGATTGATGTTCTAATCAGTGCTTGGTGTATTAGTCCGAGTGGCCACTCCTATCAGCAAGTTCCTGCTCTAATGAGTGAAGGATGGACCCACCTGGTATTAAGTTATTGTTTGCCGATACCCAAACATCAGCTCTATCTGCTTCATCTACTTTCGCTAAGATTTTCAATGCTTCTATTGGTACTGTGCCGATTGGCTTTCCAAGTTTGAGGTTTCGTTCAATAGAATTAAGCTTGAGTAGTTGATTAGCTAGCCTGATTGATAAGTCAGGAATGCTTTGTTTTAGAAAATTACCCCAGCTTTTATCTTGGCCCAGTTCGGTGTATGCCTGAGTTTGGGAAAGGTAATCCAAAGCGACTCTGATATTAGCAGAGCTATCAGCAATGATTTTGATAGCGTCATTTGCTTGTTCAGCCGTACTAGTTGATAAAGGTATGGCTGTAAAATAAAAAGACTTGCCGTTAAGGTTTGTGTCAGACGATTCTTTATTCATGGTATAAAAGTTCGTTAAAAATAATAAGTGCTAAACAATGTGCACTATGTACATAACGTGCACAAAAAATACTGGACCCCAATTAGTGGAGCCCAGATTTGTAGTGCTGATTAATCAGTTATTACTGAGATTAATAAGCAGCTTCCTTTACTCGAGCGAGGTCGCTTTGTGATTTTAAGATTGTGCTGCTTTAACAGAGACATTCTAAGTCTGTCTAGCTCTTCAGTAAGCTTTCTTGGATGCATGCTGGGAAAGTTAGCGTGTAATCTCAGGAGGTTAATAAGCTCTGAATATGTCCCCTCAAAAGGGAAAAGCTCATAATCTTTTAGGACTAATAATGCGAGAGCCAGTGGAGAGCTATCAATGACAACACCGTGAGCCAAATTTATATTTTGATCGTATGCCTTGGTGAATGAGCCCTTTTCCCACTCAAGAATCTCTTCTACCATGATTCCAAGCTGATGATAGTCGGCCATACGATTCAATTTTTCATCAGTCTCAAAATCTTGTTTTAACAGCAAGACTTCGCTAAGCGTGTTGAAAATTCCACCCATGATGGCTGGCAAATCATCCAGAAAAGATGATAAAACCTCTTTTTCAGTTTTTCTATCATGCCTACTGATTTTTTTTAACAGAATAAGGATGGCTCTTTCAAGAAGGTCTTCACGATTGATTACGTTACCAATCCCATTAATAATAATGGGATTTTTCAATCTCATTGTTACTTGTTCAGAATTAGAGTAAAATTTTCTAGTAGAACTTACGCCACCTGTGAGAATAGTACACATTTGGTTTTGCATTGCATCAGATAAATCTGAGACATTATTCATACCAATGACATGGGAATGCTGGGCAGCAATCACTAAGTCTTGAGTCTTTCTGAATTGGTCTTGTAAAGAATTTTCACCAGGGTCTATAAGAAACATTAGAAAATCATGTATTGTTGACTTTCCCGCCCCAGCCATTCCTGTTAGTGCGATTAATACATGGGGAGTATCCCCCTATGTCAACATACCTGTCGCCTATAAAATTCAAATTTAGGAG
>Ga0209826_1002786_pt1 | contig 11285 bp, 10 predicted proteins | sample GOMGulsemesocosm_5_FD_184637 | JGI IMG/M metagenome (GOLD analysis project Ga0209826, IMG submission 184637) | Methane-oxidizing microbial communities from mesocosms in the Gulf of Mexico - GOM15C Gulf of Mexico (SPAdes) (version 2) | ecosystem: Environmental > Aquatic > Marine > Cold seeps...
ACTGCAAACTTTGACATCTACAGATTTATCGAACGATGCATTTCCGTTCGCAACCAGTCAAGAAATCGAATTGGGTTATGCAAAAGTTCGGGCATCCCGAATAACCTATGTCGGTGAGTTAGGTTGGGAAATCTACATTCCCACTGAATTTGCAACCGGTGTGTATGATGCCATAGTCAATGCCGGAACCGACTTTGATCTGCAGCATGTTGGCATGCACGCAATGAATTCACTTAGAACCGAAAAAGCGTATCGCCATTGGGGTCACGACATAGGGGATGAAGACACACCGATTGAAGCGGGACTGGGCTTTACAGTGGCGTGGGATAAACCGGGCGGTTTTATCGGGAAAGAAGCACTCGAGGAACAACGTAAAAATGGTGTTAAAAGAAGGCTAGTACAATTTTCCCTCGATGATGTTGCCCCCCTTATGCACCATAATGAACCGATCTGGCGAAATGATGTGATTGTCGGTTATATTACATCTGGCATGTTCGGCCACGCTCTTGGAAAATCACTTGGAATGGGGTATGTGGAAAACGAAGAAGGCGTCAACGCAGATTTTGTCAATTCAGGGACCTATGAAATAGAAATTGCTTGTGAACGTTTCCCGGCAGTTGCCTCTTTGAAGCCATTTTATGACCCCGCAAGTAAACGCGTCAAATCTTAAACAATCCACGCTATACCTTTGCTATTTATCAACACTTTAGCGCTGTTAAGTTATAGATTTAACAGCGCTTGAAACTGATGTCGGGCAAGCAACTTTCAAGCCACGCCACTCAAATTTTTAGGTAAAGCTAGGTTGATGAATGCTCTGACATGGTCATGTTATGGAGAACGACGAGTTCCGAAATGCTCTTCTCGATCGTATCCCGCTTGGGCGTATTACTGATCCAAAAGACATTGTCGGACCATCCATGTTTTTCTGTAGCTCCGCATCAAATTTCGTCACTAGTCAGACAAAGTACGTCGATGGCGGCATAACTGCAGGCCAATAGGTACAGCGTTGACATTTTTACTAATCCTCCGGAGCAACACTGGATTGAGTTTGTTCACACTGTCGACAAAATAGTTGTTCCACTAGAAGGACGCGTAACGATTACTGTTGCTGGGATAGTTCGACATCCTGAAATTGGTGAAGAGGTTTTTATTTCAGCACACGCGGTCCATGATGTGATTACTGGCGATGAGACTGGCAGTCACTGGGCCTACGGTTACAAACTTAGGTAAAGGATTATAGAAAAGGAATTCTGACCCAAGAGCCCAGATCTAGATTCCAGACAAGCTAAAAAAGGCCCACCATTTGGTAGGGCCTTTTATTGATTTGGTTGCGGAGGCACGCAACCATCTTTATTTGCTATTCAAAGCAAACATCAATTTAGTGAAGTAAAGGCACTTCTTTCACACTCAGCACCCTTCCTTTAAGCTCTCATTTTTGTATTTTAGCAGGGGCAAAAGTGAGCCCGGCGATAGTGAACCGAATGTTTTCCTTTGTGACAGAGCCATTCCTACAGGCAAATGTAACTTATCGTAATTTTTAAAGACTAGCTGAAAATATTGCCAGTTTTTCCGTTAAGATATTAAGGTCGGATTTTAGTTTTTCGAAATTTGGTGATTTTTTGAACGTTTTTTCATCCATATATAAATCTCGGCGGATTTCGACTTGAAGACTATGCCGTCCTTTTGACGGGTTACTGTAAGCGCGAACCAACTCAACACCTGCATATGGCTCATTGACGGAGACCTCGTATCCCAGTTCCTCTAACGTCAATTTTGTTAGAGCAACTAAAACCGGATCACATGTCGTTCCGTGGCGGTCCCCCAAGCAAAATTGAGGACGGGTGACTCCGGGGCCTTCTTTAGAACTTTCATTACTGATCGCTGGCATTGAATGGCAATTGATATGAACAACTTTACCAAAGGAAGAATGCACTTCATCCAGCGTTTCCTTGAGGCAGTCATGGTATGGTTGCCAGTAATTGCTAATCCGGCGCTCAACTTCCCGGGCAGACAGCAAACGATCATAGATGTTCTTATCTTCTTGATTAACCCGCCAGATTAGGCCAATGCCAGCATCCACTTTTTCACTTTCAATGACCTCACCGTTCCATGCCCCATCAATCAGGGATGTATCGATTTCATTTAATCCACGGTTCACGTCAATGTAACTGCGCGGAAAGTTCGCAGCCATTAAAATAGCCCCTTTATTCGGAGCCGCGCCATATAGCTCGTGTATGTATGTATCTTCCCCCCTGCGCAGAACCTGATAATCGCAAGCATATCCAAAATCATCAGGATAATCCGTCCCGCTATGCGGGCTATCTAAAACTAAAGGGACTTGATTACTTTTCGGTGTTGCAAGAAACAGAGCACCGGATCGATTAACGTCTTCCATTTAACTACCTTCATTCAGGTGACACGCAGAATGGTGACCTGGAGAAACTTCTTTAAGAATTGGAACTTCACTGCGGCACTGATCGCTTGCGAAAGGACAGCGAGGATGGAAATGGCATCCTTGTGGCGGATCCAGGGGTGAGGGTATTTCTCCCTCAATGGGCGTAAAATCCGAATGACGCGTTTCAAGACGCGGAATTTCACGAAGCAAGGCTTGAGTATAGGGGTGGTTGGGGTGCGCAAACAGCTCTTCTGTTTTTGCCGACTCAACAACACGACCTAAATACATAATGACAATACGATCTGAAATATGTTCAACCACCCCGAGATCATGGGAAATAAACAAGTAAGTCAAATCCAACTCTCCGCGAAGCTGCATAAACAGGTTCAGGACTTGCGCTTGTATGGATACATCGAGAGCTGCCACAGCTTCATCGCACACAATAAAATCTGGTTGCACCGCAAGGGCGCGGGCGATACCGATACGTTGGCGCTGCCCTCCTGAGAATTGATGAGGATACCGAAGTTTGTAGTCAGGATCCAACCCACACCGCAACATCACGTCATTCAAATAGGCGTCAAGCCCCGCCCCCGTGACGAGCTTGTGATATTTAGGAGCCTCTCCAATAATATCCCGGACACGCAAACGCGGGTTTAATGAAGCGAAGGGATCTTGAAATATCATCTGAATTTTTAAAGCAGTTCTGCGAGCATCCTCTGATGATTGAGCTGCTATATTCTGCCCTTCATAAAAAATATCTCCTGATGTTTGTGGCAGGATACCGGAGACCATCCGCCCGAGTGTCGATTTACCGCACCCAGACTCGCCAACCAGACTGACAACTTCACCCTTGTTAATCGTCAGTGACACATTATCAACAGCATGAACGACTTCATCCCGGAGGTTTGAACCAAGTTTTTGAGCAATTTTTCCTGCAAAATCTAGTCGCTTAACAAATTTTTTCGAAAGGTTTTGTAACTCAAGAACCGGTTTTCTTATACCTTGATCAGCCATGGGACAGTGTCTCCTCTACGCGGTGGCAGCGCACAAGCCGTCCATCCTCACACCTTGATATTTTAGGTTCCGTTTCGCAAATAGGTATTGCATAGGGGCACCGCATTCTAAAAGCACATCCTGCGGGAAGATTAAGCAATGAAGGTGTCATTCCGGGTATTTGCGTCAGTGGTTCACCGCGCTTATTCCGGCTTGGGACAGAACCGATCAATCCTTCGGTATAGGGATGCTTAGGAGTATCCAATACAGTATCAACTTGACCAGATTCAACGATTTTTCCCGCATACATAACGCAAATATTGTCAGCAAGACCTGCAACAACAGTTAAATCATGGGTAATCCAAACAAGGGACGTTCCTGTCTCACGACATAGTTTCTGTGTTTCGAACAGAATTTGGGCCTGAATAGTAACATCTAACGCCGTTGTAGGCTCATCAGCGATGATTAAGTCAGGTTTATTCAAGAGTGCTATTGCAAAAGCAACCCGCTGACGCATACCACCAGAGAACTGGTGAGGATAGGATCTCAGCCGTTCTTCTGGGGATGGGATGCCAACTTGCCCCAACGCATCGCGGGCACGTGTAAACGCCTCTGCCTTGCTTACCTTTTCATGAGCCCGAATGGCCTCGATCATTTGTGTATCGACCCGCAAAACAGGGTTTAAGGTCATCATAGGATCTTGAAACACCATTGAAATGCGCGAACCCCGGATAGACCGATACTGGTCTTCAGAATAGTTCGCCAGATCTTCACCTTTAAAAAGTATTTTTCCGCCCGTCACTTTACCAGGTTGATCCACAAGACCCAATATTGAGAAACCCGTAACCGTTTTCCCGGAACCAGACTCGCCAACCAGCCCTAGAACTTCACCCCGATTGACATTGAAACTGACATTATCCACAGCAGTCACAACACCTGCTTTTGTGAAAAATTGCGTTTGCAAATTTTGCACTTGAAGAGTGGGAGTTGAATTGCTCATTTCTGTAACCTTGGATTAAGAACATCGCGAAGTTGATCGCCCACAAGATTAATGCTGACAATAGTTATCAGCAGGGCAACGCCGGGGTAAAAACTAACCCAATAATCACCGCTAAGCATATAATCAAACCCATTTTTGATAAGAAGACCTAAGGACGGCTCTGTAATTGGAACACCGATACCAAGGAAGGAAAGCGTCGCTTCGAGGGAAATTGCATGGGCCACTTGAACTGTTCCAACGACGATCAAAGGCGGTATACAATTGGGCATTAAATGCTTGAACATTATTCTCTTATGACTAATGGCAAGACATGTTGCAGCTTCCATATATTCTTTACGTCTCTCCACCAGTGCCGTGCTTCGAATTGTCCGGGCATAGTAAGCCCATTGAACAGCAACCAACGCGATAATAATCTTATCAACTCCCTGCCCCAACGCAGACACAAGAATTAGAGCGATCAAAATTCCGGGAAAACTGAGTTGGAGATCGGCGATACGCATAATAATGGTATCAATTCGGCCTCCAAAATAGGCGCCGATGAGACCAAGAGAACCACCAAAAAACAGGGCAATAATAGTAGAGATTGCGCCAACAGAAAGGCTTGTTCGAAGCCCGTAGAAAATGCCTGACAATAAATCACGACCTTGATCGTCTGTTCCGAGCCAGTAGGTCAGTGTCGCACCACTACTACCCGGAGCAAGTCTGCCATCCATAAAGTCAATTTGTGTAAGATCATATGGATTTTGCGGTGTAATCCACGGCGCGAATACGGCGGCGAGGATCAGTAATACGAAAACAACAAGACCGACAACAGCCAGTTTTCTTTCCGCGAAATTAGAGATAAATCGGCGAAGAGGGCTAACCTCTTTACCTTGCACCGTGACAGTGGTCATTAATTTGCTCCTCCCAGGCGGACGCGCGGATCAAGAATAGAATAAAGAATATCCACGACAAAATTAATGAGGATAAACATGGTTACCGTCATTAGCAGATACGCGACGACGACAGGGCGATCCAAATTCGCAATACTATCAATCAGCAACTTCCCGATGCCAGGCCATGCAAAGACAGTTTCGGTGACTACCGCGAACGCAATTACATTTCCAAGTTCCAAACCAAGTACAGTAATGACTGGAATAAGAATGTTTTTAAGAACATGAACTCCGATTATACGGTAATTGGATAGTCCTTTAGCTCGTGCGAATTTAATATAATCCTGAAGTAAAACTTCTTTGGTGCCAGAGCGCGCAAGTCGAATAACCAGCGATATTTTGAACAAGGCAAGATTAAGCGCCGGTAAAAGCAGATGAGAAAGACCATCCCATGTCAAAAAACTAACAGGAACCCCAAGAACATCAACAGTTTCCCCGCGCCCCGAGGCCGGGAGCCACCCGAGGGATACGGAAAATAACATAATAAAGATGAGTCCCACCCAAAAAGTCGGAAGACTAAAGCCCAAAATAGAGCCCGTCATAATCGTCTTCCCAATCCAACTATCCTCTTTTAATCCGGCGACCATACCGAGTGGAACACCCAAAATAATGGCAAACCCCACTGCTAAAAAAGCAAGTTCTAGCGTCGCTGGAAGTCGCGTCGCAATAATTTCCAGTGCGGGCACATTGTGGACGAACGAATTCCCAAGATCGCCTTGCAGAGCGTTAGACATAAAGGCACCGTATTGCACCCATATAGGTTTATCTAAACCGAGCCGACGCATGGTTTCTTCTTGTTCAGCGATATCTGCTTCCGGATTAATTAATATATCAACCGGATTGCCGATGGCAAAAACACCAGCAAAAACAATAACAGACATTACGAAAAGAACGACGACACTTTGTGACAAGCGCCGAATTGTAAAGGCAAGCAAGATACTCTCCTGTGATCAGATAACCGAGCTACAAAATTAGCAGCTCGGTTATCTATTTCTTATTTAGTAGAGGATACACCAGTGGCTAAGGTGTACTGATCTGCGCGGGCCTTATAGCTCAGGCCTTTTTTATGTGCCCAACTTGTGACTTCATAATGAAGTGGCAAAATGGAATAATCATCCATCGCCATCTTGCTTGCTGCTTTCAAGATCAATTCCCGTTTAGCATCGTCAACAGTAGACAAAGCTGTCAGGATTTTCTTGTCCAGGTCCAAATTACTGTATCGTCCCCGATTTGTGCCGCCAAGACCCGTCTCTTTGCTACGGGTACCAACAAGAGCACGGAGTGGATTTGACATCTCGCCAGTCCCAGCGCCCCAACCCGCAAGATATATTGAAAATTCGTACTTGTTACGGGTCTTAAAGAAGACGCTCTTGGTCATGGCATTTACAGATGTTTTAACGCCAATTCGTGTAAACATCTGCGCAATAACCTGCGCTACTTTGGCATCATTGATGTAACGATCATTTGGTGTACCGAGAACCAGCTCGAAGCCATTTGGATATCCTGCTTCAGCCAAAAGTTTTTTAGCCCCTTCAGGATCATAGGCTTCTGGAGTCGCGCCAGGGTTTGTACCAAAAAATCCTTGTGGCAACAGTTCGCCAGCGGCAACAGCAACACCGCCCATGATTTTTGACACGATTGCTTCACGATTAATGGCCTTCGAGAGTGCTTGACGGACACGTTTATCAAGGAATGGATTTTTTTCGCATTCTTTAGATGCACAAGGACCTTCGCCTTCGTATTTAGCAGCAGGAGAACCTGTCCCCTTAACACCATTTGACGACGGACCAAACTGATCCATGTGAAGGTAGATTACCCTGTTTGAAAGCCCTTGAGCCACATCAAATTTTGGATTACTTTGTAATCTTTCCAAATCTTGTGTTGGCGGAGCCGCAACAAAATCCACGTCCCCAGCAAGCAGGGCTGCCATACGGGCTGCGGCATTCGTGATTGGTTTCATTACAACTGAGTCCCACTCAGTCTTCTCTCCCCAGTAGCCAGCATTCTGGTCAAGAACAAGGCGATCGCCTTTTACAAATTCTTTGAATTTGAACGGGCCAGTACCAATCGCTGCTTTTCCATTATTAAAATCAACTGAATTTGGAAAATTCGCTATTCCGCAATTTTCTTTGTCATATTTTATTTCACCCGTAACGCCCCCTGCTGCAGAAGAAATAACGCCCCAATTCGCAAAATAAGTCGGCAAAAGTGGTGTTGGTACAGATGTATGTACGATCAAGGTGTGATCGTTAGAGATCTCAAACCCCGAAATTGCCTTCGTAAAACTTGTGAAATTAGAAGGGCTGTTTGGAACGTTAGGAATACGACACGCGGAATAAACGACATCCCGTGCAGTAAAAGCCGATCCGTCATGGAATTTTACGCCTTCGCGTAGCTTGAACTCCCAAGTTGTCTCTCCAGTTGGTTTCCAGGAAACAGCAAGTAACGGCCCAAGATTCTGTTTTTCGTCCTGATCAACCAGCGATTCAAACATATGGCGGCGTAAAGCGTTGTTTGGTCCAAGATTGTGGTAGTGAGGATCAATTGAGCTCGGCTCAGAATCCATACCCATTGTTAATTTTGATGCCTGTGTTGCGGCAGGCAACGCAAGTGCAAATGCCAAGGCAGAGGCTGCCAAGCCAAGTTTTCTTATTCCCATTATAGACTCCCTGTTAGAGGTATCGTTCCCCCCATTTATTAGAGGGTAATTTACTTTGTAATGATCTGACCACCTTCACAAAATGATCTGAAGAGAATGTAGACACCTTATGCGTATGTGTATAGTATTTTGTTTAAAGTATTCACACAGAACATACACCTAAGCGCCGGAACACACTTTAAATGTCAAATTTTACCTCTGGTTTGAATTTTCGCCAGCTGGAAATCTTCAATGCTGTTGTAGAAGAGGGCTCCACGACACGCTCTGCTATGCGCTTGGGCTTGTCTCAGCCTGCGGTTAGCCGCAACGTAACCCAACTTGAGAAAGATCTTGAATTTTCGTTATTTAGACGGGAAGGAGGACGCCTTATTCCAACAGAGGCTGCTCTTCGCCTGCATGCAGCAACCAAAAAGGCGTTTGATAGTCTTGAAGATGTCGTATCTTCAGCGCGAAACAAAGAAAGCGTGACCCGGGGTCAGATAAATATTGCGGCAGTTCCAAGCCTTAGCTTAAGTCTTTTGCCATCGGCAATTACCACATTTATAAAAGATTATCCCGACATCAAAATCTCCATTGAAACGCGGACAAGTCGCAGTTCCATGGAGATGGTCGCAGATCAAAGAGTGGATGCGGCCTTGGTGTCAATGCCCATAACACATCCGGGCTTAAGAACAGAGCTCGTAGCAACACCGAAAGCCGTTGTTGTTTTACCAAAAGGGCATCGACTTGCTGAAAAAGAGATAATCGATATTCCTGACTTAAAGGGAGAAAATCTTATTCCTCTATCGAGGAGCCACAACTCACGACACAGAATTGATGACTTATTTGCGAGCGAAGGCATGCTTCTTGATGTGAAAATTGAAACTTCCACCATTGAGATGGCCTGCGTCCTAGTAGAGGAAGGGCTCGGGGTTACGATCGTCAACGAAATCACCGCGGAACGGCATAGAAATCATGGAATAGTAATCAGACCTTTCCGCCACGCCATGAATTATGCCTATGCATTTGCTTTTCCCGCGAACCAACCGCCGTCAGAAATCACCCGAATTTTTGCCACGCATCTAAAACAATATGTGGCAGATAGAGCGGGCGGAACCATAATTTTATAAATCATTCAAACGGAACACGTAAAGATGACAAACGAGACGCACCCAACGTTCGACATTCAAATAGAAGCCCCAGACATTTCGCCATACAAACAAGGAAATACCGGCGTTGACTATATCTCTACATTCGACTCTGGTATCGAAGGACCACATGTGATGATTAGCGCTGTGGTTCATGGAAACGAGCTTTGTGGGGCAATTGCCGTTGACCATCTTTTCAAACAAAACGTAAAACCACTCAAAGGCAAATTGACCCTCGCCTTCATGAATATCGCTGCATATGAAAGTTTTAATCCCAGCGATCCCACAAAATCCCGTTTTGTTGATGAAGATTTTAATAGGGTATGGACGAACGAGATCCTTGAAGGCCCAAGAGACAGCATTGAGCTTCGTCGGGCGCGCGACGTGCTTCCAATCCTCCAACAAGTAGACTATCTATTTGACATCCATTCCATGCTTATCTCAAATGATCCGCTTATGATGGCAGGCCCCAAGCCAAAGGGTCGTGATTACGCACGAAAAATTGGCCTCCCGAAATATGTTATCTCCGACGCTGGTCATAGCAATGGAACCCGCATGCGGGATTACGAAGATTTTATCCGCCCCGAAAGTCCAAAGAATGCTTTGTTAATTGAGTGCGGAACACATTGGAAGCAAAAATCAGCCGATCTTGCAATCCAGTCGGTTTACAAACTACTTCACGAATTTGATATGATTTCAGATGAATTAGCGGCGCTATTTGGACCGAAAGAAGCTGACCTCATCGACCAAATTTTTGTAGAAGTTAGCGGCCCCTATACCGTCCAATCTGACAATTTTAAATACGCCAGTACATATCACGGTATGGAAGTTGTAGAAAAAGCAGGCACTGTATATGGCCATGATGGCGACACACCCGTCGCAACACCTTATGACAATTGTGTTATGGTCATGCCCTCCCTCAACATTAAAAAAGGCGAAAGCTCAGTTCGCTATGGCCGTATAATCCCATAAATCGAATTGCAACCTCTACTTAAATCAAAATTAGTCAGTTTCCCTACGCTTTCTACTCAGCGGGCGTAGGGATGAATTAATGAGGGAGAAATAAGGGACAATATTATTTATAACTGCTCGAGGATATAGGGCCTGCATATGGTCTTTGTTCGTCTCGACCAGTTCTTTTAATCTGCGCAGTCGCGATGCATCCTCGCTGTCTGCACCCCCCTGTTGCCAAAGCTCCCTCCATTCACGACGCATAAATGTCCGTTGTTGAGGGGAGAGCTGACAGTGCGATCTAGTTGGGTCTCTTCGGGAAAGCGCGTCAGGTCAAATTCGCGCGAACTTGACCGCAAAAGAAAACATAGCGTATCAGTACGTCAGACTGAAGTTAAGGGGATGACACTGCGTGCGGCGGTCAATAAGCATCTCTTACTCTATTTTTTTAAGAGCAAACACCTTTATGGGCTCTGGCGCCTCCCTCGTGTGGCAGGCCTCGGAGACAGGCCCCAAGACATGCCAACAGCCGATACATACCGCGCCCTTAAAGCTGCCAGTAATAGTGGCGCACCACCACTTTCTTTTCCAGCGGCGGCAGGCCCATATCATCGCGTAAATAATCGGGCACCGGATGCCCTGTTTTGCTGCGCAAAATCCGCTCAGCCGTCTGGTCAGCACTTTACCAGCATCCGCCAGCAGCGTATTGACACCTTTTTCATCATAGGAGATCGGATTTGGCAGCGTGGTATCCTGTCTATTCATCATCACATCCAACCCTTTCAATCTCGGCTGCTAAAGTAAGTTTTTCTGTACTTAATCTGATAAGAGAGTAACCTTATTTCATCAGACCTCGTTCTTTACATGTTTATTTAAGCCGATTATCCGTCATATGCCACTCATTTGATCTTGCAACAAAAGTTAGATAATCTAATGTCTGAAACGCTCCCTAGCTGGCTCCCCTCGCTCAATGGCTTGCGCGCCTTTGACGCGGTCGCTCGCCATTCAAGTTTTCAAGCCGCTGCAGAAGAGCTGAATGTCACCTCGGCCGCTGTGCAGCAGCTGGTGCGCGGGCTGGAAAAAACCTTGGACGCCGCCCTTGTTGTCCGCGACGGCCGCACCCTTCAGCTGACCGACCGCGGCAAGCTGGCCACGGCGGATTTCAGGGACGCCTTTGATGCGCTCGCCCGCGGTGTTGATAAAATCCGCCGGCATACGGACCGGCCAG
>Ga0209826_1002787_pt1 | contig 11281 bp, 10 predicted proteins | sample GOMGulsemesocosm_5_FD_184637 | JGI IMG/M metagenome (GOLD analysis project Ga0209826, IMG submission 184637) | Methane-oxidizing microbial communities from mesocosms in the Gulf of Mexico - GOM15C Gulf of Mexico (SPAdes) (version 2) | ecosystem: Environmental > Aquatic > Marine > Cold seeps...
GTAAATTTTGTCTTTGTGGAATGTTGGCTTCGCAAAATGAAAATCTTGATATTTTGACACGTGATAAAACCAGAGAGTTTTTTGACGCATCAGAAGTCTGGGTTGAAAAAGCATTAACCAAGGAACAAAATGACGTATCACTTGCAAAGGTGATTATTTCAAGTTTAGAAGGTGCAATGTTACTGGATAAACTTGATGAAAAAACACAAAGACTCAATGCAGTTAGAACTTGGTTAAAAAGTTTATTCTAAAATAGAGTAAATTTTTTTAACTCATCTTACCTAACATACGTTAGTTTGTTAACAAAGGAGCACAAAATGATAAGCAATTACTTTTTTGAATTTTATGCCTAACGTACGTTAGTTTGTTTAGCACTATAAAACACGAAATAAAAAAATTAAAATGGAGAAGACAATGAATCAAAACTTTACAAAAATGGCCTTCAACCCAAGTGTTAAAAAAGTCCAAAAACAATTTGGATCAAGAGCACACTATGAGAGTGCCGAAAGCTCTCCTGATAGATATAAACTCACTTCATCTGAAGAGGGATATATCGGTTCACGTGATAGTTTTTATATATCTACTGTTGGTGAAAATGGTTGGCCATACTTACAACATAGAGGTGGACAAAAGGGTTTTTTAAAAGTTATTGATGATTGTACTCTTGCCATGCCAGACTTTAGTGGAAATGCCCAGTACATAAGTACAGGAAATTTAACAGCAAACAATAAAGCCATGCTTTTTTTAACAGATTATCCAACACAAAGTCGTTTAAAGATTTGGGTTGAAACAGAAATACTTGATGTGAAAGAAAACCCTGAACTTTTAGAAGTTTTAAAAGATAAAGACTATAGAGCAAAGATTCAAAGAATTTATCTCTTTCATATTAGAGCTTATGATTGGAATTGTAATCAACATATCACTCCACGATTCACAGTAGATGAATTTGAGACAGTGATGAAAAATCAATCGTTTTAGAAATTAGATTAAACAAAAACAACAAGGAAAATAAGAAATGAAAAAAATAGTTAAAGCAGGTCTATCTGCCCTACTCGTATCACAAGTTGCCCTAACAGGCGTAGCAAATGCACAAGAAACAGCAAATATTGTACAGGTATCACAACAAACACAGTTTAAAACTGAAAAAATAGATGGTTTAGACATCTTTTATCGAGAAGCTGGTTCAAGAAGTAAACCAACATTGTTATTGTTACATGGGTTCCCTACTTCATCACATATGTTTAGAAACTTAATACCAAAGTTATCAGAAAAATACCATGTAATTGCACCTGATTATCCAGGGTACGGAAACAGTTCAATGCCAAGTGTTCTAGAGTTTGATTATACTTTTGACAATATGTCAGGTATAGTTCAAAAACTTCTTACAAAACTCTCAATTGAAAAATACTCAATGTATGTGATGGATTATGGTGCTCCTGTTGGGTTTAGAATCGCATCAGCAAACCCTGAAAAAATCCAATCATTAATTATTCAAAATGGTAATGCTTATGATGAAGGTTTAGACAACAACTTTTGGGAACCAATCAAAGAGTACTGGAAAGACAGAGATGCAGTTAACAAAGGTTTGGATAATCCATGGTGGGTCAATGTAAAAAATGCCTATAAACAGCCAAATATGGCAAATAAAGATGCTTTAGGTTTCTTATTAACAGCAGGTGCGACTAAATGGCAATATACAAATGGTGTAAGAGATGTGGCAAAAATCAGTCCTGATACTTGGAATGAAGATCAAAGATTATTGGATAGAAAAGGGAACAATGAGATACAATTACAAATGTTTTATGATTATGGAAGTAATCCAGCCCTATATCCAAAATGGCAAGAATACTTTAGAAAATATCAACCAGCAACATTAATTGTTTGGGGAGATAAAGATGAGATTTTTCCAAGTGCTGGTGCACATCCATATAAAAGAGATTTAAAAAACGTTGAATTTCACCTACTTGATACTGGACACTTTGTCTTAGAAGAAGATGGTGACAAAGTTGCAAACTATATGCTGAAATTTTTAGATAAAAATGTTATAAACCATAAATAAAAGTAAGGGAGGGTTATCCCTCCTGTTTTAAGTGCCAAAGGAAAAAAATGCCCCAAGTTAAGACAGATAAAGAGTGTATATTGAAAAACTCAATTCACCTATTTAAAGTGCATGGTTATTATAAAACTTCTATAGCAGATATAAGCAATGCGTGTGGATTAGTCAAAGGAAGTTTGTACCACCACTTTAAAGGAAAAGAAGAAATTGGACTTGCTTGTTTAAAGTATTTACACACTCAGTTTAGTGAGACAGTTTTTATCCACGCTTACAATAAAAGTTTAACAAACAAAGAACAGCTTCATAAACTAACTAACGAAGTTGAAGAGTATTTTTTAAACAGTGAAGGTGGATGTCTTTGGGGTAATTGGGCGCTTGAAGTTATTAATGATATCCCAGAGTTTAAACTAGAAATTCAAGCTTGCTTTAAAAGCTGGGAAGATGCGATATTTAGTATAATCAAATCTAATTATGCCCATATTGAAGCCAGAGAAATAGCTAAAAAAACTATTGCAAATACACAAGGTGCGCTCATGATGATGCGTTTATATGATGATACGGATATATTTTTAAAGTGTATTAAAAATACACAAGATCTCCTATCCTAAACTATTTTAAGGAAACTCTATGCAAAGATTGCCAATACCACCGTTTACGTTTGAAACAGCGACTCAAAAAGTGCAAGCTGCTGAAAATGGTTGGAATACAAAAGACCCAGTTAAAGTTTCAGAAGCTTATACTCCAAACTCTACTTGGAGAAACAGAGGTGAGTTTATAACAGGGACTGATGAAATTCAAACATTTCTAACAAAGAAGTGGAATACGGAACTTGAATATAAGCTTACAAAAGAGCTGTGGTCATATACTGATAATAAAATTGCTGTTAAATTTGTATACGAATGGCATGATACCAATAACCAATGGTACAGATCTTATGGAAATGAACTTTGGGAATTCGATAAAGATGGGTTCATGCAAAACAGAGAAGCCTCTATAAACGATGTTAAAATCGAAGAATCACAACGACAACTATAAAATAATCTAAACTATTTATTCCTTATTAGCACTTTGTTTTCTCGTCAGAGAAGCATAAGTGCTGCCAAATAAAGAGATAAATACCTAAAGATTACACATAAAATAAACTATATAAAAATATTAAAGGAAACAAAATGACAAATAGAATTAATTGGAAACACGCAATATTAGCAGGTATTTTAGGAACATTAGCATTTGATATTGTAGGATTATTATTTACTGGAAACTGGTGGGATATCCCTGCACTATTGGGTGCAAAAACAGGACTGGGATTTGCTTATGGTTTAGGTGGGCATTTTTCAAATGGAATTTTGCTGGCTGTATTATATGCAGGTATCACATCATCACTGTGGGGACCAAATTGGTTTAGAGCGTTATTATTTGTGACAGGACAAACAGTTGCTTTAGTATGGTTATTTATGTTGCCATTACTTGGTGCTGGAGTTGCAGGACTTGATGCCAGTCCAATGATGCCAGTAATTACCATGGCTCGACACTGGGCTTATGCAATACCATTGATTTTAATCATTCATCAAAATAATCTATTTGGTAATGGAGATGTTAAAGCAGAAGTAGCAGCGTAATTTTCCACTATCACTTTAAACTAACTGGCGTACAATTATACCAGTTAGTTTAATTAGCCTCATCAGTACTAATCATCTTATATCCAATACCTCTTACATTTAAAATCATGCCATTTTTTAATTTCTTTTGTAGTTTATGCAAAATTGAACGAATACTTACTGCTTCAACTTCTTTTCCATCCCAAACATATTCGTGAATCATATTTATTGTAATGGTATTGTTTATATTTTGAATCAATAATGTTAATAAAAGTTTTTCTTTATGGGTCAAGGTTATTTCATGATTAAATTTATAAAGGGTTTGATTTTTAAAACAGAAGGTAAAACCATAGTTTAAATTGATAATATCATTGTCAATATCGTGTTTGTAACTTGTCTTTATGAGATATTTCATATGAAGCAATAACTCTTCTATTTCAAAGGGTTTTTTTAAATAATCATTACAGCCCAAATCATATGCTTTTTTAATATTATCAATATCTAATGCAGCACTAATAATAAGTACGGGTAACAAATCATTTTCTTTTTTTATAATTTCCAAGATTTGATGTCCGTCAAAACCAGGAACATTAATATCTAAGATATAAATATCATACTTATTATTTAAAACCTTATCAACTGCTGTGTAACCTTCAATAAAACTATCAACAAAAAATCCCTGTAATTCCAATGATTTTGTAATCATCTTATTTAATTCAAAATCATCTTCAAGTAAAAATATTTTCATTCATTTCCTTTGTCAACAACACTGGTAAAATCATAAATAAATTGAGTACCTTTACTTCTCTCACTTTGAACTTCTATATTAATGTCATATTTATTACAAATTTCTTTTACAATCGTTAATCCAAGACCCAAACCAGAGTTCTCATTTGATTGTTGATAATAAGGTAAAAACACATCAACATCTTCCTCCATCCCAGTACCGTAATCCTGAATTTTTATCAGGTATCTATTTTTTTCAATACCTATAAAAATATCAATATGTGAGTCTTCATTGGAGTATTTAATTGCATTTGAGAGGGTATTATCAATAATTCGCTCTAATTCATAATCATTCATTTTGATATTAAACTCATGAGTTAGTTCTAAGTCAATATTGATACTTTTAACTGTAGCAATTTCATCAAAAAACATGATTCGTGAAGTGATAAAATCTAAAATCTTGATTTCTTTTTTCTCATAAACTCTTGTCTCTTTTTTAATCATGTAGGATAAATCCCCATAAATAGATGACAAGGTTTTTACACTGGCTCTAATAGAATTAAACTCATTCATAGGTCCAACTTTACGCTCTATTGCCTCTGTGTTTAAAGAAATGATACTCATAGGCGTATTCATTTCATGCATGATTTTTTTTACAAAAATATCTTGAACTTCAAGAAGATTTATAATTGTTTTTTTACTTTGAGCAATTTCCAACTGTGATTTAACTCTAGCCAATACTTCTTTTGGTTCAAAAGGTTTGGTTATATAATCAACCCCTCCATTATCAAAAGCTTCAATTTTATGATGAATATCATCAAAGGCGCTGATAAAAATAATTGGAATTTCTTTTAAATTGGGTTCTTGTTTAATCAGTTTACATATTTCAAAACCATCAATATTTGGCATCTTTATATCAAGTAAAATTAAATCAGGGGTCAAAAATTTTAAAGCATTAAGTGCCTGTTTACCGTCAAGACTGGGTCTTATTTCATAAGATACTTCCAGAATTGAACTCAGATATTGAAGATTTTCAACCTTATCATCGATAATTAAAATGGTATATTTTTTATTCATATAGAAGATCTTTCATTGTATATATTTTGATATTATATAACTTATTATTAAAATAAAGGTTAAGTGTGAAATTAAAACAACTGTTCTTATTGCTGTTTATTATTAATATAAGTTTTTTAAGTCTCTTAGTATTTATTATTAGTGATTATCATCAAGCAATAAAACAAATGGAAGATGCATATAAAATGCAACACAAATCCCTAATCCTTGCAAATGAGCTTAGACAAAGTTCAGATGACCTTACAAGAGTTGCTCGAACCTATGTAATTACAGGTAATAAAATGTATGAAGAACAATTTCACACCATCTTAGATATTAGAAATGGTATTATCCCAAGACCTTTAAATTACAACAGTATCTATTGGGACTTTTTAACTTTAAATGGAAGTAAACCTTCGCTAGAAGGTGAGACTATAGCGCTTCGTAACCTTATGAAACAAGCAGGTTTTCAAGAAGAAGAATTGGCTCTTTTATACAAATCACAGAAAGAATCAGATGATTTAACCTATCTCGAGATAAAAGCTATGAATGCTATAAAAGGAATACTTCAAGATAGCTTTGGTTTTTATACAAAAAAGTCAAAGCCAAACTTTGAATTGGCACGAGATATTATGCACTCACAAAAATATCACAAAGCAAAAATAGCCATTATGAAACCTTTAGATCAGTTTTACAAAGCTTTTAAACATAGAACCAATATGAAAGTAGAAGAAACAGAAAATGAAGTTAAATTATTGGAGAGATACGTAAGTTTTGCAATATTATTTTTAATAGTACTTGTTTTGTTTTCATCTTTTATAATACTATCTCGCATCATTTATCCCCTTGAAACTTTAAAAAATTCCATGTTACGTTTGGCAAAAAATGATATGGAAGCACAAATACCTGTCCATGAAAATAATGATGAAGTAAGCGAAATGATTGGTACAGTTGAGATTTTTAAAAAAAATGCCATAGAATTAATTCATAGTGAGCAAAAAAACAAATCAATTCTAGATCTTGCTGGTGACGGTATATTTGGATTAGATGAAAAAGGGAAATTAACTTTTTTAAATCCTATGGCTTGCAAACTTTTAGGCTTTAGTTCCCAAGAAAAACTCATTGGGCAATACCTCTATGAATCAATTATTTATAATGATACCAATAAGAAATTTACTAGAAATGAAAAACTGATGTTGTCAAAAAAAATGGACGCCTCATTTAAAAAGTTAAATAAATCAGTTTTTCCAATAAAATACGTAAGTACCCCTATTTACAACAAAAAGAAAATCTTGCTGGGTTCGGTAGTTGTTTTTAGTGATATAACAAAAGAAAAGAAAAATGAAAAACAATTAAAAAAAGCAATCAAGGATGCAAAAGATGCCAATGAATCCAAATCTATTTTCTTAGCAAACATGAGTCATGAACTAAGAACTCCATTAAATGCTATTTTAGGATTTGCTCAACTACTTAAAGACTCAAGAAACATCAATAGTTCGGAAAAGGAAAACCTAAATACTATTCAATCTAGTGGGGAGCACCTTTTAAAAATAATTAATGAAATCTTGCAACTATCAAAAATAGAAGCTGGAAAAATTGATGTAAATATAAATGATTTTAATCTGTACGATTGCATTGATGAATTAAAACAAATGTTTCTCTCAAGATATGAAAATAAAAATTTAACATTCACGGTAACTATTTCTGAAAAAGTTCCTCAATATATAAGAGCGAACGAACAAATGTTAAAACAAATTCTTATCAATCTATTGGCAAATGCTCTTAAGTTCACCCTAACTGGTGGTGCATCCTTAAATATAAATCTAAGTAATTCACAACTCTTATTTGAAATAATTGATACAGGAATTGGAATAGATAACAAACACAAAAAACTCATATTTCAGCCTTTTGAACAAATCAATATAAATTCAAATATCAAAAATAGCACAGGATTGGGTTTATCTATTACAAAAAAACTCATATCAACAATGGGTGGAAGTATTTCAATTGAAAGTACACCCAATAAGGGAAGTAAGTTTTATTTTCTCATAAATTTTGAAGCATCCAAAAAGAGAATTATCAAAGAAGTAAATTTACAAAAAAGAATCATAGGTATTTCTGGGATAAAAGATGTTTATACCATATTAATTGTTGATGATATAAAAGAGAATCGAACATTACTTGATCAAATGTTAAGTCGTTATGGCTTTAAGGTTGTACAAGCGCAGAATTGTACAGAAGCCCTTCAAGTTTTTGAAAACAATCAAATAGACTTAATATTCATGGATATATTAATGCCAGAAATCAATGGTATTGAAACAAGTAAACAAATTAGGAACTTATCCAAAGGTAAAGATATCCCAATAATTGCAGTTTCAGCACATGCTTTTAAAAAAGATAAAGAAGAAGCTATGAAAGCAGATATAAATTCTTTTTTAACCAAACCAATTCAGAGTGAATTGATTGAAGAAACACTCAAAGAATATTTAAGTTTGGAATTTATTTATGAAGAAACTATTATAGAAAATCACAAATTTGATTTAGAAAAAATTCCCAAAAAATTGTTATTTGAAATTAATGAAGCCAGTAAAACCTTAGATAGAAAAACAATTGAATTTTTAATTAATACAGAAGATTGTGAGGAACTACTTAATCAAAAAATTAAAGATTATTTAAAAACTTACAAGTTTCAAAAAATATCTCTGTTATGTGAGAAACTATTATTAAGAGAAATATAGTTGTATATTTAATATACAACACCCCCTCATTAAACTCTCAAAAAGAAACACTAAAGCAACACTCTTATTTTATACTTTGACTTAAGTTGAAAGACTAAATCAGAGGAGATAAAATGAAAAAATTGTTAGCAAAATCATTAATGATTGCATCTTTAGCAACATTGAGTGTAACAGCTCAAGCTGCTGAAACAATCAAAGTTGGTGTATTACACTCACTTTCAGGAACAATGGCCATTTCTGAAACAACATTAAAAGATACAGTTTTGATGTTAATAGAAGAACAAAACAAAAAAGGTGGAGTTCTAGGAAAGAAACTTGAAGCAGTTGTAGTTGATCCTGCATCAAACTGGCCTTTATTTGCTGAGAAAATCAGAGGTCTAATTACAAAAGATAAAGTTGATGTTACTTTTGGTGCATGGACTTCAGTTTCAAGAAAATCAGTACTTCCTGTTGTTGAAGAGTTAAATGGTATTTTATTTTACCCTGTTCAATATGAAGGGGAAGAGTCATCTAAAAATGTATTTTATACAGGTGCTTCACCAAACCAACAAGCTATTCCAGCTGTTGATTACTTAATGAATGAAGTAGGAGCTAAAAGATGGGTTCTTGCTGGAACTGATTATGTTTATCCAAGAACAACAAACAAGATATTAAAAGCATACTTGATGGCTAAAGGTGTAAAAGCTAGCGACATCATGGTAAATTATACTCCTTTTGGACACTCAGATTGGCAAAGTATTGTTTCAGATATTAAAAAATTTGGAAGCACAGGAGTTAAAACAGCTGTCGTTTCAACAATCAATGGTGATGCTAACGTTCCTTTTTATAAAGAACTTGGAAACCAAGGTATCAATGCAGAAGATATTCCAGTTATTGCTTTTTCAGTAGGTGAGGAAGAACTTGCAGGTATTGATACAAAACCATTAGTTGGTCACCTTGCAGCTTGGAACTATTTTCAAAGTGCTGAATCTGATATCAACGAAGAGTTTATAGCAACTTGGAAAAAATATATCAAAGATGATAAAAGAGTTACAAATGACCCAATGGAAGCTACTTATATTGGATTTAAGATGTGGGTAAAAGCTGTTGAAAAAGCCGGATCTACAGATACTGATGCTGTAACTGAAGCAATGATTGGAATTAGTACACCTAACTTAACTGGTGGATTAGCAACAATGATGCCAAACCATCACTTAACAAAACCAGTTCTAATTGGAGAAATTCAAGAAGATGGTCAATTTGAAACAGTATGGCAAACACCAGATACAGTTGTTGGTGATGCATGGTCTGATTTCTTACCTGGAAGTAAAGACCTGATTTCAGATTGGAGAAAACCATTATATTGTGGTAGTTACAATGTGAAAACAGCAAAATGTTCAGGACAAAATTACTAATAAAAATGGGGTTTACTCCCCATTTTTTCTATGAGGCAGATAATGAAAATACAAATAAAATTCATACAAATAATATTACTTAATCTATTATTCCTATCTTCACTTTTTTCAAGTGATTTTAAAGATGATATAAAATCACTCACCACAAAAAGTTATAAAGTTAAAACAGAAGTTATAAATACTTTGGTTGAAAAACATTTTGAAAATGAGAAACTAATTTTACTATTAAAATCAATGTTAAATAATGAACTCTTTTATACAAAAAAAGATAAAACATTTGTCACATTAGTCAAAAAAGATGGAAAAAAGTATCATACAGTTAATCTATTAACAAATGAAAAATTAGAAATCATGAAAAAAAGAATGTTTAAAAAAGTTAAAACAAATAATAAATTAAGAAGTATTATAAGAAGTAAACTTGCGCAATTAAATCTATTTTCTCAAGATGAGAGCATAAGATTGGAATCAGCAAAAAATATATTTAAAAATATTAATAAAAGTTCTTTAGAGTTAATCAATAAAGCCTTACTCAATGAAAAGAGTGAAGAAGTAAAAGAAGTGTTAATCAAAAGTAAAACTATATTACACGCAAAATTTGGTACGTATGAAGAGCAGTTAAATGCTGTTAAAGATCTAGCAGATGCACTATCACCTCAAGCCCTTCAAGCCTTAAAGGAAATTTCAAATAATTCATCACAAAAAGAACTAAAAGTTCTTGCTTTGCAATCTATTGAAGAAATAGAATCAAGTAAATCTTTTTATGCCTTTATTGAAAAGATATTTTTTGGTTTAAGTCTGGGTTCTGTTTTATTACTCGCAGCAATTGGACTTGCCATTACTTTTGGAGTGATGAAAGTTATCAATATGGCTCATGGTGAGATGATAATGATTGGAGCTTATACGACGTATACCTTGCAACAGATACTGCCCAATATGATAGAGTATTCAATTATTATTGCCATTCCACTTGCTTTTCTAGTGAGTGCTATGGTGGGTGTAATAATTGAGCGACTTGTGATAAGACATCTATACGGAAGACCTCTTGAAACACTTTTGGCTACCTTTGGAATAAGTTTGATTTTACAACAAATAGTAAGAACAATCTATTCTCCACTTAATCAAGAAGTTAAAACTCCACAATGGATGAGTGGTGCTTTAGAGGTTAATGATGCCTTATCTTTTACTTACAATAGATTATATATCGTCATCTTTTCATTTATAGTATTTATTGGAATTTTACTGGTATTAAAGAAAACCTCTTTGGGATTAAAAGTTAGAGCCGTCACACAAAATAGACAAATGGCTCAAGCTATGGGAATAAAAACTGGTTTAATTGATGCCATGACCTTTGGTATTGGTTCTGGTATTGCTGGGATTGCAGGCGTTGCACTATCACAGCTTACAAATGTGGGACCAAATTTAGGACAAGCATATATTGTTGATTCTTTTATGGTTGTTGTATTTGGTGGAGTTGGAAATTTATGGGGAACATTAATCGCTGCCATTTCATTGGGTGAGCTTAATAAATTTATTGAACCAGTGGCTGGTGCTGTACTTGCAAAAGTTCTAATACTCGTTTTTATCATTTTATTTATACAAAAAAGACCTAGAGGATTATTTCCTCAAAAAGGTCGAGATGCACAGGACTAAGACATGGAAAAAAGAAAACCAATAATAACAAGAATTTTAGAAAATGATAAAGGTGGGAAAATT
>Ga0209826_1002788_pt1 | contig 11279 bp, 10 predicted proteins | sample GOMGulsemesocosm_5_FD_184637 | JGI IMG/M metagenome (GOLD analysis project Ga0209826, IMG submission 184637) | Methane-oxidizing microbial communities from mesocosms in the Gulf of Mexico - GOM15C Gulf of Mexico (SPAdes) (version 2) | ecosystem: Environmental > Aquatic > Marine > Cold seeps...
AAATTGAAAATACTCATAAGCATCTTGTAGTCCAATTCCTAAAGTATCATTAACAAATTCAATATTTGCAACCAATTCTTTTTTGAAGTTTTTATTTTTTGGTTCTTTATCTAAAGTATCATTGGCTTCACCAATCAATTCATCTACAACAGAGAGTGCTTTTGCTGTATTGATATCATCATTTAAAGCACCTAGCATTTTAGTTTTAAAAGTTTTATTTACAGCTGATTTTGCTGCTCCATAAACTCTTTTTTTGATACGATAAAATTTATCAAGTCTTTTTTTACTGGACAATAAATCTTCTTCATTGAAGTTAAAATCGGCTCTATATTGAGTAGTTATCATATAAAAACGAATTACTTCTCCATGATATGCTTTAAAGATATCTTTTAAGAAAAAACTATTTCCCAAAGATTTACTCATCTTTTCACCATCAATATTTACAAAACCATTGTGCATCCAATATTTTGCCAAGTTCTTTCCAGTAGCACATCTGGTTTGTGCTGCTTCGTTTTCATGATGAGGAAAGAGTAAGTCTGCTCCTCCACCATGAATATCTATTTGAAAATCTTTGTCTGTTGTTGAGGCTAAAAGTTTGTTGATCATAGCACTACATTCTATGTGCCAACCTGGACGGCCAGTTCCAAAAGAAGCTTCATAACTTACCTCTCCTGGCTTTTGAGCTTTCCAAAGTGCAAAATCTTTTTGATTCTTTTTTTGCGAATGTGCTTCAACTCTTGATTGGTTATTTTCATCATCAAAACGTTTACTTAAACTGCCATATTCACTATCTTTTGAAGTGTCAAAATAAACACCATCATCAAGAATATAAGCAGTTTCGTCTTTCAGTAATTTTTCTATCATTTCAATCATAATATCAAGATTGTCTGTGGCTTTTGGCTCAATGGTATTGGGTAAGACATTTAATACTGCCATATCATTTTTATATTCATTGATATAAAAAGTGGTGATTTCTTCAAGTGTCTGACCGGTCTTTTTCATTTTATTGATAATTTTGTCATCAATATCAGTGAAGTTTTTGGTCATGATTACATCGTAATCATTGGCTTTTAAGACTCTATGTAACAAATCAAAAGCAATAGCAGACCTAGCATGTCCAAGATGAGAATCATCATAAACAGTAGGTCCACATACATAAATTCTTGCCTCTTTGTTTGACAAAGACTCAAATTTACGTTTTTGTTTTTCTAAAGAATCATAAAAGTATAAATCTTCCATTATTTAAATAAAGCCTCTAAACTTGCAGTATCAGCTGTTTTTTCTTGTTTTCCGTCTGTTTCACCAGTTAAAGATGGCTCACTTTCGTTTAATACAATATCATATCTTGTAAGCATAGAAGCCAATCTAATATTTAAACCAGCTTTCCCAATTGCTTTTGATTTTTGATCAATTGGAATTGTAATAATTGCCTTGTCTCTCTCATCTTCTTTCGTTGACTTTTCAATTCTTACACTTGTAATAATAGCAGGACTTAAAGCACGAGATACGAACATTTCAGGTAAAGTTGAATATTCAACACAATCAATATTTTCGCCATTTAGTTGAGCACTAACAGCAGAGATTCTCACCCCTTTGACTCCAACAACTGAACCAATAGGATCAATTTGAGGGTCAGATGAGCTTAGCGCAATTTTTGCACGACTTCCTGGAATTCTTGCACTGGCTTCTATAAATATTCTTTCATCTTTAAGTTCGGGAACTTCAAGTCTTAATAATGCTTCAAGGAATTTAGGGCTTGTTCTTGAAATCTCAACAACCAATCCATTTTGTTTATCAATAGTTACACTTTTAACAACGGCTTTTAAAACATCACCAACTTTAAAACTTTCACCCTTGATTCTACTTTTTCTTGTAAGCATACCTCTAACTTCACCAATTTCAACAAAAGTATTTTCAGCTCTGTCAATTCGTGTTACGTTTCCACTGATGATTTTTCCAATTTTATTTTGGTATTTACTTAGTAAATTTTCTTCAATAAATCTTTGTATTTTATATTCAAAGTTGTTATGTAATATCGTGGCAGCATTTCGTCCCATATTTTCAAATTCTAAATCGTATTGAACAAAATCTCCAATTTCTAAATCTTCATCAATTTCTTTAGCTTCTTCAATTGTAATAAAATTTTCTGCATTGATTGGATTTTCCCATTTGTCTAAAACTTCACCGCTTAGTCTTTCATCGTCAATATTTACTACTTCTATCTTTTGAAATAACTTTAACTCTTTATTTTCTTTATCAATTTCTGCATCAAATACTAATGAAAAATCTACCATTTTTTGAGCAGTTTTTATTAATGCTTCTTTTAAAGCATTTTCAACATCTGTAATTTTTAGACCCTTCTCATAAGCAATAGAGTCTAGAATATCAATTATCTTATCCATGTATAACCTTTTTTGACATTGAAATGATTTTTTTTGTGATTCAATGTAATGTAGAGTTATATTATATCTAATCTTGCTTAAAGCATTTTAAAGTAGATTTTAGCTATTATCTTAGATTAAAAATTACAAAACATAAATAAAGGCGTACTACAATGGAACTATTGTTAGCAAGAGAAGAATTAAAAGACAAACCAAAAAAAATCCAACTTGAAAAAGTTCAAGACGAATTAAAAGAATTGGGTGAAAAAATATTTTACTTTGATAGAGATAACTCTCACAAAGATATGATGGCATTGGTTGATGCTTTAGAGAATGATGGGCTAAATGTAAACTTTAGAGAAGTAAGATATGGTTTAGGTGATGAAGAATATCTTTATGAGGTACACGCGTTATAATAACTATGGCTAACAACGAAAAATCAAAAAAACTCTTCATACAGACTCTGGGTTGTCAAATGAACAGCACAGATTCTATGCATATGATTGCAGAGTTAAAAGAACATAAAAACTACGATGTCACTGACACCATGGAAGAAGCTGATTTAATTATAATTAATACCTGTTCTGTTAGAGAAAAACCAGTTCAAAAACTTTTCTCTGAAATTGGTCAATTTAATGTTAAAAAAAAGCCAGGTGCTAAAATTGGGGTGAGTGGGTGTACTGCTTCTCATTTAGGACAAGATATTATTAAAAGAGCTCCCTATGTGGACTTTGTTCTGGGTGCTCGTAATATTTCTAAAATCTCAGACGTTGTTGATAAAAAAGGTTCTGTGGAAATTGATATTAAACATGATGAAAGTACTTATGAGTTTGCTGAGTATAAAAATACAATGTACCGAACTTCTGTTAATATTTCTGTTGGATGTGATAAAGAGTGTACTTACTGTATTGTTCCAGCAACAAGAGGTGTTGAAATCTCAATTCCACCTGAAATGATTATCAAAGAAATTGAAAAGTCTGTTAAAAATGGTGCGGTTGAAGTAACCTTATTGGGACAAAATGTAAACTCATATGGTAGACGATTTACAGATAAAAGACCAAAGTCTAACTTCACTGAGCTTTTAAAAGAAATTTCTAAAATACCTGAGATAAAAAGAATTCGATTTACTTCTCCTCATCCATTGCATATGGATGACACGTTTATTGAGGAATTTGCGTCAAATGATAAAATTTCAAAATGTATTCATATGCCATTACAAAGTGGTTCAACATCTATTTTAAAAGCGATGAAAAGAGGGTACTCAAAAAAATGGTTTTTAAATAGAGCTCAAAAAATCAAAGACTTAGTTCCTAATGTTCGAATTACGACAGATATCATTGCTGGTTTCCCAGGTGAGACGGATGAAGATTTCGCTGATACAATGGATGTGATTGAACAAGTTAAATTTGATCAGATTTTCAACTTTAAATATTCACCAAGACCTAATACTGCGGCTGAGAAAATGACTGATCTGGTTCCAGATAAAGTTGCCAGCAAAAGATTAACAGACATTATAGAGTTATCAAAACTTCAAATGGATGAACATATGAAAGCTAAAGTAGGTTCTGTGATGGAAGTATTATTTGAAGATTTAAAACCAAATGGTGAGATTTCTGGATTTACTGATAACTACTGTCAAGTATATGTAACAGGAAGTGATGAGCTTTTAGGAAAAATTGTTAAAGTAAAAATTATATCAAATTCAAGAACATCGTTAAAAGGGGAAGTGCTCGTTTAGAGCAACCTTTTGATGAAAAAAAGTATTAAATATTATTTGCAAAACATCGTACTGCCTTATGTTTTACAACTTTTTGTAAAGTTTGTTTATTTTACAAGTAAAAAAAACTTTTTTCACCCAAATATTGATACAAAAAAGACTTACGTGATTGGCTTTTGGCATGGGGAATTACTCATGCAACCTTTTAATTATCATAAATTTAAAAAAGGTACCGTAAAAGCAATGATAAGTGAACATAAAGATGGGGAAGCAATCACAAGAATCGTTCAGCACTTAAATATTGGCTCAGTTCGAGGATCAAGCTCAAGAGGTGGATTAAAAGCCCTTATAAATGCAATTAGAGAGCTTAAAAGTGGAAACGAAGTTGCTATTACTCCTGATGGACCAAGAGGTCCAAGACACAGTGTTGCAGATGGGATAGTAGCAATTGCACAAAAAACCAACTTAGAAATTCTAATTTTTAATTGTAAACCGACTTCTTACTGGCAATTAAAATCTTGGGATAAATTTGTTATTCCAAAACCTTTTGGTACAATAAATTTTTATATTAGTGAACCATTAAATATTCTTGATATGGAAATGGATGAGGCTAAAAAAGTAATACGAGAAAAAATGCTTATTAACGCATTGATCTAAGGATAAAAAGCAGTATGTTTAGTAACAACAATTCGCAATATATCAGTGTTATTAAATATCATAATCAAATTAAAATTGATTATAAACTTTTAAATCAGGATGAAATTTCTTCCAGTAATCAAAGTTCCTTTTTACTTAAAAAAGAGTTTATGCCTGATGATGTTGTATTTAAACTAAATAATTGGCAAAAAGAATCTACCTATACATTTCTAGCAACAATTTGTGATAATGAAGAACAGATTGTTATCAAAAAAGATGACCTGTCATATAATGAAGACTATAATATAGTAGCTTTAAATCCTTCTTTTAACGTAGGTATTAAAAACAGTATTTTATTTGAAGATGTTCATTATTTTGATAAAACTGGTTTGGACTTTTTGTATTCACCTTATCATATATTAAATCTTCATGTTGAACAAAATCCAAGTGCAAATAATTTGTTAATACTACTTCTTGACAATCATTTGTATCTATTTATTTTGAATGAAAATAGTGAAATAGTTCATAGTAGCATTAAAAATCTCAGTTCTTTTGATGATATCAAACAAACAGAATTTTATGAAAGTGAAGTTGTTGGTCAAAAACTATTTGATGAAGTTTATTTTTTTGAGATACAAAACCTAGTACAAAGTGTAATAAGCGAATTTTATGAAACTGTAAGCGACGTTTTTATTGAAAAGATTGTCATTTTGTATACATTAAAACAGCTAAATGATAAACAAATACAAACTTTACAAAACGATCTTTTAATACCAATTAAATATCATCCTATTTCTGTCGATGAGTCCTTGTTTGAATTATCTAAAGAGAGTTTGAAAACACCCAAAAGTTTTATACAAACTAGAAAAAAAACAAAACCTGCTCAAAGTTCTAGCTGGCTTATGTTGACAATATTAACAACGCTAATAGCTGCTTCTTTGGTATATTACTTTATGTATGAAGAACAAGATGCTGAAACTGTAAAAAAAGAAGAGCTTATTTTTGAAAAACTAAATAAGATAAAAAAAGCTCAAAAAGAAGAAAATGACGACAAAGTGATTCCTAAAAAAGAAGAAGTTGTTGAGTTTATTTTATTGCCAAATCACATCGTTAAAAACAGAGATATTGAAAAAAGGTTATTAACACTTTTTGATCTTATTCCCTACGATGTATTATTAAAAGAAATTACTCTTAAAACAGATGAATCAAGTCTTGATGCAACATTTTTAAAAGATGATATTTATATAAAGTCAATGCAAGCACCTTTATCAAAACTTTATGAATATAGTGAAATAAAATTTGATGATATTGATGCCACTATCTTAAATGCTACAGTTTTCAATCACCAAAGAGTTCTTGAAAAAACAGTACGTAAAGTTGGTCTTCCTAATTACATCAAAGATGAGTTTTTGCCTCAAGAGAGAGTTTATGAACAGTTAAAGGCAATTTTTCCTAAAAATGGTATCATAAAATTTCAATCAAGTTTTAAATCAGAAGTACTGACGTATAACTACACTATCAATATTATCGTTCCCACACCTTTGGATTTTTTTGAAATCATTGAAGATATTAATAAAGAATTATACTCAATGAACATTTCTTATCCTGTTATGTTGAGGAAGACAATAGATGGTTTAGAAGTAGAGTTTAACTTCCAGTTTCACCAAAAAAACTAAAATATCATTCTATTACTACTTCTTTTTAACAATTCCTGCGTTAAGAGTAAAAAAGATTTCGTCCTTTACTTAATGTAAACTCCTCAATATTTTTAACTCTTGCCTTGAACTAGTTAAAAGTCACCAGCAATAGAACAATATTTTCCTTCTGTTAACATTCTGTATAAATGTTTTTTATATATAAATTTGATAGAATTACGCTAAGGATTTTTAATGAAGAATATTTTTATGATTAGTTTGATGACGTTGTTAACAGCTATGCTTATTTTTACGGGTGTTGTAAATCTTCTAGAATAGTAAATTTCCTGAATCAAGCTCACCGTATGAACAGATAAATCTGCCATACAGTTTCTTTTATATTGATTTTAAGTTGTTGGAGTAGCTTTCCAATTACTTTCAATACTCCAATCTCTTACTTCATTGTATAATGAGTCTCTCTCAATAGGCGTGAAGCCACTATTTGAAATAACATCTACAAACTCTTGTAAAGGCATTCCTGTTGCACTCTCTGCACCTGCAGCACTGTTAATTGACTCTTTCTCTATGGTACCATCTAAATCATTTGCACCAAACTCTTGAGCTAGAAGAGCAAGTTTAACAGTTGAAGTTACCCAGTAAGCTTTGATATGCGGAATATTGTCCAACATGAGTCTACTAATTGCCATTGTTTTAAGAATCTCTTGACCTTTCATAAAGTCTTTTACTTTTAAAAAGTTGTTTTCTCTTTGGTAAACAAGGGGAATAAAAGCATTAAAGCCACCTGTTTTATCTTGAAGATCACGAAGTCTTACCATATGGTCAATTCTATGTTCAGGTTTTTCAATATGACCAAATAACATGGTGGCATTACTTTGTCGACCTGCTTTGTGCCAAAGTCCATGTATCTCTATCCACTGATCTGAACTTACTTTTCCACCACAGATTCTTTTACGAACTTTTTCATCAAAGATTTCAGCTCCACCACCTGGCATGGAGTCAACTCCATTTTCAATCATTTTGTCAATAATTTCTTGGTATGTTAAGTTATACTCTTCACTTAAAAAGTGAATTTCTGCAGCGGTTAAGGCTTTCACGTGTAAATCAGGATATTTTTCTTTGATTTTTCTGAAAACATCTAGATACCATTGCAGCCCAGATTCTGGGTTATGCGCTGAAACAATATGGACTTCTTTGATTCCGTTTTTAACAGAGTTTTCAACTGTATCCAAAATTTCATCATGACTCATAGTATAAGGTTTTGGATTTTTTCTACTTGCACTATAGGCACAAAACTGACAAACATCTTTACAAATATTCGTAGGGTTTATATGTCTATTGATATTAAAATATGTTTTATTTTGATATTTATCGCGTCTGATTTTATTTGCATACATTCCCAGCGTAAAAAGATCTACATCATAAAGTGCAACACCATCTTCATAAGTTAATCTTTGACCACTTTCTAATTTTTCTAAAATATTCATTTATTCACCAACATTATATTTTTTGTTCATCTAAGGGTTTAAAACAACAAGAATTACCATCATAGTACTCTATTGTTCCATTTTCTATCTTATAGTACCAGCCATGGATTTGTAATTCACCGGCTTTTATTTTTCTTTCAATATCTGGAAAAGTTAACAAGTTCTCAAGCTGGTGTACAATTGAGATTCTCTCTGTTGTACGATACAGGTTCTCTTTGTCTTCTTTATCTTGAATTGCAAGAAGTGTATATTCTTTTGCTCGTTTTCCTAACTCTAACCATTTTTTAACATGAATTAAATCTGGACTATCTCCAATGTCTGTATACAAACTTTTACATGCACCACAGTGCGAGTGACCACAGATAATAATATGTTTTACATTTAATACAGATACTGCATATTCAATAGCAGCACTACTTCCATGATAATCATCACTAATAGCATATGGAGGTACAAAGTTCCCTACATTTCGTAGGATAAACATATCTCCTGGTTCTGTGTCTAACATTAAATCTGGCGTAACTCTACTATCAGAGCATCCCACAAAAAGAATATCAGGTTTCTGACCATGTTTAACCAGTTCTTTTAAGTTTCCTTCAAATTTTGGGAAGCTGGCTTCTCTAAATTTTTGATTACCTTTTATTAAATCATTTATTTGCATTTATAATTCCTATTGTTTGACGACTTTAACCGTCGTATCCGTTATTACTGAAACCTTTTTCACTTCGCCTCTTTTGTATTCGTCATTTTGTTTATATTCAATTAAATAATCTATTCTATGACAGCTTACAATATCTGTCAGCTCAGACAAAACTACTACTTCACAGTTAGCATACTTTTCTTTATGATTATTTGCATAAAGAGATGATATCAATAGTAGCATTAGAGTAAAAGATTTCATGACATATATTCCTTTAAATGTTTACAAACTTCACGTAAAAGTTTGGTATCTATATCTATTCTTGCAATGAGTCGTATTATAGCACTACTTACTGTTGGTTGTCGAATTGCGCCAACTAAAAAACCTTTTTCTTTTAATTCTTTTTGAATTTGTATTACTTTTTTATTATCTGCAATGTTTATTGGGATGATAAGACTTTGCGCTTGAATCCCCAATTCTTCTTTTATTATTTGCAGGTTAGTACTTATTTTTTCTTTTAAACTTTTTTTATTTTCAAGTATAAAATTCAAAGACTCAAGACCTAACGCTGTATCAAACAATGAAGGTGCTGTTGTGTATATAATAGATTTAGCCCGATTGGTTAAAAAATCAATAATATCTTCTGAGGCTAAAATATATGCACCATAACTTCCATATGCTTTTCCCAAAGTTCCCATCTTTACATGGTTCTTTTTTGGTGTAATATTATAGTAATCAAAGATTCCCATAAGGTTATCACCAATAACACCTGAACTATGGGCCTCATCAACTAAAAGTATTGCTTGGAAATCATCGGCTACTTCAAATATCTCTTTGGGAGCTCTGTCACCTTCCATAGAATAAACACCCTCAATGGCTACGATAATACGTGATGATTTTTTAGTTTGTGCGGTATTGATTTTTTCTCTTAAATCATTGGCATCATTGTGTTTAAACAAAGTAACTTGGGAATCTTTTAGTAGTTTGCTGGCTAACATACCACTTGCATGATATTGTTCATCTAAAAAAAGAATATCACCTTTTCGAACCAACGCTTCAATCATGGCTAGGTTTGCCATAAATCCACTTCCTAAAATAATAGCATCTTCGAAGTTATTAACATCCTTGAGCTTGTCTTCAAATTCTTTGTGAATTTTACTATATCCATTGACCAGCATGGATGCTTTTGGTGCGTGATACTTTTCTTGTAAAACTTTTTCATATGCGCGAGTAAAGAGTGTTTTATTTGTAGCAAAACCCAGATAATCATTTGATGCTAAGTCGTGTAAACTATCATCAAAAATTTCTCTTTTTCTATAACGATTTGATTTGTGAATTGCTTTTAGTTCGTTGTGGTACAAGTAAGTACTTCTCCTAAATATAGTGGCGTATTATACAAAAAAATCTATTAAAGGACAAGTTTGATAAATATAATTTTTTTTGCCACTTTTAAACCACATTTTTAGCCTATAATATGTATATAAAACTAAAATTATATACTTAATTCTAAGGAGTATATTATGGATGAAATAGACCACAAAATGCAAATTGGTAAAAGTGAAACTATCTTAGTTGATTTAGATAAAATCGAAAATCTGGTTAACAAAGTTGCTGATTTAGTTATTACAAACTCTATGATGACTCAAAAGATTGATGAACTCAAAAATGTCGAAGATAAAAAAGGTATGCAAGAGACTACCTCTTTGTTTGAAAGGCATATAAAAGAGTTACAAGATTATGCCATGGAACTTCGAATGATTAACATGGCCACGATCTATGAACCTTTTGAAAAACTAATTAATACAGCCTCTACTAAACATAAAAAGAAAGTAGAATTACGAACTACGGGTGAAATCACAAAGATTGATAAAAGTATGATTGAACTTTTAAGTAAGGCTCTTAATGCTATTTTGATTAATGCAGTTGAGCATGGAATTGAGACTCCTGAAATAAGAGCTATTAATGGTAAAAAAGAAACGGGTTTGATTACTGTAAATTCTGAGCAGATTAATGGACAAATAGTCATTACCTTTAAAGATGATGGGAAAGGAATTGATCTAGAAAAAGTTGAAGCAAATGCATTAGCAAAAGAAGCTGTCACAGAAGATGAACTCTCCTATATGAGTGATGATGATAAAGCCAGTTTAATGTTACATGATAAGACTATGTTAAGTATTAAAAATAGTATCGATAAATTAAATGGTTCCATTGTCATTGAAACACACAAAGATGCAGGTACTTCTATCTCAATTTATATTCCTTTGACCTTATCAATTTTAGATGGATTAAATATTAGAATTGGAGAACAACACTTTATATTGCCAACTACTTCTATTATTGAGTCTTTACAACCTACTTCTGAACTTATAAAAGCTGTTGGGGATGGAAGCTCAGAATTATTGATGTTAAGGGAAGACTTTATTCCCATAATTAGAATGTATGAATATTTAAATATTATAGGTGAGCATGAAAAACTTGAAGAGGGAATGCTAATCGTTGTAAAAGCAGGAAAAGAAAAAGTAGCACTTTTTTTAGATGAATTTTTACACCAACAACAAATTGTTGTAAAACCAATTGATAAGAACTTTAGAGATGTAGTGGGTATAAGTGGAGCAACCGTTAGAGGAGATGGCTCTATTGGACTCATCGTTGATGTTAAGAGTATTATTGATGATAAAAAACACCTCTTCGAAAAAATAGATGTAGGGGTTTAACTTACTTTGTATATCTTCGTTGAATGATTAGTTAATCTACTCATTGGTTAAA
>Ga0209826_1002794_pt1 | contig 11264 bp, 8 predicted proteins | sample GOMGulsemesocosm_5_FD_184637 | JGI IMG/M metagenome (GOLD analysis project Ga0209826, IMG submission 184637) | Methane-oxidizing microbial communities from mesocosms in the Gulf of Mexico - GOM15C Gulf of Mexico (SPAdes) (version 2) | ecosystem: Environmental > Aquatic > Marine > Cold seeps...
AGGCTCAGGAAACAGCAAAGACAAATCTTTTTTGTTCATTTTAAATAATGGACCTTTTTCACTCACTCGACCATCACTAGCTCGGCGCTTAATAAGATGATCCATGGTAATAATGCCATCACGTAGTAATGGCATTAATTGGTTACCCATTGGGTTCTTCGTGTGCGTTACTGATATCAGTTTGAAGTGCTCTGTTCCATCAATATCAACACTTTCGGCATGGATCCAAAACGTTTCCTTATGTTTTTCCAGTAAACGAGAGCGTAATAACTTACCCGGCCATACGGCAACATCGCCAAAGTCAGTGTTAGTTTCAGTTAATAAATCCGATTTTTCATCATAAACAAATTGAAGCCCTTGGCTGTTTGGCTTACGAGCTGAAATGGTGCAATACAACTTAAAATCATCACCACGGTAATAACCAAATTGGTCTAATATTTTAACACTTTTATCAAGTACACTTTGCTTCCAATCAGCAACTTGAGCAAATAACGTTGTTCTATTATTCCCACCACGACCAGATTTTATTTCAATCCCTTTGTAATCAGGTTGCTTGCTACTATTGGCAGGTATATCAAGCGCATGCTCAATGGACATCCCAACAGCAGTTGAACCTTTAGTCATTGCTTTGATTAATCCTTGTTGTGCTATGTGTCTAAGTTTCGCTAGTAATTCCTGTGCAACCGAATCATCAACAGGTATTAGCTCAAGCAGTTTTGCTATTATTGAGCTATCTTGGTCTTGCAGATTTACGGTACTTAAATTAATAAGTAATAAAGTATCGCCAGCTATACTTAATGATACTTGTGCGCCAGCATTAGCAAACTTGCCTAAACCACGAAACCACATGCGAGGATCGCCAGACTTAGTATTAGGTCGGTATAAACTAACAGTTGTTTCAATTACACTATCATCACTAATGAACAAAGCTTTTTTCATTACCTTATGCTCACCACCTTGACCTTGGGCATCGTAATGGTGAAAACCGGCATCACTAAATAATGTTCGTACAGGTTGTGTGGCATCTAGGATTGATTTCCTCAAACCCGTAGCTGTGGGCTCAAATGTCGTAAAATCACTGCCTATAGCGACTAACTTGCGTTTATTATCATAAACTTGTTGTTTAATGGATTCTTCTAACTCGTCTTGCCGATCTTGTTCATCGACAACAGTAATAACTTCCACATCTTCAATAGGCTCTTCAGAAACTATGCTTGCAATAAAGTCAGTGGCTAATTCAAGTGAAGGGATTTCATTTATAACGTTACGTTCACAAGCATGCACTAAGTCAGGCCAAGTAGTAAAGCCGTACTCTTGAGCGATTAGTAACTGAGCTTGATGTAATTTAAGGGAGTGCTTCTTTTGAAAAGTTTTAGCTTCTTTTTTGTACGTAGATAAGTTTTTCATAATACAGATTCCTATTTCAATAACTCACCCTCCACTTAGTTAAAGTATCAAAGGGCTTTACAATCTCAGGGGATTGAAGGCTTCGGCCTATTAGAGAAATAGATTACTGTATAAATATACTGTATGTCAATGGCTGATGTTGATATACTAAAAAATTGTTCGGTAATGACAAAACGCCTGGACTTTTCACAAAAAAATAATTAAAATTACCCCTTAATTTATTACATTGGACTTTACTGAATTGAATTATATTGAATTATTCGCAGGGTGTGGCGGTTTATCTTTAGGCTTAGAATCAATAGATAGTTCAAGAATGATAATGGCAAATGAATTGTCACCAATGCCAGCACAAACTTTTGCTTATAATTTTTTCAATGAAGATTTTGAAATAAAGCATTTTGTACCAAAGAAGACAAAATGGTTATCAAGCCAGCATTCAGTTGATAACCTCAAGCTTAGACTTCGTGAAGATCCTAGGAATTATCCTGATTTAACAGCAGAAAACCGACATACGGATATTTCGACTAATGAAGATTTAGACGGAAATTTAATTGTTGCCAATATAATCCACCTAAACCAATTTCTTGCAAATAATCCTAACATCACTGAGCGTCTGTCAAATGCTAATGGTCACGGTACATTAGATTTTGTATCTGGTGGACCACCATGTCAAAGCTTTAGTATGGCAGGACTTAGAAAAAAAGATTGCGACAAGAACTCACTACCATGGGAATTTGCTCAATTAGTTGCCCAAGTAAAACCAAGGTTTACAATACTTGAAAATGTTACAGGTATATTACGAGCGTTTGAAGAAGAAGGAACTAAATATCACGCATGGGTAGAGGTTGCTAAAGCATTCAGCTCGATTGGATTTGTTCCACTATGCCTACACGTAAATGCTCGCTTTGTAGGGATACCACAAAATCGCCCAAGATTTATCATGATAGGCGTAAGAACAGATATTTATGATCAACTATCACCAACATTTAATGATTCAGAGAAAGAGTTGTTTTCATCATCAATACATTTTTATAATGCAGTCAAAGATGGCAATAAACCGGGTATAGAGTCGTTAAAATATCATGATGTGGTTAATGGTGAAGATATCCAATTATTTACTGATTCTTTTTTATCGTCATTAGTTTCTGCACCAACGAATCAAATAAGCGTTACCGATGCCATTGACGATTTAAGGTTTAATGGTAAAAAAGCTAAACCATCTGCTTATATTATCAATAATGCAGAATTACTTTCTGATGGAAAACTGATAAAGCGAAGTGAGCTTAAAAACCATGAAGAACGTGCTAACGGTGAACTAGTACAACGACGGTTTAGGCTTTATCAAATTATGCAATTAATAGGTAATGGATTAGCCAAAGAAGTTCGCGCAATATTGAAAGGTACAACCCAAGATTTAAGCCAAGAAGCTTGGACAAAGTTTAGTAAGTACAATTATTTAATAGAAGATGGTAGTAAGACAAAGTTTAAAACTAAGAATGAATTTTTAGATTTCTTGTTTCGCCATCTGACTAAAAAACAAACTCAAAAGGCATTAGACGCCACTTCACCAGCGCCAGCCGCATTATCAATCCCTGACGATGCTTGCCACTATCACCAAGACGAACTACGAACTTTAACGGTACGTGAAATGGCCCGCATACAATCATTTCCAGATAATTTCGTATTTAGGTCAAAGGTTACAACAGGTGGGCAACAACGTAGGTTTGAAGTACCGCAATATACTCAAGTAGGGAATGCAGTACCACCAATGTTAGGTCGGGCTTTAGGTCTATCAATAAAAAATCTACTTCAACGACTACCCTAACTATTATACCCCTACGGGCTAAACTGTTATTAAGTTGCAAAACCATACTGATAGCAGCCTAGAGAGAAATTAACTATTACTATAATTTACTACAGAAAGTAAAAAGGCCACCGAAGTGACCTTTGTTTTTATATCTTTATTTCGACATTAACTGTCGTAGCTCACCAATATCGTCAGGCTTAAATAATACCTCATAATCAAATAATGGGTAGCGTCCAACCAAATGCTTAAGTAACTTAGCTATAAGCTCTGTAGCAGGAAATATGCCGTATATAACAGGACAAGCATCTTCCTTTTTAGCCGAGCTTACTGCACTAGGCTTTGTTGGGTAAATACCACCATCAAGACTACTTAACCAATCGGCAAAGTGGCTCTGTTTCATATCCATTTTTACACCACACTGTTGTTTACCCCATACGCGTAAAAACATACGTTTGAACACATCAGCACTATTTTCACCTTTAACGATGCGTATACCTGTATTTTTCAAGCTAGTAGATAGCTTGTAATATTCAAGCCAATTATCCCAATCAGCTTCCGTTTTAAGGCAATTATTTTCACGCCAAGCATCAAAGCGTTGACGTTTTCGTATCATGTCTTCAAGCGTTTTATGTGGCTTACTCAGACATTGAAGGTGGCTTCGGTGGTCAACAGCAACCATACCATTAGGTATCAAATCACGTTTGTAATCTGGCTCTAAGCTAAGTCGTTGCTTGCCATATTCAGAAACCATATCAACATCATTAAGCATCATTTTTTTAGTTGATGTTAAGCAATGTGTCTTAAAGGTACTATTTTCACCCTGTGCTTCACGATTTAAAACTACATCATTAAACCAAGCAGTCGATTCGCTTTTATCAGTCATGCCATCAGGTAATTGAGTACCAGCTCTAGCGCAAATATATTTTCCATCATCATCGTCAGCACGAACAGTGGTAGAATAGCCACGTGTTTTGACAGCGAGTACTTGGGCCATCTTATGTTTTAATTCAAGAATATCACTACCAGAAGTATCTATCATGTGAAACCATTCTCTGAAAATGTTACATATAGGTGATTTTAAGTAAATCACCTCAAGTGTGGCATTGGTTGTAAAGCCATCGGTAGTCAATGCAATAACTTGCTTATCTTCTGGCACACCTATAAGCATGGAACTTAATAATGCGCGAGCGGCACCAGAAACAAACGCAGCAAAAAAGCCATTAGTTATTTCACCCTGCTGTAGTTGTTTCATATTGCCAGACTGAATATCAAACACACGTTTCTCTTTAAGGCCCATCGCAAGGCGGCCATAGCAAGAATTACCTTTTTCTTTCCAATATTTTTCTAAGAAATCATCTTTATGTTCTTTCAATTTATAATGCAAACGTTTGGCACGTACTTGTTGCATAAAAGGCGTAAATATTCGCGTATCATTTACCCAAGGAACCACTAAACCTTGTAATATTTCAATTTCAGCACCTTGTGATAAAGCTACCATCAATTCAAAGTTGGTACAAAAACAAATGCCTTCTAACGGGTAAATTAAACCATATGGATCTGCTCTAACTGGCAATGACGGGTACATTGTTTCGTTAGGAAATTTAAAGCGAAGGCGCAATAAACCATAGCCTGTAATATCAGTGAAGTCCGCAATTTTACGAGAAAAGAATATACCATCATAATCTATAGGCTTAATACCATTGATAATGGTTGTATAGCAACTTGGTGCGTCATAATCATACCAAGTATCAATTGCACTTGGACCAGTGATATAGCATTCATTACGGCCACCGTGGTAACACTCAATAGCCATTTGTTGAAATAAGTGTGCAGGCTCAGTCAAAATATCATGCGTACTGGTAATAGGTTGATATTCATCGCTATTCGTTTTTTTAATCCAACGCTCTTTGGTAATACGTTCTTTACCAAATAACGTATTAAAGTATTGCTTAAAAGCAGGATCACTTAACTTTACATCACCCACAATTGCGTATGCTTGCTTAAATGCTTCAACTTGTGTGCGTTTAAAAGCTTTCACAGCTAGCGATCCAATCGTAAAGCCTAAGTGGTCACTACCATTTTCAACACACTCTTCTTTAATAATGCGCTCTAAAAACAAACAAGCAATTATCGCATCACGAATAGCATATTGAGTAAAGCCTTCAGGATCTTTATCTAAATACTCAGCCATATCTTTAATAGAAAAAGGGACAGGTATTTCTAGTTTAGGGCAACCCACCAATTCGCCTATTCTAGCTAAACTTTGATAACCCGCAGGCGCGAATAGCATTGAATCGTAAAAGGTAATTAATACAGGATGAGCGTTATTATTTTTATCATTTAGCTTGTAAGGCTTATCATCAATACGTTTTTTAAATTCTTTGGCTAAATCAACTGCATAGCCATCTTTTAAGCTTGCAACTGTTTTACGAACTGAATTAACCTCTGTTTTCATTTCCTTAAAGCCATTGTTAAATGTAAACAAATCCGCTTTAAGGTAATGTGCGACTAAAATAACACTCTCTGCGTCTGCCCACTTTGCTAATACACCGTTTTTTAGTGCATCTTCAATCGCAATCACTAAATACTTTTCAAACGACAAACGATCGCGTTTTGCTCCTGATTTTGGAAAGATTATACCTTCACAACGCTTACCTCTAAAGCTAACAACATATTGGTAAGATAAAATCACATTCTCTCCGCCAACCTGTTTGTACTCGGTATCAAGCGAAATAATAGGTTTATCAACAGTAGGTATTTTTTTAGCTTTCATCAATGCTTTTAGCTTTAACTGCTGCACTTGTTTACGCTGTTTTTTGGTTAGTCGCTTTATAGGCAGCGTTTCTACCTTACCATCAACATTTCGGGGATTAGATAACAAATTCATTTGGTTCATGTTATCAAGCTCTGCATCCTTCTTAGCGCGTGGTTGCGAGGTCATCATTAATTCTTCATCAATGTTACGTCTAATGGCATTACCATTATTTAATTTATTTTCTATAGTCATAAACAATAATGCCCTGATAAATCAGGGCACTCCATAAAGTTAGTTAAAATAAGTGGCTATACCGCGTGGGCTTGCCAGTCAACGTTTTTACTTTCACCGTTACTTAGAGCAATTACTACATCTTGTACTTCATCAGCCAAGGCTTCCATATCAGAATAATCACCAGATTTTAGAATAAGTAATGCCTTGTCAGGGGCAATAGACGTTATTATTAAGTTATCCGTGTTAGGGTTAACATAAATATCTTTAATTAATTCAATCGAGAAACCACCACCGCAAGGCGTACTTAAAACATCACAGCGATTTTTTAGTGCTTGTTTAATTAATTCAAACAATTCACTTACTTCCTCTTCAGGTGCCTCATCATCAAGGTATACAGGCATGTATCCATCTTTATCGAAACCACACAAATGGCTTGATGATTTAACAATACCCCACAATGTATCTAAACGAATTATGCCATTCTCATTCTTGCGAAATTGTGCTTTAGTTTTACTCATAATTTTCTTCCCTATCTTAAGTTGTGTAGCAAATTGCTACGTAAAAAGATTTATTCCTAGCACCTACCACACTGGTAGATGCTCGTTAACTACATACTTAATTATTTCTGCATTTGAACCTCCCATGCTTTGATGGCATCTGCTGTAAAAAATACGCTTCGTCCAACGCGTAGTACCCGAGGCAATAGATCTGGCCGTCGTGATACGTTAACGCGCACCGTTTGTTCATTTAAGCTATACATAGCTGCGTATTCAGCGATGTTATAGGCACGTTTTTGCATAATTATTCCTCTGTTGGTTTTGGTAAATAGGTTGATAAAGATTGGCCGCCAAGAAGCGCTACAGCCGTCTTCTCACTAGCTTCAAGTAGCTTGTCATTACGGTGGTATGAGTACACCAGAGTTGTCTTTATGTCTCGATGTGCAAGCGTTTGTTGTACTAACCTAACGTCGCCAGTAACACGCAATTGCAGGCTGGCATGCGTTCTTCTAAGGTCTCTAAGCTGAAAATGTTCGGTGATGCCTGTTTCTATTTGAACAGCTTTACGAATGCGATTAACACACTTAGTCATATTGACAATTGGGCTACCTGCGTTACGTCCAGGAAATAAGTAAAACCCATCGCTATAAGCCTTAGCCCATTTAATTATTTCAATGGAAGCTTGGTTTAAATAAACAACAAGCGGTCGCCCACCTTTAGAATCAGGTAAATGTAATTCGGTTAAATTCCGTTTAAGCCAACTAAGTTCAATTGATTTTACGTTTGATGGACGAAGCGCAGAAAATAGACATAACAACAGGGCTAATGCATGAATTGGGCTTACATCTAATAAGGCAAATTTGATGAGAGCCGCTACTTCTTCTGGATATAAGCACCGTGTACGTGGTGCATTTTCTGCGGGTTTTTTAATGCCCTTACAAATATTTCTATCAACAATTTCATGGTCAACGGCCATAGACAAAAATTTTGAAAAAGCCGCTAGGTATCGTGCAAGCGTTGGGCTAGATCGGCCATCAGATAGTCGATTTAATAAACCAATAATGTGAAGCTTGGTGATATCACAAACGTATTTATCACCATGTGCTTCAATGAAAGGCTTTAAGCGTTGTTTAAAACCAGTGCTATCCTTATGATTTCTCTCTGAATACGGCTCTACTACATCAAAGTTAAACTGATTTACGGTTAGATTAGATAATGTTTGATAACGGCCATTAATAATGTCGGCAATATAGTCTGTTGCTAACTTATCAAAAGTCATCCAGCTCATATCAGGATAATGACCTATGGTCTTGAAGTGTCGCTGGTTGTTAAAGTTCATTTCTACAACTAGTGAGAGATAATCTTTTTTCTCCAACACCTTCTTTCTTTTGTCATCAGCATAATATGCACGCTTTGCAGCACTAGAGCCGTCAGCTAAGATCTTTTTAAGTACCGCATTATTTATCCGCTTAATTCGGACCCCGCGTGCCATCAATAAACCTTTACTTGAGTTAACTGACTTACAATTGTTTGATCCATCATTATTTTCAATATCTTTTGTCGTGTGTTTAAGCCGAGAATATTAAGGTAAAGAGAGATCGGGCAATCGATATAGCCAAAGTATTTACTTACTAAAAAAGTCGAAGGTATTTCTTATGATGGATAGATATTGCTTTAACGTGCTTATTTATAAGGGCTGTAATTAAATTGAAATATTTTTTTGTACGACAATGTGAGTTACACTAATACACATTCAGTCATCTCAATAATTAACATATATGCGTTCAAATCGTGATGGTCACATCATCGTTCATAACAATGTTCTAAATATCTGGAAAGAAAATAATCATTACCATGACGATAGCTTGTTCTATGCTATTCATTATCTAATGAAGCGATTTTTCATTTCTCATCGCAATGCTATAAAGCTGTTTAGTAGTAAATTTAGTAACGACATTTCACTGCCATGTGATTCGACTGTTCATAAGCGAATTGAAGAACTATCTCTTGTCAATACTCATAACGTTGATAAGTATTTAGTCATCACACCCACTAAAGTTAAGCCTAAGCGGTATAGAGATAAAATTGATGTCTCGGCAAGCCAAGCCATCAATTTTAATGGAAAGTTTAATGATGAAGAGAGCAAAATCAGCTTCAGGGGGTTCCATAAAGGTTTTTTAATAAAAAAAGAAAGACAAATAAATGTTAATAAAAGTAAAGGGGCATTAAATACCCATCCATCTGAAACCACTAAACAATGCCTAATAACCGACTGGTTCACAGAAAACAAATACTTCATTCAAACATTCTATTCACTGCTTAAACCTGAAAGTCATTCACATTACTTTGACCTGTTATTACCACTATTTAAAAAGATAAAAGGTGCTAAATCCTTAAAAACAGATAATCAGGAACAAATAGTAAAAGATACACTTGGCAAAGCTTTAACATCTAAATCACCTGATAATGTACCCATCGCGGTTAAATTACTGCCATTTGAAATTATTCATACTGATAAACCATCAAAGCAAAAAGAACACCGATTATCACTAATACTTTGGATAAACTGTGGCCACAGCGGGAAAAATTTCATTAGATTTTTACCGTTGGATGAGTATGAAATAACAGAGTTAGCTGAGATCACTTATTCTATTAATATGGTAAAAAATAGTGAATATATAAACATATCTCTAACCGTTGAAAGCGAAGTGTTCCAGTTTAAAATACCTTATAAAAAAACTAGCATAGAACATAAAACGCAGCCTAAACCATTATCCACAGAATGGTCATTCTCGCTTGTAAATACTAAAAACTTTGCAGAAGACTTTGATGAACTTGAAATAAAAGAAAGTAAAATAGTTCAACCCATATTATCTATTAGCACATTGAGCAAAGAAAATGATTGGACACCTTTGTTTTCAAAATGGGTAAATCACCTTAATCTGAATACAGATTGCACTAAAGCGGATAAAGCTTTCTTTGCTGAGGAACATAACAAAAACTGCTTCATAGACTGTCTTTCAATTAACGCAGAAAGTGAGGAATAAATATATCTTCATATATATTACCCCTACACCGTTATTTACTATTTCCTTAAGATACTCGACTTTAAAGGGGTATAGGTAATTTTTGCTTATTGTCAAAAAACTAATGTAGTCTTTTTATAAACGAAAGATAAGCATTAATTGGTAGATCATCATTTACTTTACTTTGAGGTAATAGTGAATGTACCTGACGATACCACTCAGGTAACTTAATCAAGTTCATCCAAAATAAAACCTAGTACCCCGCCTAAGACTGCACCAACCGCTATACCCTGTGGGCCAAACCTTGCGCCTATAAATATACCTGTTGTTGCCCCTTTCATTGCGCCACTAGATATAATCCCATCGTTTGAATCTTTCTTTGCCATTTATCTGTTTTTCCTTTGGTTATTTACAATCCATACCGACAGCCGTATATTTAATCCGCCTGTCAGTGAAGTGTGTTTGAGGTAAGTAAGTCATTACACAATGCGGTACTTGGTGTAATGGCTTACTCTTTTGGATGACCTGCTAGAGCAAAGGTCTTCCTGTTCATAAAAGGGCGTCCTGCTAATTAAAGGTAACAGAAACACTAAAAACCCCCGTTTCGACATAACAAATAAAGTTATTCAGAAATAACTCGATAAGTTCATCAGCATCCTTCTTATTTAAGATACCACCGTACAGGCAATACACCTGCTTGGATTGGTAACAAATATCAATCTCTTTAACTAATTCAGGGTACGGAAAACCTTGAAAGCTAAAGTCGGTTATGTAATCGAATTGCCATTGACCGTCAAACTTAATAATACGAATTTCAACGGGATGATACCCACCAGTCTCAGCGCTATAATCGGGGTCTCTAAAATTCAAAGTGATCCCCAAGCTATCTGACGAGGGGGCTGTTACTTTTGAAAGTTCAGTACTCAAAATGCCGTAGAGTTTATCGGGCACACGAAAGCACTGACTTTGGTTAAAAGTCTGTTTCATTATGATTTCCTAATTTTGGTTAGTTGAAAGGAGTTAGTGAGAGTTTGATGTATGAACGCTACTTTCTACTTGACGTTCGTAGTGGTTTAAGTTTTGCTAAGCGATCACGTTGATTGATTAATAACGGATTCACCACATGTAGAAACTGGCTTTTCTCTGATTTTAAAACCAAGGCAATTTCTTCACTACGAAGTACGGCAGATAAGAAACTAACGTTATTCGCTGAGCCACCTTTAATGACTGACTTAAACACTGAAGACTTAAATGGTTTATCAGCTTCCATAGCCTCTAGGAGCACATATAAATCGTCGAGCTTCACCCACTCTTTACTAAACAAACCGCCGGAATCATTACTGGTTAAGCGAAGATAGCGACCTTTATCATCTACATTTAGCGCTACTTCATAACCAATTAGGCCAGATGACTTACTTGATAATTTCGGTGCAAGGCCAACAAGTAAGGTTTTAAAGTGACTATCGATGTCTTCAATAATCTCTTTAGTTTCCTCGGTGGTAACAAAAGCTTCTACATCATAGACATTCTCATCCGTT
>Ga0209826_1002795_pt1 | contig 11263 bp, 7 predicted proteins | sample GOMGulsemesocosm_5_FD_184637 | JGI IMG/M metagenome (GOLD analysis project Ga0209826, IMG submission 184637) | Methane-oxidizing microbial communities from mesocosms in the Gulf of Mexico - GOM15C Gulf of Mexico (SPAdes) (version 2) | ecosystem: Environmental > Aquatic > Marine > Cold seeps...
GTATGACCGCTCGGCCGCAACCGAGGCAGAGGTAGCCGGTGGGGCGGGCGGAGGAGAAGGTGCAACCACCACCACAGCCGGGGTGATCTCAAAGTCATAGGTCGCACCGGTCAGGGTGTAGTTGGCTAGGTCCGCCCCATCCAAAACAAGGTTATTAGACAACAGTGCGGTGTAGGTAACCGCATCGGCGCTTGCCACAGTCGCATCGCCAGAGATAGTTAAGACATCGGTATTGACGACATTATCAATGGCAAAACCGCTGTCAAAGAAAGCGGTGCCGTCGTATTCGCGACTGACCGACACCTCAACTGCACGCTCATTGATCACCCAGTCAACAGCATCGCCGGCCTGGATGCTATAACCCGCCTCCGATAGGTCTCCGGTGTAGGTTAATCCATAGGTACCGACGTCGAAGGTGTTGTCCAGCGCGACGTCCCACCCCACCGCGCCAGTCGCTGGTGCCAGCACTAGCTCTGTTCCCGCCGACGCATCATCGTAGAATTTGTAAGTGAGGCTAACGGCATTGCCGTAGATGCTGCTGCCGGTCATTAACCGCACGTAGGCATTGATGAGTGCTGCGCCCACGAAGTCACCGCTGGTATAAGCATCAGTGCCCGCCCAGAGGACGCCGATGTTAGTTGGGTTATCATTAACGACAATAAAGTCTGGTCCGGTGTTGGAATTACCCGCATCAAGTGTGACACCGTCGGCTTTACTCCAGCCACCTACCGATGTTCCACCCGCATTATTCGCAAGGTTATCAGCGTTGCCGGTGCCGTAACGTAAATGCAACTCACCGCCATCTCCGAATCCAGTCCCGACAGTAATATCCGCATTGATTTCAATATTTCTATAGGCGCTCAACTCAAGAGTGGTCGCGCCAAATCCATCGTTACTTTCAATGGTAATTGCATCATTAACAAAAATATCACCATCACCAGCGTTATCACCTGCTCCACAGCCTGGGTCTGTATCACAAGTCGCATCAGCGCCAGTTGTTTTGATGGTGACGTTATTATTTTCCAAAGCCGTCGTTAAGGCAGCACCAGTAATATCACCGCCCGCAGCGGCGATTGTGAAATCGTAAGGATCTAACAACCACTGACCATACTCACCATTATTGGCCGCAGTAGAGACGGTAGCCTCATCCTCAATTTTCAAATTGGACGCACTGGTCTCAACGAAACCACCGTCACCCGACTCGCTGCCGCCCTCGGCACTGAGAGAACCGCTGACGTTGGTGGTGCTTTCCTGGTTGCTCAGGTCGGCAATCAGGGTGACATCGCCACCCTTGCCGTGGCTACCGGCATTGACCGATAGGCTGCCGCTGTGGTCGATGCTGGAACTGGCGCGAATCTGAATCACGCCGCCGTCGCTGATCAGGCTGTTGGCCTCGATGGCGCCGGTATTGATTACCTTACCCATCAAGCCGGTGGCCGATTGGGCCGAGACAATCACGGTGCCGTCATCGACCTGCACCAGGTTTTGGTTGTTGATGAGGGTATCGAGGGTGGCCTGCTGCACCGCCACACCAATATTGGCGTGTTCGGTTAGGTCCAGTGTCACCGCATCACCGGCGGCCATGGCCACCGAACCCATGCTGGCCACCAATGCGCCGGTATTTTGTACATCCGGAGCCAACAGGGCGATATAGGGTGCAAAGACGCTGCCTTGGTTCACCACACTGGCGTTGGCATCGCCGCGCTCAAAGAGGTAGTGGCCATCGACAAAGTCTTGATCCTTGATGTCCAACACAGAGGCCACCAGGCCGCCGACATCCACCCGCGCGCCCTGGCCAAAGAGCACGCCGTTGGGGTTGACCAAAAACACCTGACCATTGGCATTGAGGTTACCGTAGATGGCACTCGGGTCACTGCTGAGCACGCGGTTCAATGCCACCGAGCTCTGGTCCGGCTGCTTAAAGGTCACCGCGGCGCCGCTGCCAATATTGAAGCTGGACCAGTTCATCACCGCTTTGCTGCTGTGCTGATTAATGGTCATCTGATTAACTGACTGCTGTATAGCCGCACTGCCCGATACCACACGGCCGCCGGAAGGCAAGGCATTTACAGCTATGTCTGCCAGAGCCATGGGCTGCTGGCCAACCAGCAGGGCCAGGCTTACCGCCGCTGCCAGGGCATTGGGGGCAAACGGCTTGGAAGGTTTTATCGTACTTTGCATGGTGTTTTTCATCGTTAGATCCCCCGTTAGAAGTTGGTTTCGAATTTGACCCAGGCGCGCACCGAGCGGTCGCGGCCATCGACATCGGTGTCAATGCCGCTGTTGTTGGGGTCATCATTAAGTTCGCCAGCCAGCACAAAGCTCAGCAGGGTAGCGGGTGCCAGAACCCAGTCCAGCGACGCACCGACACCGGTGAGGCTGTATTGATTTTTTAAATTAGGGTTGCTGGCATTCCAACCGGCCCAGGTATCCTTGTGAGCACGCACCTGGCCGTGGTCGACAAACAGGTTCAACTGCAGGCTATTGGAAAGCGGACGCAGAAAATTAACTTGCGCCAGCCAGCCTTCATCACCGGAGGCCTGGCCCGACACATAACCGCGTACAGCAGAAGGCCCAGCCACGCTCAGGCGCTCACTGGAGTCGAGGTTGCCATCGGCCCACTGACCTTTCAGCGCGACATTCAACGTCCAGTTGTCTGGTAGCAACATCTGATTGCCAAGCGACCAGGCCAACTTGGTAAAGCTGCCGTCGGTCTTGCGGCTGAGTTGATCGGCGGCCAAGGAGGCCGCATTAGCGGAAAGGTCGCTGTGACCCGCCACCACCTTCAATTCATAACTTAATTGCGAGGCGTCACTGAGCAGGTTGCGCTGCCAACCAGAGAGGGTCAGGTTTGCAACATCCACCGTACGATCACCGGTTTGTGCGCCGTTGGCGTAATCCTCTAAGTGCTTTTGCGATAGGTCGGCGGAGAAGCTTAGGCTGTCAGCTATCGAGCGTGACAGGGGGTAGAAAGCCGTCAGGCCCAGCACCGTCGCACTGCCGTGGGCATCGAGTGACTTGAGAGAGGTTTGGGTCACCTCATAGTCCAGGTAGTTGCCCTTCAGCCCCACGCGCCAGCCGTGACTGCCCAGGGCGCGAGTGTAATCCATACTGATAAAGTCCACGCCTTCGCTGACGTTGAGCATCAACTGGGCCTGATCAAAAACACCGGTTGGGTTGTGCAGCGTTACCGAGCCATTGGTTTGCCATTCGCCGGTACCACGACCGCCCTGGTTATCAAGGTTCAATTTATAGGTAGCCAGCTCCGTCTCTACTGCCTTGAGCACGATATCCACCGAGCCTTCGTGGCTACCGGGCTTCATCGCCAGACGCGCATTGATGCCGGGCTGCTCATTGAGAATTTTGAGGCTTGCACCTAACTCAGGCAGCGAAAGCGCTTGGCCACGGGTCTGTCGCAGGTTGATAAAGCCCGCGGTGCGTTTTGAGTCAAGTCGCTCGCCTTCTAGGTCCAGCTTCACCTCGCCCAGGGTGCCTTCAATCACCTGAAAACTAATGACGCCGTCGTTTACATTCTGCGGCGGTAACAGCACTCGAGCTATATAACCCTTCTTTAGGTAGAAACTCGATAATTGCGTCGTTAAGCGCTTTAAATCTGCGAGCGTTAATTCCTGCCCTAGGTTATCCGCCAGTTGTGCTTGCAGCGCCTCAGTAGACACCAATGAGTTACCACTGATACGGAAACCCGTGACGACAATCGCGACACCCTGGCTCTCCTCTGCCGTCGTTTGCTGGGGCTGCGCGGGCAGATCCACCGAGCGAGAAGGTGCCGAGGGCATAATCTTCGGTTGGTCACGCAAGATGGAACCAGCATCCAGAGACTGAGCAAGCAGTTCACTGCTCGCACAAAGGGGCAGAAGCAAGCCGAGGGCTAGACGTTTCGAGGGCATTTTTATCATTATTTTCTCTCACATAAGGCAGCGCAACGAGCGGCGAATCCATAGCTACAGCTGAGCAGCCCCTGGAGGCCGCCGGATGAATTCTGTAAGAAAAAGGATGCGTCAGCGACAGCTGACAGCTATTCACGAACCCACTGGGCATCACCTAAAATGAGAGGTGGCCTGCGCAGTACATTTTTTCTTATTATTATAATGGGGCCGCTACTCTCTTAACGAGACGTCGCCAGTCACCCGTTGCCTGCCAAAAGGCAAATTGAACGACAATCATACAGCGCTAATAGAGGCCCTGTCCAAGAATCACCCTTAGACACAAGGCTATTTTGTGGGGGGGGGGGGAAGAGGGACCAATCTTGCTCATTTAAAGCGGCCCCGACACGCCACAGAACACGCACATTCAAGCCATCACGTCGGACGACGTGGCCGATCAAGAGGAGATCACCTGCTGCTCCCTCACCCTAAATCAACCGAGCTGAATCGCTGGGGTAACTGGGGTGCTGCTATTGGGTATAAACAGCGGATTACAACTCACGAACAGGCAGCAACGAAAGGGATTTACCGCACCCAAACACACAGCAATTAGTTGATGAATTGGATGGCCGCTGTAGCGGGGCGCGACCAAATACCCGCATAACGGCTTAGCTAGGCACAGGTTCTTATATCAGACGAACTACTTTGAGGACGAGTGGAATGGAGCTGTTCAGTAAAAGTACCCACCGCTAAATACAACCCTGCTATTAAAAGTATCTAACAAGCGTATACCTGCCGGAGTGATTTTCAGCTCCACGCCAAACCAAGCGCAAAAGCGGGCGTAACTGAACGTCCGACCCATCCGATAACTCACCAATAACTCAACCAAAATATATTACACCTCACGCCGCAAGCGGCACATCAGCACCAACCATCATCGTGACAACACATTCATTGGGATACAGAAAAGCCCAGCTCTTTTTCAAGAACTGGGCTTTTTTTCAACAACATTTCCTTGCGGGAAAATCAGTCGCGGGTATACAGCTGCTGAATACTTGAGAAGTCCTTCGCGCCCTTGTCTTCGCCGCCACTGTTTTTGTGCAGGTTAAACAAGTTGCGCGCCGCGCCACCCATCGGGATGGAGGACTTAGACGCGTTCGCGGCTTCTTGAGCCAGACCTAAATCTTTCAACATCAGGTCGACCATAAAGCCGCCTTGATAGTCGTTAGAAGACGGCACGCCGTCCATCACACCCGGTACCGGATTGTACTTTTCCAGCGACCAGTTAGCGCCAGAACTTTTGAGCATAATTTCAGACAAGGCCTTAGGGTCCAGACCATTATCGATACCCAACTGCAGCGCTTCAGCGGTGCCGCTCATGTGGATGGCCAACAACATGTTGTTACAGATCTTCGCGACCTGACCCGCACCCACGTCACCGGCGCGGAAAATGTTAGCGCCCATCGCTTCGAGCACCTCTTTAGAGGTTTCAAAGTTCGCTTCAGTGCCGCCGACCATAAACGCCAAGGTGCCCGCCGCCGCCGCGGCAACACCACCAGAAACCGGAGCATCGACAAAGTTCATGCCGCGCCTCTCAGCCTCTGCGCCAACACGACGCGAATTGGCCGCTGCGATGGTAGAACAATCGAGAATCAACGCCGTCTTTGGAATCACATCCAGCAGTGCATCACCACCACCCGAACCCAAGTACACGCTCTCAACGATGGCGCCGTTCGGCAACATAGAAACAACGAAGTCTGCGCCTTCTACGGCTTTCTTCGAGCAATCCATTGGCGTACAACCGGCGTCGGCGGCGGCCTTCAGGTTCGCTTCCATCAAGTCAAACGCGTTGACGTTAAAACCCGCTTTAACTAGGTTAGCGGCCATACCGCCACCCATGTTACCCAAACCAATAAAGGCTACAGTTTTGCTCATCGTGTGCTCCTGAAAATATCTCTCGGCCGTCAACAAACGACCGACATTAAAAGGTGTCGTTAGGCATGGACGTTAACCATCACAGATCCGCTAACGGGTGCGTTTCCCAAGGACTAACAAAAAAGGCTTCCACTTCATCACGGCTTACTTCCGAGAACGCCGCTGGTTGCCACTGCGGGTTGCGATCCTTATCGATCAGCAATGCGCGCACACCTTCTTTAAAGTGACCGCGCTTGGCGCCATTGGTCGACATGGTGAGCTCTAGACGGAACACGTCTTCGAGCGACAAACCTTTGCCACGGCTGAGCTGTTCCCACACCAAGTAAGGTGTAATCGGCGCACCGCGGGACAATGTTTTCGCGGCTTTTGAACACCACTTGTCGTCACCGTCGTAGGCGGTAATAGCGCCCACAACCGTAGCCACATCAGCGCCGCTGCTCACTTCGTTAATCCACTCGGCATGTGCCTCAACATTGCCGGCTGGTTTCATCGGCGCGGCCAACGCACTGAAGTGCTGCATCACACCGTCGACGCCATTGCCACACTTCACTTCAGTGAGCGCGGTCATGACGTCAGCTTTCAATTCTTGAGTAATAAAGTAATCACCCAAACCGATGTATTGCGCGTCGGCGGCGTTGATGTTGGCGCCGGTCAAACCGAGGAACAAACCGGTCTTGCCTGGGGTGCGATTCAAAAACCATGTACCGCCCACATCCGGGTAGAGGCCAATGGTTATTTCTGGCATCGCCATGCGCGTTGTCTCTGTCACAATGCGATGCGAAGCGCCACTCAACAGACCCAGACCACCGCCCATCACAAAACCCGTACCCCACACCACAAACGGCTTACCGTAGGTGTGGATCAGGTGATCAAGACGGTACTCCAGCTCAAAGAACTCAGCGCAGCTGTTGTCTGGTAGTTCTTCACCGTAGGCCGCTGATCCAGCGTGTAACGCCACCACATCACCACCGGCACAGAACGCTTTATCTCCAGCGCTGTGCAGGAACACGGCCATGATATTTTCGTCAGCTTGCCACGCCTGCAATTTTGGGTAGAGCGCCTCAACCATGGTCAACGACAATGAGTTGAGGGATTTTTCTGCATTGAGCATCGCCACGCCGATTTTTTTGCCACCGGCCGCAACGCGCTCTTCAAAAATAACTAAATCAGTCATCATTTATCCTAGATATAAAAATGGGAGGCATGCTTCCCATTGCATCAACTCAGAAAAACTTAAGCGTTTTTCCACTCAGGTTTACGCTTCTCTACAAACGAGCCCACACCTTCTTTCTGGTCCTGTGTGTCCCACAGTTTTACAAACTGCTCACGCTCTTTGGCGTAGGTATCGGTGATGCTACCGCTGCGAGCGGCCATGATCAGCTCTTTACAGTAGCGTACCGATGTTGGTGACTGGGCTTCGGCTTTTGCGGCCAACTTCAGCGCTTCTTCCAGCGCGGTGCCCGTGGCAACCACCTCGGAAACCAAACCAATTTCGGCTGCTTTAGGCGCTTTAATACGCTCACCCAATAACATCATGCGCTTAGCCCACTGCTCACCCACCAACCAAGACAACTGCTGAGAACCCAGACCACACGGCAGCAAACCCACGGTGGCTTCTGGAAGCGCCATTTGCGCCTGCTCTTCACAGATGCGAATATCACAGGATAGAGCGACTTCCAAACCGCCGCCCATGGCGTAGCCCGTAATCGCGGCAATCGATACGCCCTGATAGGTCGCCAGTGCTTCAAATGCGGCGCCGAAGGCAGCAGAGAATTCAAACGACAGACCTTTGTCGTCGTGGTTAAAGCGGTTCAAGTCAGCGCCAGCGCTGAAGAATTTTTCGCTCTCACTGGTCAGGATCAAAGAGTAATTTTCTTTATCAGCGTTCAACTCGGCAACAAGATTCTCCAAGTACTTGAGGCTTTCAGGCGTCCAAGTATTTGCCGGGGGATTGTTGAACGTAAGAATGGCCACGTGACCACGTTTTTCTAGCTTCAGCAGATCGCTCATAGTCTTTTCCCTTGTTTGCTGTTGGCCAGCGTCGCTTGCTTGATAAAAGCGAACAGCCGACTGAGATTATTTTGTAAATGTAAAAGCACGCCGCGCCATTAACGGATAACGTCAGGTGCGCCCTCTTCCAGTAAACGACGCGCGGTAATCATGCGCATAATTTCGTTGGTGCCTTCGAGGATTTGGTGCACACGTGAATCGCGCATAAAACGCTCGATGGGGTATTCTTTTATGTAGCCATAACCGCCGTGTAACTGCATCGCATCGTTACACACGTTAAAACCCACATCGGTGGCAAAACGTTTCGCCATGGCGCAGTAGGTCGTTTTGTCAGGGTGATTCTCATCAACTTTGGACGCCGCCAAGTACACCATTTGACGCGCGGCAACCAACTCAGTGACCATGTCCGCCAACTTAAACTGCAGCGCCTGGAAGCTCGCAATTGGCTTACCAAACTGCTTGCGCTCCAGCATGTAAGCTTGAGCATGATTCACACAAGCTTGAGCCGCGCCAAGAGAACAGGTAGCAATATTGATGCGACCGCCGTCGAGGCCCTTCATGGCAATTTTGAAACCTTCGCCTTCGGCACCCAATAAGTTTGCCGCCGGGACACGTACATTTTCAAACGCGATCGCCCGAGTCGGCTGGGAGTTCCAACCCATCTTGTCTTCGTTTTTACCGTAACTGATACCGGGCAAGTCAGCCGGTACCGCAAAAGCACTGATGCCGCGGGGTCCATCTTCGATCGTGCCGGTACGCACCATCAACACCAGCACGTCGGTTTCACCGCCACCGGAGATAAACATTTTACTGCCGTTAATAACGTACTCATCGCCCTCTTTCTTGGCGCTGGTGCGCAGCGAGCCCGCATCGGAGCCGGCACCCGACTCGGTCAAACAGTAAGAGCCCAATTTGGCACCCATCACTAGGTCACCACACCAGGTATCTTTCACACCCTGAGTTCCCCAGGTGGCGATCATCCAAGTCGCCATATTATGGATAGAGATAAACGCTGCGGTAGAAGTACACCCTGACGCCAACTCCTCAAGAATGACCGCCGTATCCAAACGACCGAGGTTCATACCGCCGACGTCTTCCGGCGTGTACATACCCATAAAACCGAGCTCCCCGGCTTTCTTAAACGTCTCTTTTGGAAAGATTTTTTTCTCATCCCATTCAGCGGCGTAGGGCGTCATTTCACCCAGGGCAAATGCACGGGCGGCTTCTTGGAAAGCCAACTGCTCTTCGTTTAAATTAAAATCCATAACCTGTCTCTTCAACCTGTGTCTTCTGGTGACCAGTAAGTACAACTTCGGTGAACTATACGCCCCTCCAATATTGCACAACCCCGTACTCTACGGGTGTGTTTGTTGGGCGACGCGTACAATGGTATTTATCGTGCTTAACCTAACCTCTGATTATAATCCGCTTCATGAGCCTAAAGGAATTGAGGATATTGTCAGCATGATGGACAATATTGCTCCGCACAACCCCTCGCAAGACGAAGGGATAGAGATATTTTTCCTTTATTAACAAAGGGTTACGATGAGCATCACCTCTAATTGGCCCCTGCCGCGCGAAGGAATTCGATTTCTAACCCCGCAATCACTGCTTGATGAAATGGCTCAAGCACCCCTGAGCCGCAATCTTTGGCCGGTCGCCATGGGTTATTACCCAAACGCCCACCGCCACCACATGCAGCGTAGCGCCCACGACAGCACTTTGTTTATATATTGCACCGCCGGACACGGCGTGCTGACGCTCGATGGTAAGGAGTACACGGTCAAGGCTGGCGACCTCGCCCTGCTGCCCGCTCATAGCCCACACAGCTATGAAGCGAGTGAGGAGCAGCCTTGGTCCATCTATTGGCTGCACTTCACTGGCGAGCTGGTGGATGAGTTCTGCCGGCACCTAGACATGCAAGCACCGGTTGAGAATATCGGCCTGCAAGCCTCACTGATCTCACAACTAGAGTCGCTCTTTACACTGCGCCACAGCGGCTACAGCCCCGCCGCGTTTGTCCATGGTTGCCACCAGCTACAACAGCTCATCAGTTACATCACCCTGGTGATCAAACAGCAGCGCTCACAAAGCGGCAAACAAATCGATTTAGACGCCGCTCGAGCCTTCATGAATGAGCATCTACACGGTCAACTGAACCTTGAGACACTCGCCGCCCATAGCCAATTATCGAAGTACTATTTCTCCAAGCGCTTTAAAGCGCTCACCGGCCATTCGCCCATTCAGTATTTTATCTATTTGAAAATGCAGCATGCCTGCGAGCTGCTCGACACCAGCTCACAGGTAATCAAACAGGTTGCCATGGCGGTCGGCTATGACGACGCCTATTACTTCTCCCGTCTCTTTAAAAAAGTCATCGGCCTATCCCCCGACCAATACCGCAAGAGCAAACACCGCTAGCAGGCTGTTGAAATTCAAAGAATTTCGACGCCTGATCACGAAACATGGATGTTTCATCAAAATAAGCGACTGCCAAGTCGTTGATTTTGTAAGAAGAAATAAAATCACACTTTTATTTCTTCTTGTTTTGAAACAGGCAGGATGCCTTTTTCAACAACCTGCAAGAGACCAATAACAAAAACAGAATCGATTAAAATACACTCACTCACACTGGAGATTTCCCTGCTAGCGTTAAGAAAACTTTCAAGGAAGCGCACCCGTGAATGCCGATTTTATAAACCCCTTTCTCAGCTCCGTCTCCAATGTCTTAGCCACCATGGCTCAAACCGAAAGCCAACCGGGCCAATTGGCCCTGAAGCAGAGCGCCACCGCCTGTGGTGATGTCAGCGGTATCATTGGCATGTCCGGCCCCCAGGGCAAAGGCAGCTTTGCCATCTCCTTCTCCGAGGAGCTGGTACTCGCCATAACCCAACGCATGCTCGGCGAAGAGCACACAGAAATCGACAATACCGTCACGGATCTGGTGGGCGAAGTCACCAATATGGCCATAGGCGGCGCCAAGCAACTGCTGGCCGATACCGGCTACGACTTTGGCTTGGCGTCACCGGTGGTGGTGCGCGGCAAGGACCACAGGATTGATCACCACTCGAAAGTGGCCACCCTGCTGATCCCCTTCAGCTCGGACGCCGGCGAGTTCTATATCGAAGTGAATTTTGAGCCGAGCCAGCTGAATAGCCTCGCACCTGCTCGCCCATGAGCCCCGGTATACGACCGCCATGGACGCCGTTAGGGGACTAACAAGTGTCGCGCGAGGCAGAAATCGCTAGCGACCGGCGAAAGAGCAGGCTCCGCAGGCCGACAGGCATGTCGGTACTAGAACACTGCAGGAGCAAGTGTCGCGGAGCAGGTGGCTGCCCGCCCATCCATGGGCATAACCGCTCCTTGGCATCCCTGACCACTCTTACGCATCCTGCGTTCGTGGCACTTATGCATCCCTGCACGGCGCCAGCGCG
>Ga0209826_1002796_pt1 | contig 11263 bp, 9 predicted proteins | sample GOMGulsemesocosm_5_FD_184637 | JGI IMG/M metagenome (GOLD analysis project Ga0209826, IMG submission 184637) | Methane-oxidizing microbial communities from mesocosms in the Gulf of Mexico - GOM15C Gulf of Mexico (SPAdes) (version 2) | ecosystem: Environmental > Aquatic > Marine > Cold seeps...
ACAAGTCAGGATACCCATTAAAAATTAATCAACTATATTAATTCGAGCGGGTTACTCGAACACTGTATATTCATTTGCTTGTTGCTATTTATCTTAACAACAAAGCATTGACTGTGCCTTGTTTGACTGCTTTAAGAGTAAGCGAATAAACATTGAGCACCAACGTTTCCAAACTAGTTAAAGTAAATCAAATAACTAAAACAGCATTATTAACGGTAGAACACCTAAGCTGGTGTGCTGATGATAACCTGATCCTTGATGATATTAGTTTCGCTGTTAAACAAGGTAGCTTTACGGGGATTTTAGGGCCAAATGGCGCAGGAAAATCAAGTTTACTCCGTTGTCTATACCGCTTTGTTAAACCTAAACAAGGCAAGGTGAGCTTTGCACACCATAACGAACATCACAATATTTGGCAATTAAATGCTAATGATTACGCCAAAAATGTTGCGGTTGTTTTGCAAGAAACACCTTCGCACTTTAATTTAACGGTATACGATGTAGTTGCGTTAGGGTTAATTCCTCATAAAGGCATATTTTCAAGAGCAGATAATGCAGATGATGAAAAAATTGCCCAAGCCATTTCACAAGTTGGCTTAGAAAATAAAGTACAGCAGAGTTTTGAACACCTTTCTGGTGGAGAAAAACAACGAGCGTTGATTGCGCGTGCTATTGTGCAATCGCCAAGCCTTTTGATCATGGATGAACCCACTAGTCATCTCGATGTTCGCTATCAAATTCAAATAATGGAACTGGCAAAATCGCTCGGTATAACAGTTATCGCCTCATTTCATGACTTAAACCTAGCAAGTGCTATGTGTGATAATTTATTAGTTTTAAATCAAGGTAAGCTAGTTTGCCAAGGAACACCAAAAGAAGTGTTGACGAGTGAAATGTTATCCGATGTTTTTGGTGTTTGTGCGCATATTAGCGAACATCAGCAGCACAAGGTTCCACATATTTCGTATTACTACGGTTACACTTCAGGCGACCATGAGCAAGGTGAAGACCATGTTTAAAAATGATATAAACAAAAGTCAAAAAAGCGCAGGCCAAAAAAGCCTAGCGCCAAAAAAACAAAGCTTATTCGCTCATAAAAAAAGCACAGCATGGTTAGAAAAAAAACAAATTAGCCACTCTGGCGTAACGATACTCACGGTAATTATTTGTATTTTTAGTCTTTTTTGTGCCTTATCGTTTGGCGCAGCAGATATTTCTTTTGCCGATGTGTGGCACAGTCTATGGCAAAATGAAGATGTCGGCTTTATTCAACGTATTATCTGGGAATTACGCATGCCTAGAGCCATATTAGCCTTACTTGCAGGTTGCGGCTTGGCTATTTCAGGGCTTATTTTACAAATGGTGACGCGTAATCCTTTGGCTGATCCTTACTTATTTGGTATTTCATCGGGTGCTTCATTAGGTGTTGTGATTCTTATTGCAACAACAGGCAGTATCTTTACCGTTATGACGCCAATCGCAGCTTTTGTTGGCAGTTTGGTTGCTATGGTAATGTTAATGTTAATTGCTGGTCGCAGGCAAAGCCAACAGGTTGAGTCTATGCTACTGGCAGGTGTTGCTTTATCCTTTTTATTTAGCTCCTTTACTAACTTGTTGCTCTATCATACTGATCCACAAGCTGTTACTGCCGTATTATTTTGGACTATGGGAAGCTTTTCACGCGCACAGTGGGAAAACTTATTATTTCCAACCGTTGTGATCATCACCTGTATCGTTTTTATGTTGGCTTACCGACGTCAATTAAGTGCAATGCTATTAGGCGATGAAAGCGCAACAACACTGGGTATTAATGTAAATCGTTTTCGCATTATTATGTTGTTACTGAGTTCGTTGATTACCGCCACGCTTGTTTCAATGTGTGGTGGTATTGGTTTTGTTGGTTTAATGATCCCACATATCGTTCGGTTTTTTATCTCTCAAGGGACTGTTTTTGGTATTTTGCTAACCGCACTTGTTGGCGGCATATTTATGATTTGGGTGGATATATTATCGCGTACTATTTTGGTAAACCAAGAGTTACCTGTGGGCGTTATTACCGCTGCAACGGGTAGCTTATTTTTCCTTACGCTACTTTATTTTAGAAAGAATCGACCTAATTAACCCTAAGTTATTTTAACTTAAACTATTGATGATGATATTGAGATAAATATGACGTTTACAATTCAAACGGTTAGCAAACAATTTGATGAAAAAATTCAAGCTAAAATTGACGGTAAAACCAAGCCGATCGGTGCGCTTGGGCAGTTAGAAACGATAGCTAAAAATTTAGCGCGTGTACAAGCGATGGTTACTAGCCAAGTTGATTCTTTAGTTATCAGCTACCCAAGTCTTATTATTTTTGCTGGCGATCATGGTGTTGCGTCAGAAGGTGTCTCCATTGCACCAAGTGAAGTGACGGGGCAAATGGTTGCAAATTTTGCCATGGGTGGCGCAGCCATTAATGTTTTTTGTCGTCAACTGGGTTGGCAACTAAGCGTTGTTGATGCGGGAATATTAAATGAACCAGACGCACAGTTAAATGTTATTAATCAAAGATTAGGCTGTATTACACAACCACTACATCAAGCACCAGCGATGACCTTAACAACGGTTGAGCAAGGCTTCGCTATGGCTAAAGGCTTGATCAAACAAACTAAAGAAAATGGTAGTAATTTAGTCGCTTTTGGTGAAATGGGCATTGGCAATACCACCTCAGCATCGGCAATTATGGCTGCTATTATGCAACTTTCTGCCGAAGAAACGGTGGGAAAGGGTACGGGCGTATCTGATGATGTTGTGCTTAAAAAGCAAAAAGTGGTGACACAAGCACTGAAACTTCATCGTGATAAGTTAGCTGAACCTACACAATTACTGGCGTGTTTAGGCGGTTTTGAAATTGTGCAAATTACGGGGGCAATGCTAGCCGCTGCTGAAGAAAATATGCATGTTTTAGTGGATGGTTTTATTTGTACGGCAGCAGCAATGGTTGCAATACAGATAAATCCTACCGTAAAAGACTATATGATTTTTGCCCATTGCTCAGGTGAACAAGGTCATCAAAAAATGCTGGAATGGCTTGATGTTGAACCGTTGTTAAATCTTGGTCTACGCTTAGGCGAAGGAACGGGTGGGGCATTAGCGTTACCGTTAATACAAGCTGCCGCTGCTTTTTATAATGATATGGCAAGTTTTGAACAAGCAGATGTGACTAATGTTGTATAGCCCTCATGACTGCGCCTAAAAAAATCCTAAAAGGTCATTTCAAAGGTTATTTTAAAGGTAAGATACAAGAACAACTAACTCTGTTGCTATTGGCACTGAGTTTTTTTACTCGTATACCTATAAATTTGTCCGCAGAGATTACGCCCATACAACTCAGTAAAGCTAGTCGATATTTTGCCGTGGTTGGTATTTTGGTCGGAGTTATTTGTTCATTAGTGTATATGGTATCGGTGGCATATTTACCTAAATCAATTGCCGTTTTGATTGCTATGGCAGCTAGTTTGCTTGTAACAGGCGCCTTTCATGAAGATGGTTGGGCTGATGTTTGGGATGGCTTTGGCGGCGGTTGGAGTATAGAACAAAAGCTAAATATTATGAAAGACAGCCGCTTGGGTACATACGGGGCAGCGGCTCTCTTTGTTATTTTAATGCTAAAATTTCAAAGTTTAATGGTATTGGCTTCACCCATAATGGCACTGATATTAGCACATACCTTGAGCCGAGTAGTGGCGACTAGTTTAATTTATAGCATGCCTTATGTAACTGTTGATGCCACCTCAAAAGTTAAGCCTTTAGCGCAAGAATTATCGAAAAATAGCTTAATGATATTGTTAATAACGGGTCTTGTGGTGAGTTTATGGTTTTTACCGCTGACGGAATGTATTTTGCTATTTGTGATCTTATTTATATTTAGAGTGCTGTTGGTGTTTTGGTTTAATCGGCAACTAGGTGGTTATACTGGCGACTGTTTGGGCGCGGCACAGCAAAGTAGTGAAATTATCATTTATTTAAGCTTACTCATATTTGGTTACAGTGAAGTTATTGTAAACGTTAGCCAAAGTATAAATACAAGCTTAGGAGTAATCAGCTAATGTCTATTCATTTAATTTTAGGCGGTGCGCGTTCAGGGAAAAGCTCTTTTGCTGAAAAACAAGCAAAGCAGAATGAAGCCGATGACCAAGCGCAGGTTTATTATCTAGCAACGGCTCAATCACTCGATGGCGAAATGTCTAAGCGTATCAAGCAACATCAACAACAAAGACCTGAGCACTGGTCGTTAATTGAATCACCCATTAAATTGGCGAATGCACTTGAGCAACTTGTACTAACGCATCAAAGTGAACACCGAAGCGAACATCAAAGCAGCTATAAAAATAGTAAACACAAAAAACCGATCACTATTTTGGTTGATTGCCTCACCTTATGGCTAACTAATTGTTTATGTTCATCTGAAAAAAATTGTTGGCAACAAGAGAAGCAACTTTTATTGCAACTACTAGCAGATTATCAACAAGCAAGTGATGTTAACTTGCTGTTAGTGAGTAATGAAGTAGGCCATGGCATTGTGCCTATGGGTGAATTATCACGCGAGTTTGTTGACCAAGCAGGCTGGTTACATCAAGAAATAGCCGAAATAGCCACGCAAGTAGATTTTATTATGGCGGGTATTCCGCTTTCACTAAAGTCACGTTGCTAAAATCAAAAGTAGCTAAAGCCAAAGGACACTAAATGAAAACCTTAATGATACAGGGTACAACGTCTGACGCAGGTAAAAGTACAGTAGTCGCAGGGCTGTGTCGGGTTTTTGTTAACCGAGGTTTTAAAGTTGCGCCTTTTAAACCACAAAATATGGCATTAAATAGTGCGGTAACCGAAGACGGTGGTGAAATTGGTAGGGCTCAGGCGCTACAAGCCATTGCTGCTAATATTGCGCCACGGGTTGATTTTAATCCTATTTTATTAAAACCAAACAGTGATACTGGCGCGCAAGTTATTGTACACGGTAAAGCGCTTTCAAATATGGAAGCGAGCCGTTATCACGATTATAAAAAAGTCGCTATGCATGCTGTTCTTGAGTCTCATCATCGGTTAGCGAAAGAGTTTAATGTGCTGATGGTTGAAGGCGCAGGAAGTCCAGCAGAAATTAATTTACGCGAGCATGATATTGCTAATATGGGCTATGCTGAAAAAGTTGATTGCCCCGTTATTTTGGTTGCTGATATTGACCGTGGCGGTGTATTTGCACACCTCGTTGGAACGCTTGAGTTATTGTCTGAATCAGAACAAAATCGCGTAAAAGGTTTTATTATTAATCGTTTTCGCGGTGATATTAAATTATTAGAATCAGGTTTAACTTGGCTTGAAAAACGCACGGGCAAACCTGTGTTAGGAGTTTTACCTTATTTACATGACTTAGCACTTGATGCTGAAGACGCCATTGCTATTGATAATAAGGTCAGTTCGGCTAAGATTTCAATCGCCATACCTTTACTACCACATATTAGTAACCATACCGATTTTGATCCATTAAGGCTTAATCCTGAAATAGATTTACGTTATGTTAAAATGGGTGAACGAATTGAACACTGTGACTTAATTATTCTGCCCGGAAGTAAAAATGTGATTAATGATTTAGCCTTTTTAAAAGCACAAGGCTGGCAAGAAGATATTAATCGTCACTTGAGATATGGCGGTAAAGTGTTAGGTATTTGTGGCGGTTTTCAAATGCTAGGCGATAAAATATATGATCCACATGCTATTGAATCAACTACACAAGAAGATGGCGAAATAGCGATTACTGGCTTAGGTTTAGCTGATTTTACCACGACATTAACCACATCCAAAACGCTGACACAGATCGCTGGAAAATTAACGTTAGCAGGTCAACAGTGTGATGTTTTTGGTTATGAAATTCATTGTGGTCATTCACAAGGGGTGGCACTTAACAAACCTTTAATCACTGAGTTATCAACGGGAACGAATAGTATTGATGGCTTTATCTCAGCAGATAATCAAATTATAGCCACTTACTTACATGGTTTATTTGATCACGGCGCGGTAACAAGAGCGGTATTGCAATGGATTAAAAAAGATCATGGCGTTCAATCAGTTATTGATATTGATCAGCATAGAGAGGTTCAACTGAACCGTTTAGCTAATATTTGTGAGCAACATTTACATATGGATGATATTGAAGAGATTTTACAAGCAGGAGTGACTACTAAAAGTACTTCTCACCATCAGGAGGTTAAAGCATGAAGACTCTTTTAACGCTATTTGTTTTACTGTTCGGTTTATTGTTCACTTCTTTCTCTGGAGCAGTAACACAAAAGTCCCAACCAAAACCACAACGTATTGTTGCACTTGCGCCACATATTGTTGAAATGCTATTTGATATTGGTGCAGACGAACAAATTGTTGGTACGGTGGAATATGCCGACTTCCCTGATGCAGCGTTGAAAATACCGCGTCTTGGCGGTTATCACGGAATTCAAATTGAAAAAGTACTCGCCCTAAAGCCTGATCTCGTTATTGTTTGGCAATCGGGCAATAAGATTTCTGACATTGAACAAATGGAAAAGATGGGACTAAATATTATTTACAGCCATCCTAAAAAAATTGAAGATGTAGCGCAGGAGCTACAAAAGTTAGGCAAACATACCGGACATGAAGTGCAAGCCGAAATGGTTGCTGAACGCTACTTGCACAGGCTTAAAAAATTACGTCAGCAATATGCCAATATAGCGCCATTGAAAGTCTTTTATCAATTATGGCCTAATCCTATGCGTACCATAAATAAAGACACTTTAATTAATCAATTAATTGAAGTATGCCAAGGGCAGAATGTTTTTGCCGATAACCCAACGCCTTACCCACAAATAGGTATTGAAAACGTCATTGTTGCGCAGCCTGAACTTATTATTTTGCCCGATGAAAACTCTAATAAAGCACAACCGGTAATTGACTGGCACAAATGGCCAGAAATACCCGCGGCAAAGCAAAACCGCTTTATCCGCGTTAATGCCGATTTAATGCATAGATTCAGTACTCGAATGTTAGATGGTATTGAAGACATGTGTAAAAAAATTGATGCGTTTCGTTAAGCGCATTTAATACTAAATGGCGTAATACAAATCAACGAGTGGAAGTTATTCCACTTCATTTTGGTAAGTAACAAGGGAAACCTATGAAAATTAGGTACTGCCCCCGCAACGGTAATAACTTGTTGATATTATGACAAGTTTAAGTCCGATACTTTGTGCTTACTTAATTATCACTAGACTGAATTTAACAGCTTAGTGAACAACATGATGCGGAGGGCATCATAAAGAGAGGTAACATGAAAACTAAACATAATAAAACATTCACAAAATCGACCTTATCAATAGTAATAACAGCATCGTTAACTGCAGCAATGAGCTTGTCTGTACAAGCAAACATTGATACTGATAAGTCTGAGTTAGAAACTATTACCATTACCGCTAATCGTAGTGCAGTTAATATTGATAAGTCATTGGCAACACAAGTTGTTATTACTCGTGCCGATATAGAACGTATTCAACCTAAGTCTGTTTTAGATATGCTTGCCACAGTTTCTGGTATTGATATTTCAACTAATGGTGGTCGTGGTCAAAGTTCATCAGTGTATATGCGTGGTGCAAATGCTAGTCACACCTTAGTTTTACTTAATGGTGTTCGCATAAGTTCAGCGAGTTTAGGCTCAACAAATGTACAAAGCATCGCGCCTGAATTGATTGAGCGTATTGAAATAGTGAAAGGGCCTCGAGCGGCATTGTGGGGATCTGATGCAATTGGCGGCGTTATTCAAATATTCACGCGTAAACTAGAAAGCGGAGAACACTTTGTGAGTGCAAATTTTGGTAGCGAAAATTACCAAATGCTCAATGCAGGTGTTGGTATCAAACATGGTGATGGTTTTACTAGTATTAGTGTTAACCATGAAGAAAGTGATGGTTTTGATGTCAAAGATGATACAGAAACAGACGATGATGGTTATAATTTAAATTCTTTAGCGATTAATGGTCAGCAACAAGTAAGTGATGCTTTAGCGATAAACTGGTTGGCACAACTTGATCAAGGTGATACAGAATACGATAATTCTAGAGCTAATGAATCAGAAATTAATAACCATGTTTGGCAAATTAGTGCTGCTTATCAGTGGCAGTTGTCAGGTGTTAACAATACAACACAAGTCAATGTGGGCCAAAGTAGAACATCAAATATTGGCTATGGCAATGGTAAGAGTAAAAGTGAAGGACGTCAGTACGACACTCGCCGTAACCAATATTCAGTCATTAATAACAGTGAAATATCGTCAAGTTTTCAAGTGAATTTAGGTGCTGAATTATATAAAGAATCATTGAAAGGCTCGTCTGTTTATAGTGAATCAGAGCGTGATGTTACGGGTGTTTTTGCTCATACTATTTACGCCTACGAAAAATTCAGTTATGAATTAGCAGCACGCTATGATGATGTTGAAGGTATTGATTCTGAAACAACATTTAACACTAGCGTTGGTTATCACATTACTGATGATACTCAAGTAAGTTTCTCAGTTGGAACAGGCTTTAAAGCGCCAACGTTTAATGATTTATACTACCCGTTGAATTGGGGCTATGTTGGTAATAAAGACTTAGTATCTGAAACATCGAAAAGTTATGAGATCAGCGTAAAAAGTCAATTTGATAACTTATCAATTGCTTGGAATATTTATAAAACAGATATTGAAAACTTAATTGATTGGTCGGGCTCAGATATTGATGGCAATACAACACCTGTAAATGTTGATGATGTTGAAATTCAAGGTGCTGAATTTGGCTTGAATTACCAAGGACTTGGCGGTAGTCACCAATTTAACGTGAGCTATATTGAAGCTGAAAATGCAGCAACAGGTAAGCAATTAGGCCGACGTGCGAAAGAGTATGTTAGTTATCAATTCGATACACAATTAGGTAAAACAGATGTTTATGCCGAGCTACAATATAAAGGCAAGCGCTATGATTATTTATGGGGGGGAAGAGTTGTCAAACTTGACAGTTATTCACTCGTCAACCTTGGTGCCAGTTACCCAGTAACTGATAATGTTAAGGTACAAATTAAAATAAATAATGCCTTTGATGAAAGTTATCAAACTGCAGACGGTTACTTCACTCAAGAACGTGTTGCTTATTTTGGTATTTCTTACCAAAATTAATGTATAAATTAAGCTGTAATGCCTCTCAGTCAATAGCTGAGGGGCATTTTTTTATTTTTTTGTATGTTATTTCAATTGGTATAAAGCTTTCGCCAACCGTTCAAGTTGTTCTACTTTTGCTATGCCAAATCTTAACGCCTGCTTATCGTCAGTTAGGCGTACATAAACACCTTGTTTACATAGATCAATATAGTAATTTTCTACATTAAATCCTTCTTTGAAATAAACAGTTTGAAATAGGTCAGTACCTGATATTGTTGTGATGAATTCATCAGGTAAGTTTTCAGTAAGTATTGTTTTTAGCTTTGTACTTAGTGTTTTTAGGTTTATTTTTTGTTTTGCTTGCCAGTTTTTATCTCGTAATGCTTTTTGAGCAATATACTGAGCAGGGCCGTTTACTTGCCAAGGACCAAGGCACTCACTAAATTTTTTTAACCAAGTTTCTTCACCAATTAAAAAACCAATACGAATACCTGCTAAACCAAAAAATTTACCAAATGATCGTAATATCAAGGTGTTTTTATAATTAGCTATAGCACTTGTCATTGATTGTGAGGGCATTATTACATCAATAAACGCTTCATCAACAACGAATAAACCACCACACTTTGCTATTTTTTCTTGATAGCTTATCAGTATAGCGCGGCTATATAATTGCCCCGTTGGATTATTGGGATTAATGATCACCAATACAGCATTATCTTCAATCTTAGCAAGTTCGGGTAATTCATCTTGATACCAACAAGGGGTAAAACCAGCGGTTTGCCATGCCAATGCATGTTCTTTATAACCTTGTTCAGGTAAGTAAACTGTTGTTGAGTGCTGATTTTGTTCACGCCAAAGTGTCGGTAATAGCTTTATTATTGCTTGACTACCATTAGTCACTAGCAAGCTATTAGCATTATAATAGTGTTTAGCTGCTGTTTCTAAGCCATTACTCGATTGTGGTAGTGCTTTGAATGATTCTTCAGGGATTTCTGGAATAGGGTAGCTAAGTGGCGCAATGCCCGTAGATAAATCTAACCAGTTTTTTGGGGTTATATTAAACTGCTTAGCTACTTGCTGTAGTTGTCCCCCATGAATTAGTGCCAAAATTGCTTTACCTATATTTTAATATTGAAAAGTTTAAAGGTTAAAAATTTGAATGTTGAAAATAACATTAGTTATACAAGCTATACAAAAAATAGTCCGCCAGCTGATAAATAAACATGAATAAAACTAATAAAACAGCTGCACGTTGAACGATAACAATACTGCGAGGAATATCATTGATACTTATTGCCTCACCTTCGCCTAATATGGGTGAGTGTACTGCTTTACCGTGATATAACGCACCGCCACCTAATGTTCGCTTCATTACAGTTGCGCCAGCTGCCATCACCCACCCACCATTGTGACTTTTGTATTGGTTACCTTGTCGGTAGGAGTTTTTTAAAGCGAGTAAAAACGGTTGTTGAAGCGCATAAAGTAGCGTGCAAATTTTACCACTGATAAAACCTAAAGCATCATCGGCTCTGGCGGCAAAAAAACCAAAAGATTTAAAGCGGCTGGTTTTGTAACCCCACATAGCATCAAGTGTATTAGCAAGGCGATGTAATATCACCAATGGAATACCCCCAATAATAAAATAAACCAAAGAGGCAATAACGGCATCATGACCATTTTCTAACATTGACTCTACTGTTGCACGCGACATTTCTTGCTCGGTAAGTTCGGCTGTTTCACGACTGACAATATAACCCGTAAAGTGACGGGCATTCTGTAAATCTCCAGATTTGAGTGGCCGATAAATTTGCATAGCGTGTTGATGTAAACTATTTAGACCTATCGCTAAATACAATGCAGTGGCATCAATAAGTATTCGCCAATACCATGTAATATGCTCCATTAAGCACTCAATAAAAAAATAATATAATATTGGCAATGGCAGCACCAATAAACACCAAGCGATAACGCCAAGTAGTTTTGTTTTTATAATGGCTTTTTTTGTAGCTAGTACATTTGAAATTTTTACCGTTGAGATTTGTTTTGTTGGAGTTGAAGCCG
>Ga0209826_1002797_pt1 | contig 11263 bp, 12 predicted proteins | sample GOMGulsemesocosm_5_FD_184637 | JGI IMG/M metagenome (GOLD analysis project Ga0209826, IMG submission 184637) | Methane-oxidizing microbial communities from mesocosms in the Gulf of Mexico - GOM15C Gulf of Mexico (SPAdes) (version 2) | ecosystem: Environmental > Aquatic > Marine > Cold seeps...
TATGTATATGTATATGTATATGTAGAGGTATTCTTACATGTTAGGGTAGTTAGGCCCACCAGTTCCTTCAGGTGTTACCCAGGTGATATTTTGACTTGGATCTTTGATATCACAAGTTTTACAATGAATACAGTTTTGTGCATTAATGACAAACTTATTACCCTCGTCAGTTTGCTCTACTTCATAAACCCCTGCTGGACAGTAGCGTTGCGCTGGTTCATTAAATTTAAGTAAATTGACCTTGATTGGGACACTACTATCTGATAGTTTTAAGTGACAAGGCTGTTCTTCTTCATGATTCGTGTTGGATAAAAACACTGATGTTAATTTGTCAAAACTTAACTTGTTATCAGGTTTAGAGTAATTAATTACAGGTGCATCACTTGCTAATTTTAATTGACTGTAATCAGGTTTTTCATCTTTAAAGTTAAATGGTAACTTACCGCCAAAAAAGTTTTGATCTATCGTGTTGTAAGCACCACCGAAGAAAGTACCTAATTTATGCATTGAAGGTGAGAAATTGCGAGTAGTGTATAAATCATCATACAACCACGATGATTTGAATTTCTCAGAATAGGCAGTTAAATCTTTCCCTCCTTCATCTCCACTTTTTAACGCTTCAATGATAGTCTCTGCAGCTAAAAGCCCTGATTTCATGGCCGTATGATTGCCTTTTATTTTTGCTGAGTTCATGGTGCCAGCATCACAACCAACTAAAATTCCGCCTGGCATTGTTTGTTTAACTAGTGAATTGTAGCCACCTTTCGCTAATGCTCTAGCACCATAAGAAACGCGTTTTCCGCCTGTTAAATACTGACTGATTTTTGGATGATGCTTATAACGTTGAAACTCTTCGAATGGACTTAAATGTGGATTTGAATAACCTAAATCAACAATTAAACCAACAAAAACTTGATTGTTTTCTGCGTGATATATATAGCCACCACCACCGGTATCATCCTTTAAGGGCCAACCAGCAGTATGAACAACTAAACCTTCTTGATGTTTCTCTGGTTCAATATCCCAGATTTCTTTAAAGCCTAGTCCATAGTGCTGAGGTGAGGTATTAGCATCTAAAGAGAATTTCGAAATCAGCTCTTTACCTAAATGCCCACGACAACCTTCAGCAAAAACAGTGTATTTAGCACGAAGCTCCATACCAGGCATAAAAGAATCTTTTTCATTCCCTTCAGTATCTAAGCCCATATCTCCAGTGATAATGCCACCAACACTACCGTCTTCATTGTAAATGACACTTTGTGCTGGAAAACCTGGAAATATTTCAACGCCTAGCTGCTCTGCTTGTTCTGCTAACCAACGGCACATATTACCCATGCTTGCAATGTAGTTACCTTCATTGTGCATTGTCTTAGGAACAAAAAACTCAGGTAATTTAATCGCTTTTTCTGCGCTCTTAAAATAAAAAATATCATCACCGATTACTGGTGTATTAAGTGGCGCACCTTTTTCTTTCCAATCAGGAAATAATTCATTTAAAGCTCTAGGTTCAAATACAGCACCAGAAAGAATATGTGCTCCTACTTCAGAGCCTTTTTCTACAACACAGACCATTAGTTCTTGTTCTTGTTTTTGTGCCAATTGCATTAAATGGCAAGCCGTTGAAAGTCCTGCAGGACCAGCGCCAACAATTACTACGTCAAACTCCATCGATTCACGTTCCATGGTATCCCCTAATATTTATTATTTATTTTATATTTACGATGTTAAAATTAATTAACTACCAATTCAAACAGATGTTTGATAATGTCTTAGTCTAGCCTAACAAGCAAGGCGTTACGAACTTAAAAATATTTATTTTATTATAGCAATCTCGTTAAGTAATACTATGCTTGTTATGAATTTATTACTAATATTTCGTTGACGTTTGTACAAACCAAAGGTAACATTTTAAACAATAAAATATTTTTTATAAACATAAACTAGAGGCAACGATGAAAATATTAGTTCCGATAAAACGTGTTATTGACTACAACGTCAAAGTCCGAGTAAAACCCGATAATTCCGATGTAGATCTTGCTAATGTAAAAATGGCACTAAACCCATTCTGTGAAATAGCCGTTGAAGAAGCTGTTCGCCTTAAAGAAGCTGGTATAGCAACAGAAATTATTGCCATTTCTATTGGTGATAAATCTTGTCAAGAGCAGTTACGTACTGCTTTAGCTTTAGGTATTGACCGTGCCATTCAAATTGAAACTAGTGAAAAATTAGACTCGTTAAATATCGCTAAACTTTTACAGAAAGTAGTTGAAGAAGAACAACCTCAACTAGTTATTTTGGGTAAGCAAGCTATTGATAGTGACAATAACCAAACGGGACAAATGCTAGGTGCATTAACGGGTATGGCACAAGGCACATTTGCTTCAGAAATAAAAATAGATGGCGATAAAGTCAATGTTACGCGTGAAGTTGACAGTGGCTTACAAACTGTAGCACTTAACTTACCTGCTATTGTTACAAGTGATTTACGCTTGAATGAACCACGTTACGCATCTCTACCTAATATAATGAAGGCAAAGCGTAAACCTCTTGATGTTAAAGCAGCGGCTGATTTTGGTATCGATTTAACACCACGAACTAAACTTGTTAAAGTTACTGCTCCTGCAGAGCGACAAGCAGGTATCGTGGTAGAAACAATTGATGAATTAGTAGAAAAATTAAAAAATGAAGCCAAGGTGATCTCATGAGTATTTTAGTATTTGCCGAACACGATAACAGCACGTTAAAAGCTGAAACTCTTAAAACAGTTGCTGCAGCAAAAGCAATAGGCGGAGATATTACTTTATTAGTGGCAGGTTATAATTGTCAAAGTGTTGTTGACGCTGCTACAAAAGCAAGTGGTGTTAGTAAGGTTTTAGTTGCTGATAATGCAGCTTATGAACATCAACTAGCTGAAAATATTAGCTTATTAGTGGTTGAACTTGCTGCCGACTATGAGCACATTATTGCTACGGCTCTTACAACAGGTAAAAATTTCATGCCTCGCGTTGCTGCATTGTTAGATGTAGCTCAAATTTCTGATATTATTGCGGTAGAAAGTAGTGACACCTTTGTCCGTCCTATCTATGCAGGCAATGCTATTGCAACTGTGCAAAGTTTAGATAATAAAAAAGTTATCACTGTACGTGCTACAGGTTTTGATGCTGTAACAACTGATGGTAATGCAGAAGTAGTTACTTTAGAAAATGTTACTAATGCTGGTATATCAAGTCATGTTAGTGATGAGCTAACTGTTTCAGAACGCCCTGACTTAGGTGCTGCTAGTGTCGTTATATCTGGTGGTCGTGGTATGCAAAATGGTGACAATTTCAAGTTACTTGATGGTATAGCTGACAAACTTGGTGCGGCTATTGGTGCATCACGTGCGGCAGTTGATGCTGGTTTTGTTCCAAATGATATGCAAGTAGGTCAGACAGGTAAAATTGTTGCTCCTGATTTATATATTGCGGTTGGTATTAGTGGTGCAATTCAACATCTTGCTGGTATGAAAGACTCAAAGATTATTGTTGCCATTAACAAAGATCCTGAAGCGCCTATTTTTCAAGTAGCGGATTACGGTATTGTTGCCGACTTATTTGACGCGTTACCTGAGCTTGAAAGTAAACTATAAACTTCCCCGTTTATAGCTTATTTTAAATCTTTACATTTGAATTTTATTCGAATGAATAAAACCACCTTATGGTGGTTTTATTTTATCAAACATAAGGTCGTATTTTATGAAAAAATCTTTTTCAAGCCTTAGTGATTTAGCATCCGTTTTTGGTCAAAAGCCTATAGAGCCCTTTTCTAAAATAGATGATACATTAGTTTACTCAACCGATAGTGGTCGTATTAAACCGAAGAAAAACATCACTAAACCAATACCAAGCGATGGCATTGCTAGGCTAAAGCGAGAGACCAAAGGCAGAAAAGGGAAAGGTGTTGTTACCATTTCAGGTTTAGGGTTTGATATTAATGCATTAAAACAGTTAGCCAAAGAGTTAAAACAAACTTGCGGTACAGGCGGTAGTGTAGTCAATAATATTATTGAAATTCAAGGCGATAAAAGAGAATTAATTAAACAGATATTGGAAGCAAAAGGGTTTAAAGTTAAGTTTGTTGGTGGGTGATATTCAACATTATTTAATGTGATCTTTGCGATAAATTGATTTTTACTTTTCGTTTTATTGTTATCTCTAAAAGCATCCATAGAAAAGTTAACTTCGATTAGATTTTTACAAAGGGTCTATATGAATTTTTCGTTCTTTATACGTCATTCTGCTTGGACCATACTCTCGTCGTGATCTCTCATTAAAACGACCAATAATAAGCTCAACACCGTGATGAAGTTTTTCAGTAGCTTCAATATAAACGCTTTCCATATAGTCTTGCATGGTTTTTTCCTGTGTTTCTTTTTCTAAAGTAATTTCTCCCAAGCGTTTAGCATGAAATTGATAAGTTGAAATAACTTTTGCGAGTATTGTTGGCTGAGCTTTATCTTTTGGTAGTTTTTTTAATTTACTCATGGCTGACTTTAACTCTGTAATTTTTACCGAATCAAATTTTAAGCGAGATTCAATAGCTTGCATTTGTTTTTTAAGCTTGAACAGTTCACAGTCGAAATTAATAATAGTATTACTACCAGCAGTAGCGCCTACAATTCCTGCACTGACATAGCTACCTACTCTTATATCACCGCCAATTAGTTTTCCGTTTGATTTTTCCTCTGTACCAACTTTTAATCTACCATTTATATTTAAAATGCTATGCATTAGTTGGTTTTCAATACGTACATCTCCTTCGCAAGTAATTTGAGCATACTGGCAATATTTAGCATATATACTACCCTTAGAATTTACACTAACACTCATTTTTACGTCAGTAATTTTAGTTTTTTCAATATCATGTTTTCGACCAATAATGCCACCTGAAATAGTGACATCACCACCTGCTTCAATTATGGAAGATTCGACAAAACCACCAATGGTAATATCACCACTAGCAATGACTTTCATACCTTCATTGACATCACCTTCTATGATTACGCTACCGGTAAAGTTTATGTTTCCTGTTGCCACAGTAACATTTTTTACTTTATAAACTTCATCAACTTCCATGCCATTAGATATTATTTTAGGCATACCGACTTTTTTAGAAACTAAAATGTTTTCGTTTTTAACGCTAATAGCCGTGCCATTTCCAGAGAGTAAATGAACATCGTTACCAGGCTCTGAAGGTAATGTTGTGGCAGTAACGGTATAGCCTTTTTTACCTTCAGTTAAAGGGATTTTTTTTGCAAGTGGATCGCCAATCTTTACACAAATGATATCGCCTAAATCGCGCATATCAACACTGCCATCGTCATGTTTTTTCGGGCGTAAAATTCGAGACTGAGCACTTTCTACTAATGGCTTTATTTCTGCATCCTTACCATTTATGGCTACCTTACCTGTGGCTATTTGTAAGGTTACTTGGTTATTAGGATCCTCTTTTGCTGCCAAGTGAGCTAACTTGATTAACTCCTCTTTGTTGAAACCTTTTTTAACACCGGCTTCTTGGGCGGCATTTAAAATAGCTTTAGCCGATAAATGTTTACCACCTTGGGCTGTAGTGATTTCTGCTGTGGCTTCCATTTCATCACTCTCAATGAAAACACGTATTGTCGCGTCAACTCGCTCCAAAATTTGGTAGGTAATCTCTCGACCTGTTTGAGTTTCTTTTAATGGCTTTAATACATCGCTAAGTTCAGAAAGGGCATTTTTTATATTCGCGTTATTTACTCGTAACGAGGTGTATTGAGACTCGGCTATTAATTCATTGATGCGATCATTAGTAATAATTTCTCCACCTTTGATAGGCAAAAGGTGAAGGTCAATATTATTTTTAGTGTTAACGATAAAGCTGATTTGGGTCATATACGGTTTACTCTATTATTTTCATCTGATTTTTGTTTTACATATAGCTGTCTTGATGAACTTTGATAAAGCTTTTCGTATCAATTTTACTGTAATCAATTTTATATTCTCTGCCATCTAGCGCCTGAACAAAAAGTAATGTTTTTTCTTCACTAAATAATTCACTTGATTCAACATGAACAATATCTTGATAAGCTTTTTTAGCTATTGAACGCTTTGCGGGGACCTCTCCTTTATAGATACCAATCCCTCGGTGACTTACAATCACAACAGGGTTGTCACCGTTTACAATGAGTAAATCAAACTTTTTTATTTTATGGATAATAGTATTTCGACCGCTGGTTATAAAGTTTTTCTCTATCAAAATTAACTCCAAAATTTTATAAAAACCCACAAAACTTGCATTTATACCAATCACACTAAATATGTGATCATTTATACGTGTTAAAATTACCCACTACTGCGTTATTTATTTAATAATTAGACAACTAGTTAATGAAATAAATAGCTTGTATTTGGAGATTTTTCTAGCGTATAAAATAGCTTTCCTAATGAATGTTATTGGTATGAATACTTTTTATGCGTTTCAATTATATATATTTAAAAGATTACCACTATAAGTGCGTAAATACATAAATATATAATTTTTTATTTAGTTGGTTCTAGGTTGCTAAAAGAGATGTTATTTTATTTCACACTGAATCATATATTGAGGAATTTCTTGGCTACCAATAAGCTCTCTTCTAATTAAGTCTAACGAGATGTTGGCAACATACTTTTGAAAATAGGTTCTTGGTGCAGAAATTAACAAACAGGCAGTCTTCAATTTATCTTTCTTTCCCCATGCAATCCATACGGTGCCAACAGGTTTTTCTTCTGAACCACCATCAGGCCCTGCAATACCTGAAACAGCAATTGCTATATCAGCAGAGGACTTTATGAGTGCACCTTCAGCCATGGCAAGTACGGTTTCTTTACTCACCGCACCCTGTTGATTTATAATGTCAGTAGGTACATTTAAGAGTGCTATTTTCATTTTATTACTATAAGTAACAAAACCCGCTTCAAAGCTTACTGATGCGCCAGATTCTTGAGTTAATAAACTAGCAATAAGCCCACCCGTGCACGACTCAGCAGTCGTTATTTTAAGTTTATGCTTGAATAACGCCAAAGATACTTGTTTAGCTAATGTCAGTGGCTTACCTTCAACTTTAGCAATAAAGTGATCACCTAATATTTTTAATAGCTTAGCTAACCATAATTCTTTTTGTTGGTAAGCCAACTGATTATTAGTTGTTAATTTAATTTCCAGTAATGGCATACCTGAGCGAAAACCTAAATCAATATTACTTGGCCAGTCAGGGAGTTGTTCATCAATCATCTTTTGTAATGTTGACTCCCCTAAACCAAAGACTTGTAAACGAGTAATATCGGCAATTAAGTTATTAGGCAGGCTTTTTACTATATCAGGTTTGATTTGTTCTATTAACATGGTTTGTAGTTCATGAGGCACACCGGGTGTGCAATATATATCACAGCCTAAATGATTTATCTTAAAACCCACCGCACTGCCTTTTCTATTAGAAATTATAGAGCAACCTTTAGGCAACATAGTTTGTTTTAAATTTGGCTCATTTAGTTCAGCGCCTCGTTGAACACACCATGCAGCTATATGCGCTAGTGCCTCGCTGTGTTGAGATAAGGTGACATTACTTGCTTTTGCTAAAGCTTGTGCTGTTAAATCATCAACTGTTGGCCCTAAGCCACCATTAATAACTAATATATCTGCCTGCTCAGCTAAGTGATTTATTTCATTAACGAGTAAAGAGAGATCATCAGCAATGGTGACCTTACGTGTTATTTGTAAGCCTAATTCTTTTAATTGTTCGGCAATCATTGCTGAGTTACTATCAACAATATCACCCGTCATTAATTCGTTACCAGTCAGTAAAAGTTGCACATTAGGTGTTAGCATATTTTAAAATTATACCTTGATACTTAATTCGGATATTATGGGTTTAATTTAAACATGATGAAGCGATAGAAAGCTAGTTCAGCATGTATAAATTATCCCAGTAACTTATACCCATCTGGCTAACTAGGTGATCTTTTAAAATGTGCACAATTAATTAATCTGGTTGGTATTATTGATTAAAGGCATGTTAAATTAAATAATGCCAATCAGATTGGCATAAGTGTTTTTTACCTTTAAAATAAAGAAGCAGTATTTTCACATTCAAAAATTAAGGTGCTTTAGTGAATTACAACAGAGAGCTACTTTTTGGTCGTTGGTATCGAAATGGTATTGATGAACAAGGTAATGAAATTGTTGAGTATGCTGATTTGGCTGCAGATGGCAGTTTTGAGTTTACTTTTATTACCTTAACGCCAAATAAAGTGGTTGCTGGGCATCGCTCTGAGCAAACTATTGAACAAGTTGTAGAGTTAGGCGACTGGGGTTTAGTTGGTGATATTCATTTCACCATTACAAAAAATGAAATGGTGAATGATCAACTTTATGCTGCTGATCTCAACGATAGTAATAATTATCATGCATATAAAGTATTGAAACTAGGCCACCATGTTTTTAAGTATCAACACATAGAAAGCAATGAAATTTTTGAAATGCGTAAAATTATCGATAAAATTGGTCATTGCTAAGTTTTTAGTACCAAAAATAAATAATTAGGATTGTAATGAAACGATTAAAAGCAGCAAGTTTAATTACTGCAATTAAAACCCCTTATACCGTAAATGGTGAAGTTGACTTAGCCACTTATGATATACTTGTTCAAAAACAAATAGATGCCGGTGTTGATGGTATTATTGTTGGCGGCACTACTGGTGAAGGGCACTTACTTAACTGGGAAGAGCATTTAATCTTAATTGCTCATAGTGTTCATCAATTTGGTGATAAGTTATTAATTATTGGTAACACAGGCAGTAATAACACCCGTGAAGCAATTAAAGCAACTAAACATGGGTTTGCGGCGGGTATGGATGCAGCATTGCAAATTAATCCTTATTATGGACGTACATCTATAATAGGTGTAATTGAACACCTTAATCGTACGTTAGATATTGGTCCAGCTTTTATTTACAATGTAGCAAGTAGAACAGGACAAGACCTTACTCCTGATATTATTGAAACTTTAGCCAAGCACAAAAATTTTATTGGTATGAAAGAATGTGGCGGTAATGAACGTATTGCCCAGTATGAAAAACAAGGTATTGCGTGTTGGTCGGGTAACGATGATGAAAGTCATGATGCTCGTCATATTCATAACTCTCATGGCGTAATTTCAGTTACATCCAATATTATTCCTGGTTTAATACGTCAATTAATGGATAAAGAAAACAGTCAGCTAAATGTAGATTTACAGGGTTTAATACAGTGGTTATTTTGCGAACCTAACCCTATTGCCATTAATACTGCATTGATGATGACAGGCGCTGTAGAGAAAAATTTCCGTTTGCCTTACATTGCATTAACAAAAGAACAAAGACAGCAAGGTTATGAGTTATTAAAGGTGCTTAATAGCGATGATCTAGTGGGTGATTCATTATTTTTACTTGAAGATGATGATTTTAATTACTGTATTTAAGTAGAGAAAATAATGAATGAAAAAGGCTAGATGTTAGCGTTATCATCTAGCCTTTTTACGGTAAAGCGCATGGTAATCGACTTGAAAAATTAGCCTGATGTTACCTTTAATGTTGGTCTTAACTCTGTCGGTAATTTAAACGTGTGTTCTTTTCCTGTGTTATTAGCTGAAAGGGGGCAAGTGAAGCGTAAACTCACTGCGCACAATTGCAAGTTTTGCTCATCATGCTCGGTTGCAATGCCGTGTAGTCTATCACCAACTACAGGCATGCCTATACTGGCTGCATGAATGCGTATTTGATGCTTTCTGCCACTATCAATTTTTACTTCAATAAGTGACTGATCTTTCTTTTTATCATACTGCAAACAAATAAAGGTACTGTGAGCACTTTTTCCATCAACATTTGTGGTAATTATTTGCGGTTGTATATTTTTACGATGATCGCCATGAACAATAATTTGATAATACTTTTCAAGTAATGTTTTATTATCTCTACCATTAATATGACGATGTTCAAACATCGAAGATAAAGCCCGTGCCGCTTTTTTACTGTGTGCAATAAGTATTAACCCCGTTGCTGCTCTATCTAACCGGTGAACAATAAATACCGGTCTTTCAGGGCTAAGGTGCTGCTGAGCAAACCTTGCTATAGTGCAGTGGTCGCTGTATTTACTGCCTTGAGATAACATACCATAAGGCTTGTACCACACACTGTAATCATGTAAATCTGCAACTAATTTTGCCTCAGGTACTATGGTAGAAAGTATGTATTCATTATAATAAAAGTGTAGTTGATCATCATTTAGCAGTGTTTTTTTTAGGCGGCGTAAGCGTTGAGTATGTTTACCGCGAGTTAACCAGAGTGCGCCTTTTCCAATCGCTTGTTTAAGCGCTGATTTACTTAGCGCATTATCTGTATGTTGAAGGCTATTAAATAACACCACTAATGCTAAATTGGTGCTAGCGCTTTCAGTTTCTAAAAATGTAAAGTGATGTTCAAAAGTAATTTTCATGTGAATTAAAGTCATTTTAGCTAAAATGAAAAGAATAATAATGTCGAATTCAAGAATGCTTAGCTTAACACTTTTATCTATGATCAGTTACTATACCTACTCACTAAACCTCGCAAACAATACATCGAGTTTACAATGATTGATATTAGTCAATTTTCAGCGTTACAAAAGAAAAGTAAAAGCTCGTTTGCAGAACAAAAGCAAATAATGAAAAAAGTAATGGCAGGACAAAGGGTACTTTGCCCAACATGTCAGCAGCCTTTATATTTATCAACACCCAAACGAAGTGCAGATTCAAAGAATGAAAAATTAAGCATTTGTTGTAAAAAAGGCTGTACTGATATTCAGTTAGACATTAACTAAATAGTTATCAAATCACTAGGCCATTTATTAAACCTGTCAGACTCAACCTTGAACTCAAGACATTTAAATATGATGAAAAAAAACGCTAAAGAAATACAAGAGCAAGCAATGCAAGTAGCGAAAAGGATACAGCGACCTAATCAAACCAAAGAACAAACTAAACTCATCTCTCAAGGGATTGAAAAAGGTATTGCTGAATATAAAAAACAACAAAACAAAAAGTCTAGAGCACGAGATAAAATACGCAAAGTTAATTTAAAATCAAGTATGAGTATAGACAAAGCAGAAGTTGTTGAGGTAACTAACCTTAAAACGACTAATTTGCCTTGGGTGTTACTCGCGTTAAGTTGGCTTGGTTTTATCAGTTGGC
>Ga0209826_1002798_pt1 | contig 11259 bp, 10 predicted proteins | sample GOMGulsemesocosm_5_FD_184637 | JGI IMG/M metagenome (GOLD analysis project Ga0209826, IMG submission 184637) | Methane-oxidizing microbial communities from mesocosms in the Gulf of Mexico - GOM15C Gulf of Mexico (SPAdes) (version 2) | ecosystem: Environmental > Aquatic > Marine > Cold seeps...
CTATAGGTTTAGCAGCATTAATATTCTTAGCCGTTTCTTTTGCTTTTTCTACTGCAACAGTTTTTTCTTGAATATCTTGTAAGCGTTTCTCTGCAATAAGGGTTGCCTTATCTGTTAACTTATCAATAATACCAAATAGTTTATCTAGTTGTTCATCTTGCTCTTTTGAAATATCTTCTGATTGGAAATTAAAATATTTTTTACCCTTATTTTTAATTCCTTGTGTTTTTTCATCAAATTTTTCATCAAGCATGTCCTGAACTTCTTCACCTCTGTCGATTAACTTATTATAAAGTTCTTCAGATTTTTCTTGCGCTTTATCAAGAGATTCTACTAATGCTTCACGTTGCGATTCGATGGTTCCAAGCCCAGCTAACCAAGCATTTCGCATTATATTTTCAACTTTATCTTTAGCTGTCATTATCGTTTTCCTTTATTAATAGTTACTGAGTAAACATCTAAAATTCACTATTGAAAAATTAGTTATTTACTCAGTAATAAGTTAAAGCTTAAATAATTATTTAAGCTTGTATCTTTAGACTTATATATTAAGACAGTTTATTTACAGCTGCTGTTAACACGTCAATTTTGGCAGTAAGCTCTTCAATTTTTGTATCTGTTTCTGAAGAATCGAAACCAAGTTTCTTACGTACGTCTTCAATACGTTGATCAACTGAAGTTTTATCTTTAATTTTAGTTTTAGTATCTTCTTCAAGTTTTTCGCCTTTAGATACTAATTCATCAAATATACGGTTTGCATCGTCACTTAATTTTTCATAACGATCTTGAACTTCGTCAAAACCTTTACCATATGCGCCTAAACCAGCTAACCAAATTTTACGAGTTACTTCTTCAGCGCTCTCTATTACTTTTTTCACGTTATCTTTTGACATGTTGTACTCCAAAGTTAAATTAAATTTTTATATAAATTGTTAAATTGTGCTGCTTTGCGATGTTGGAGCTATATTAATTAAAGTATTTAGAAAGCGCATACTAATCAAACAAATAATTTTATAAAAAATTTATACATATATTAAAGAGGAGGTTCGTGAGCTATTTAAATGTTTCTTTTTATGATTTATGTTCTCTATTAGAATATCGGAAGCCCCCTGTGCTTTATTAGGCAATACAAACGCATATCATTTTCAAAGAACCCTCTTACAATGATATAAAATACAATAAGTTAAGTTAATGTGGTTTGAATATTTAGAAAGTAAAATTGAGTGGCTATATCTGCCAAAACATTATCTAACTATGACAAATGTTAAATGTAAGTTGTAGAGTGATTTTATTTGTTTTAATGTGTATTAAAATAAATTTTTTATTGTAAATGATTGTTTGTAAATAATTAAGGTACTTAATGTCAACGCTTATAGAATTTTTTTCTCAAAATTTAAACCTATTGATTATCCCTTTTGTGAGTGCCGTTGTTGGATTTAGTACCAATTTACTTGCTGTAAAGATGATGTTTTACCCAATGAAATTCGTTGGTATTCCTCCTATATTTGGCTGGCAGGGAATTATTCCCAGCCGCGTTAAAGAAATGGCTGAAATAGAGGTTGATTTATTATTAAGTAAATTGATGTCTGTAGATGATATTGCTAAACGAATTGATCCCAAAATACTGTCTCAGCTAATACAACGTCGTCTAAAACAATCTATTCATTCTGTCATAAACGATATGATGCGTGACATTTCCCCAGGCGTATGGTCAATGTTGCCTGGTGGCGTTAAGCATTTGATTTATATCAAGGTCGATGCTTCTTTGCCTAAAATTGTGCCTAAACTTGTTGAAGATGTTCAATATAACATTAGGGAGCTTGTTGATCTTAGATCGCTTATTGTTAACAAAATGGTTGATAACCCAGAAATATTGAATGAGTTATTCCTTAAAGTAGGAGCTAAAGAGTTTACCTTTATAGAGCGCTCTGGTTTTTATTTTGGTTTCTTACTTGGTATTCCTACCATGATTGCTTGGCATTTTTATCAGGCTTGGTGGTTATTAGTTGTTGGTGGGCTTCTTGTTGGCTACGCAACTAACTGGATTGCTCTTCATATGATTTTTGAACCAAAGCACCCAACAAAAGTTGGCCCTTTTGTTCTACAAGGTTTATTTTTAAAGCGTCAAGAAGAAGCTGCTGGAATATACTGTGATGTTATAGAAGAAAAACTACTCAATACAGAAATTATTGCTGAGGCTATTTTAAAAGGGGAAAGCTCAGATCAAATCATGGAAATATTAACCACTCATATCGGTTATGCCATAGATGAACATTTGAATCTGTTGCAACCCTATACTTCTGCATATATAGGTCCTGATGAGTATTACTTAATGAAAGAAAATATAGTTAACAGGTTATTTAAAGATTCTGAGATAATTTTTTCTTATGCACATGAATATGCAACGGATGCTATTAATATTAGCCATGATCTAACTGAAAAAATGCGCGAATTAACGCCTGAAGAGTTTGAAGGCATTATTAGACCGGCTTACCAAGCAGATGAGTGGAAACTAATTTTAATAGGAGGGGTTTTAGGTATGCTAGCTGGTTATGGACAATTACTTATTTTACGTCCTGATTTAGTGCCATTCTAAACTAGGATAGGAGCTGTATTGATGAAAACATCAAAAAAAATATTACTTATCAGTTTAGATCTATTTAATAGTCAAGGAGAGCAAAATATAACCAGTGTAGATATTGCTATGGAATTAGATATTAGTCCTGGCAATCTTTATTATCATTACAAAGGAAAAGAACAAATTATTAAAGCATTGGTCGGTATGTATTGCGATCAAATAGAAAAAATCACCTTACCCGCCTGTGATGAAAATTTAACGCTTGAACAATTATTTATTTATATACAGCAGTCAATGCATACGCTTTATTTGTTCCGTTTTATTTTTCAAAATTCTGCTGATTTATCAATTAAATACCCAGATATAAATAAAGTGCTAAAGCGTAGTGCAAGTACCCAAAGAAAAAAGTTAGAGCAAATTTTATCAAGCTTACTCAACAATAAAATCTTAATATGTGATGAATCAAATATAAATTTTTTATTGGACATTATTAGTTTGACTATGTATCAAAGTTTTAATTTTTATCAGATGCAAGGCACAACATTAGATGATCCAGATGTGATTTATCAAAGTTTGATGACCGTTTTTTTTAGTTTACAACCATTTTATAAAAATGAAATTGAAGCTAACAATGCGCTTAAATTAAAAATACTTAACAAATCATTATCTGTCGTTTAATTCTAATACTTTTTGATTAAGATCAAACAATTATAAATAATAAATCATTATTATTTCATTGTATTATTATAATAGGATTATTTTATGAGATCAAAATTGAGTTTAATGGACAGAGCATTTTTTTTAACTGAAACTAATGCCAGTCCGAAACATGTAGCAGGCGCATTAGAACTTTCTTTACCTGAAGGAAAAGATTACCGTTATTTTTTATCTACCGTAGACAAGTTAAAAACATTTGATAAAGCCGAAGCTCCTTTTAATGCTACAGTCACCTCTTTTTTAAAATTTGCGATTTCTTTTAAACCAGTAGATAAAATAGATACGAATTATCATATTAAAGTTCATGAAATAGATAGCATGGATGAAAAAGAATCTATTAATAATTTAATAGTAGATTTGCATAAAAAAAGATTAGATACAAAAAAACCATTATGGCAGGTGCATTTAATTTATTCTAAAAGCAGTAATAAAATATTTTTATATGTAAAGATACATCATATTTATGGAGACGGAATTACTATTTTAAGTTGGATGATGAAATCTTTTTCCCCCTCTAAAACTGAAAACTTTATTCCTTTTTGGGCTGTTAAACATAAATTTAGCAATAATGAGAGCTCAAAGGTAAAAGTAAGGCCGATAAAATCATTAATGAACATAGGCGTTTACTTTGTAGATGTATTTTCTTTATTACTTCATAATGCTTATCGAATGGTAAAACCTAATCGTACTGATAATGCGACACCATTTTCTGGTCAACGCACCGTGCTAACAGGTCAAGTCACGGCTGGAAGAGCGGTTACTACCTTTAAGTTGCCCCTACCTAAGGTATTAGCTGCTTGTAAATTAACACGCTCTACATTGAATGACTTCATGCTTACTGCAATTGACATTGCCATTCATCGCTTTTTAAAAGATCATGCTCATCAAGGAGAACGATTCGAAAAACCCCTTATTTGTCAAATGCCGGTAAGTTTGCGTAGTCCAGGCGATAACAGCGAAGGTAATAAAATAGCTATCGCTTTAGTTAAAATGGCTCATGGTCGACTTGATCCTTATAAAAGATTAAGACAAATAGTTAATTCTAGCTTTTTAGTTAAACAAGAAGTCAAAACCTATTCGCCTGCTGCATACACACATGTATCATTACTTTCTCAAACTGGCGCTTTGATCTGCGAGCTTTTACACCTTTCAGATAAAATAAGGCCTCTAGGTAATTTGCTTGTGTCAAATGTACCAGGACCTAACGTTCCGTTATATTTTGGTGATTGTAAATTAAATTCAATTTTTCCTATTTCTACCATTGCACCTGGGGGAGGATTGAATATAACACTGGTTACTTATAATAATGAAATAAATGTAGGACTACTCTGTTGTAATAATAAATTAGACTCCCTAGAGCCATTGATTGGGTATATTACCGATTCACTCGATCTTCTTATTGAATCTATCAATGATCCAAGCATAACCATTGATGACTTAGGGGAAAAATCAAAAAATGAAAACTTAACAATAGTTGAAGATCAAGTTGAAATAAAATCAACTTAATATCTGTAATACCATATATTATTACTAATTTTTCAGTTAAGTGTTAAGTGGAATTATAAAGGAAGCATTATGGAAACTAGCCCTAAGTTACTAAAATCTATTGACCAGTTAAAGGTTGGTGACGTGTTATTTAGACGTAAACTATTAGTCATGCATGTAGGTGTTTACCTTGGCGATAATAGTGTTTTGCATAATGCTCCTTCACAAGGTCAAAATAAAACATCACTTGATACATTCACTCAAGGAGAGGAAATATTTTTTGTTTCCTCAAACGTAGATAGTGATAAAATTTTGAATAATGCTGAAAAAATACTCAAGCAAAAAAAAGGTTATCACTTATTTAAACGAAACTGTGAACACACAATACATCAAGTACTTGAGCTACCTGATATTAGTAGGCAACTTACTGAAATTGAAGTATGGGCTTTAATTGGTGCTGCTTATGGCTACACATGGGGAAGAAAAGGGATGCTTTTTGGTGGTTTAGTAGGCGGAATAGCAGGGCTATTATCTTTACCTAAAATGTATTGGCTCAAACAAAAGTTTTAAAAGCGACAAACCAACTGTTGATCACGCACAATAATATCTTTACCGTAAACAGCGAAGACTTTTTCTTCAAAAAAACAGTCTTCAAGTCTAAACTGAATATCCCCATTATCAAAACTATTAAATAACTCATTTTCAATTTTATTGCGGTGCATAGCTAAAATGTGTTGAGTACTTTGATTAACAAACAAAGACATATAGCTTTTCACGTCAATAATATCATCAATGCCCGTCAATACTGAGCCTACAGTTAAAGATAAAATATTATCAACAATACTTGGGTAAAAGGTAGATAGTTTACTTTTTGTTTGCTCAACCATCACTAGATTTTCATTAGTAATAGCAAATGCACCCATTTTTATATTTTCTCCCCTTATAACTGCTTTATCTTTTAAAAATGATGGTTTACCAAGTATTTCAACCTCAATATTAGCACTGAAAATATGTTCATTTAAACAATGAATATCAAATAAACATGACAAGTCTGCTTTGATAAAGCCTTTGTCAGAATTTGATTCAGATAATTTAACCTGCAAAACTTTTATGTTGCCAATACCATTTGGCACCTTAATTTTGAAGTTAAAAGGCAAGTATTCATCCAAGCTTTTATTAAGCTGGGTGAAGGTGAATTTTTCTTCTTGTAATAGATTCGTTTTGATCAAATATGGAACTAACCAAAATTTTATTTTTTCACTTACCGTCATATCGAGTTAATTCTTTTGATGGAAATAAGATCATAAACTCAATTTTACTAAGGTGGTTTATTGAACTTTACTCATTTTTAATTTAATTTAATTTAATTTATGGTTTATGAGTATTTTATATAAACTAGTGTGTTTAGCTAAAATAAGCAGAAATGCTGAGCTAAGGTGTGGTTATAAGCTATTTTGAATAGTCAGTAGGAACTCGTTACAGAGTTCCTACTGTAAATAAGATGATTATAAAAGGTTTTATTATCAATATCTTATACTGTCAGTTTTCTTTTAAAACCTGATTACATTTGAAATTCAGGTAAGGTAACTTCCATACCGTCTAGCTCGCTGCTTAGTTTTATTTGGCAAGCAAGTCTTGAATTTTCTTCTTTATCAGGTGTCATATTAATTAGGTCGTCTTCTTCCCCAATTGTAGGAGCTAACTTATCTATAAACTCAGGCGCAATGAATACATGGCAAGTTCCGCAGGCACAATCGCCGCCACAGTCACCATCAATACCTGGAACCATGTTGTTCATGGCAGCATCCATTAGTGTTTCGCCATCATTTGCTTCTACTTCATGTACAGTACCTGAGTGTTCTTTAAATATAATTTTCACTTTGTATTCTCTCTTATAGTAATTGTTGTATTTGTCTGTGATGAAAAACAGAGTAATAAAACTGACGGTATTTTTCAAGCTAGTTCTACAATCTTTTTAGGTTTTTTCAATAGTTCACTAAACCCTAACTATAGTTAGGTTTACTCATCAATAATCTGTGGCAGGATGGTGGTGAAATAATTAACGATTGTGGCTTTTGTCTATCTTAAATGACTTTGAGACTTTGGTTTACAATTATTTAAATTAAAATAAATTACAATAAAAGAAGAATATCTATTATGACAGATAATGTAAGAAAAGAATTTATCGCCGACCCAACGGGTATCCCTTTGGATGATCTTGATTTTAGTGATGGACGTCTATTTGAACATGGAACAGCATGGATGCCTTATTTCAAAAGACTTCGTGAAGAAGCTCCTGTGCACTACCAAAAAGAAAGTCCTTTTGGTCCATTTTGGTCTGTTACTAAATTTAAAGATATTCAGTTCGTAGATAAAAATCATGAACTTTTTTCATCAGAGCCTAGTGTTGTTATTGGTGAAATAACGACGGATGAAATCGAACTAGACATGTTCATATCAATGGACAACCCTAAACATGATCCTCAGCGTGCTGCAGTACAAAAAGTTGTACAACCAACAACACTCGCTGCGCTTGAACCGTTAATTAGAGAACGTATTAGTGCAATCCTTGATAGTTTACCAGAAGGTGAAGCGTTTAACTGGGTAGATAAGGTTTCTATTGAGCTTACAGGGCAAATGCTTGCTACTTTATTTGGCTTTCCGCAGGAAGATCGTCGTTTATTAACATATTGGTCTGATATAGCGATAAGCTTACCTGAAATTTCAGATGGTGATACTGATCCAGAAGAGCGAATTAAGGCGTTAGGCGAATGTTTCGAATACTTTGTTAAGATTTGGAAAGAAAGAGCTCTGTTATCTCAAGAAGAGTTAGAGGCAAATATCGATCTAATTAGTATGTTTTTAAGAAACGAAAAAACTAAAGATATGATCGACAGACCTCATGAATATCTTGGTAATATCTTGTTATTAATTGTTGGTGGTAATGACACTACTCGAAATAGTCTTTCAGGTGGCGTATTGGCTATGCATAGAAATCCAGAAGCATTTGAATTATTAAAAAGTGATTTAAGCTTGATCCCTAATATGGTGCCTGAAATTATTCGTTGGCAAACACCGTTAGCTCATATGCGTCGTATTGCGACACAAGATGTTGAATTAGGTGGGAAACTGATTAAGAAAGGCGATAAAGTTTTAATGTGGTACGCTTCAGGTAATAACGATGAAACTGTTATTGAAACACCCGAAAAACTAGTGATAGATCGTAAAAACTCACGTCAACATTTATCTTTTGGCTTTGGTATTCATCGTTGTATGGGTAACAGACTAGCAGAAATGCAAATTCGTGTTACATGGGAAGAGATCATGAAACGCTTTTCAAAACTTGAAGTTGTAGAAGAACCTGTTTATGTGAAGTCTAACTTTGTTAAAGGTTACGATAAATTAATGGTTAAACTCACTAGAAAGTAACGGCTTATTTTAATATAACCGAAGACTTTTACACGATATAATAACCGTAATGCTGACAAGTATTACGGTTATCTAAAAGTCTTAATAATCGTAAACAATGTCAGCTTTGAGGTTTGTTTTAACTTATTTGTTATCAAGTTTCAGATGTCGCATATTTATATATACTATATAAATAATCTAATCCTTTATACCTTAATAGCTCGCAATCATTCACGCAACAATTCAATTAAACACCTATTATTTAAAGTTGTTTTATTTTCTCTAGCGTATTGGTATTAAAGGTTTTTATCTGTTTTTGATTTGTTTTCCTGCTAGCCTGAACTATTTTGAGAATGGAGTGATATTTTGTTTGCTAACTTCATTATATGTGGCATTATAAGGCTGTATTAACAATTTTGTAACAATCATTTAACTGTTGTATATCTTGTCTTTGTCTGCTCTGAAAAACTTTGACTTGGTTTACAGTTATTTTAAATAAAATAAAATAAAATAAAATAAAATAAAAAGGAATATCAATTATGACAGCATATGTAAGAAAAGAATTTATTGCCGATCCAGCAGGAATTTCATTAGATGATCTAGATTTTAGTAGTGGTCATATGTTTAAAAATGGCTATTCTTGGAAATCATACTTTAAAAGACTACGTGAAGAAGATCCTGTTCATTATCAAAAAGACAGCCCTTTTGGTCCATTTTGGTCGGTTACAAAATTTAAAGACATTCAATTTGTAGATAAAAACCATGAGTTGTTTTCATCTGAGCCAAGTATTGTTCTTGGTGAGTTAAACACAGATGATATCGAATTAGATATGTTTATTGCTATGGATAATCCTAAGCATGATACACAGCGTGCCGCAGTACAAAAAGTTGTACAGCCAACAACGCTAGCTGCGCTTGAACCATTAATTAGAGAACGTATTAGTACAATTCTTGACAGTTTACCTGTAGGTGAAGCCTTTGACTGGGTAGATAAAGTATCTATTGAACTTACTGGGCAAATGCTTGCTACTTTATTTGGTTTTCCACAAGAAGACCGTCGTTTATTGACTTATTGGTCAGACATAGGAGCAGCTTTACCTGAAATTACTGATGGTGATGGTGATCCAGAAGAGCGCATTAAAGGCTTAGGTGAATGTTTTCAGAGATTTGTAGCACTTTGGCACGAAAGAGCTCAATTGTCTCAAGAAGAACTAGAGGCAAATATCGATCTTATTAGTATGTTCTTAAGAACAGAAGAAACTAAAGATATGATCGAAAGACCTCATGAATATCTTGGTAACATTTTGTTATTAATCACGGGTGGTAATGATACTACTCGAAATAGTCTTTCAGGTGGTGTATTAGCTATGCATCAAAATCCAGAAGCATTTGAGTTATTACAAAGTGATTTAAGCTTAATTCCTAACATGGTGCCTGAAATTATTCGCTGGCAAACACCGCTAGCTCACATGCGTCGTATTGCGACAGAAGATGTTGAGTTAGGTGGTAAACTGATTAAGAAAGGCGATAAAGTTGTCATGTGGTATGTGTCAGGTAACCACGATGACGAGGTGATTGAAGCACCAGAAAAACTTGTGATAGATCGTAAAAATGCGCGTCAGCATTTGTCTTTTGGTTTTGGTGTTCATCGCTGTATGGGTAACAGACTAGCTGAAATGCAAATTCGAGTTACATGGGAAGAGATTATGAAACGCTTTTCAAAACTTGAAGTTATAGGTGAGCCAGTTTATGTGAAGTCTAACTTTATTAAAGGCTATGAGAAGTTAATGGTGAAAGTTACTAAAAAGTAACTGATTGCTTTTAATGCAATAGAAATTGTCCGCACTATATAATAACCGTAATACTAAATAAGTCTTGCGGTTATTTTATTTCTAATCCTTAATAATTATTTTTATCTATCATTATAGTGGTGCACTAGCAAGAGAAAAAATAGCTTACTTGAGTTATCAGATGATAGATTGATTTAATCTTGTTTTACCAAAATTAGAGGCTTAGTTTTATTTCCTTTTGTATTATAATTATTATAATAATATATAATTAAAACATATTAAAACCATAACAACAAAACAAAAAGAAGGAATACCAATATGTCAGATATTGATGTGATTTTAACCACACTAGAACTTACAGGTGAGGCTGGTATTGATGTTACAGATCCAACCTATGAATATTTTTTTGAAGTTAGCCCTCAATCCCGTCAACTAATGATTCATATGGATCATCTTGTGCGTGGTAAAATGCTGAATGCATTAATGGATCTTGTTATGATGCCTGAAGGTACTCCAAAAGTTGAAGTAATAGATTTTGAAGTTAGAACCCACCAAGCAAATGGTATATCAGTACTTATGTACGCACAACTTTTTGAGTCTTTCTATAAAGCGGTTAAAGATGCAATTAAAGATCAATGGACTGATGAATTTGAAAATGCGTGGCAGCGTGAAATTAAACAGTTAGTAGAAAAAATACAAAGTGAATTCGATAAGAGACCATCTCAAGAAGGTAGATTTTAATAAAAAAACGTAATTTATTACGCACCTTTAATTAGATCTTTAATCACTTTAATATTTCATTAAAGTGATTAAAGTGACAGCAATTATTGGTGATTCAGTATTTACAGCATTGAAATGGCTTTTTTAGTCATTTTTAGTTTTTCTACCGTACTTTAACTAATTTTAAATGTTTATTTCAGGCATCCTGAAACAGACATTTTTAGGTGTCATGAGTATATATCCTCGTAATCATCAGCGTTTAACATTGAGCCCATTAATTGCGCTCAATCCTCTACAATAATCAGTCGAATGGTTACTATGAAGTTTTCCCAAAGGTACTTTAGAGCCAAACGAGACGCAACAAGCTTGGTATACCCCATCCGTTATTCAATATTTGATGGAAGTAAAAGTAAGGTGAGTAGGGTGAGCGTCCGCTAAAAGACACCTAACATTTAATCCAACCCAACAGTAAGATTCCCTAAAATCAATTAGGGATCAGTAGATGCAATTAGCCACGCAACAAAAATGGGTTGCTTATATTGAGCAGCAACAGGAAAGTAA
>Ga0209826_1002800_pt1 | contig 11257 bp, 9 predicted proteins | sample GOMGulsemesocosm_5_FD_184637 | JGI IMG/M metagenome (GOLD analysis project Ga0209826, IMG submission 184637) | Methane-oxidizing microbial communities from mesocosms in the Gulf of Mexico - GOM15C Gulf of Mexico (SPAdes) (version 2) | ecosystem: Environmental > Aquatic > Marine > Cold seeps...
TAAATTATTTCGCCCGTTAACCTGAGCCCAACCTGTTATTCCCGGCCGCACATCATGCCGCCGCATTTGCCGGGCATTATATAGTGGCAGATAGTCCATCAACAGTGGTCGAGGTCCAACCAAACTCATATCCCCCCTAATCACATTCCATAACTGCGGTATTTCATCAAAACTACTACTACGCAAAAACCATCCGAATCGTGTCATACGCTCGGCATCGTCCTGGTATAACAAACCATCAGGAGAAGGGTTTCGCATGGACCTAAATTTATAAATAGAAAATATTCTGCCATTAATGCCAGGCCTTTTCTGAATAAAAAGAACAGGCCGGCCGAGAAAAATCAATACACATACAACCAAAACCATAAAGACAGGCAATAAGAAAAACAACCCTAGCATGGCCACAAAAACATCAAAACTACGCTTCATTTTAATAGTTCCCCCACCTTAAAGCGACAAAAGAAAGCATACTAAATCACCTAAGAAAACAGACAGCAACACACTAGCCACCGCATCAGCTCCTCATCAAAAAAACAGGATGCAAACCTTTCACAGCCTAATCTATAACTAAAGAGCATATGGCAACTAAGGCCTTTTTTAATACACTTAAGACTACAAAGCCCCCCCCTTCTAATGCCGTGGAGTAATACACAGCGAAACTTTAGTACATACTGATTTTATCACATCAAAAATTCTAATCGATATAGAATGGATTTTCAGCGACCTAATAAACTCAAAATACTGGGGTACTACTTAACAATGCTAACTAATATAAAGAAATTAATTCACGTCCTGCTCAGAAGCAATAAAAGGTCACATATTTCTAGTAGGAAAACTAGGGAGGAACAGCTAAACATAGCCCAATTTAGATACGAATCCCTAAAAATAAAAAACAACTGCGATGAACTAGTTAGAGCGAACCAAATCTCTATTGCTAAACATAAAGATAAAATGATAGCACATAAATTAAATTTTTTAGACCAAGAGATACTGCTACTTAATGCCCAAAAAAAAGCTGATGACGAACTAGAGCGCACCAAAGTAATCTACCAAGTTGTCACGCAAACACCAGATTAACTACAGGCAAAAAGCCACTCAACCTGCTTGCTGATTAATTAAAATGGCTCGCCCTTCCACAACAAATTCAAAAGAGAGATAGAGTGCATCAATTAAAAAAAACCAGGGCATTCGAGCAAGACTTGAAAACCACAATTATTTATGTTGGTGCCACATTCCCTGGCCAAGTAACAGATGAAGCAATATTTAGCTATTATAATAAAGGCTACTATATCTTCGCTGATGACATTAAGAAATACAGAGCTATATGCTCCATGTTGCTTAATGGCGGAGTCACTGAGGAAAGTTTAAAGTCTCAAGTATTGGAGTTCAAAACGATTGACAGTGAACTTGACAATGAAATATTCTCTCTATCTGATGATATATCCTCACACTTCATAGACATTATTTTAAAATATAGCACCAAAAATAGTGGTTTTGCTGGTGCATTTAATGAAACAAAGGATGCTTTAAAATCAACTCTTGCCGACCGGTACGCTGCCCAATTAAGAAAGGAGCTTCTTTTATTCAGACACATCAGGGAGGTAAATGCTGAAAGTATAATTATTATTCCCGACACCTCTAAAGTAGCAACGCTATACACTGACCGACTATTAAACATGCCGATTGATGTTTATTTTGATTTTTCCATATTACCCAAGCTACAACAACAATCTGTTGAATCCACATTTGAAGGCACACTGCATCATTTAATTGATTCTATACACAATAACAATAAAATGAACATGTATTCATTCTCTGGAGAATATGAAGCTAAACGTGAAAGCAAAGCTAATATTATTATTTCTGGAAATTTTAAAGACAAGCAATATTTAAGTACTATAGCCCCTATAGCTTGCAACATTCGTGATCACGAATCCGTACACATCATACCCTCCTCTTCTTCTACTCTTAGCGAAGTTATGACCGGAATTGCTAAATTTAACGATACTGGCAATATTAAAGATAAAAAAACAATCAGTGTCGCTACCCGTGAAAAAGAAAAAAAACATTTATATGTTAACTCGGCTATTCAAGAAATCGCTACCGCTGCTATACAAGATGTGGCCAAGGGCTGGGATTCCAAATTTGGTAAAAAAATTAGCTTATATGCTATTTTCAAGGTCGCACCGATACTTAAGTCCTTATTACAATATGCAGAAAATTTTTTCCATAGCTTTTCACAACAAATGAGTAAAACAGCAGCTGTTGTTGTCTGTCCTGGTCGCTACTTTGAAACATCTGCAATTGTACTTATGGCTCATAATCGTAATATACCTACCCATGAAATACAAAGCGGGACAATATCGCCAACTAGCCGGTTTAAAGCTCCTCTAGCAGATTATATTTATTGTATCGACAGCTTCTCTCATAGTGTTTATTCAGACTTTCTCAAAGTTAATCCTAAGCGCATTACAATAACTGGCTCTCCTCGCATTGACTACTTTTTGAAATCTGTGCGAGAAATAAAACAAAATGAAGCTAGAGAGCAATTATATCCAAAGCTCGACTTTCATAATAAAACTAATATACTCGTTGCAACGCAACCAATTGGCGTGCAAAAAATGAGTTCATTTGTATCAACCATCATAAAAGCCTGTGAAAACCATCCGAACTACTCAATTACAATAAAGCCACACCCAAATGAAAAGGCCGCATCAGTATTAGCGTATGAAAAACTAATCAAAAATTCCACCATAAAGAATATAACCATTTTAGAATCAGGAAGTATTTATTTAGCTATTCAGGCGGCAGACTTTGTTTGCACATATTTCAGCACAGTTGGTTTAGAGGCCTTTGCACTTGGGAAAAAAGTAATTACTTTAAACATTTGGCAAGAGTTAGTACCTTTCAACCTGCATGAAATAGGAGTTGCTGCAAAGGCCACAAATACACACGAGCTATCCAAATTACTATCCGACGCAGAAAGATCAATTTGGCCCATTGATTCTACATCCAACGGTAACCATGCTTTTTGCTCTGGAACCTCAGCAAAAGTAATTACCGAAGCCATTATTCGTTCAACTCAAAGAAACACCCTAACAACAACCAAACAAAATATATCTCTATAAATAAAACTAATTCCAACTCCGGTTAACCTAGACTGAACAACCTCAACCCTTGCTGCCTTAAAAGCAGCAGGGTGACAAATTTATTTATAAACCAAATTAAAAGCATGCTCCTATCAAAAATTAGGCTCATAATCAGCTACTTGATGCCCTATGGCTATTTCAAGCTAAAACGGTTGTTAAAAACAAAGTCATTGAAAACCTCTAAATGGGTAAACAAAAAAGCTCAACGCATCATTGATTTAACTGGTATCAATATACTTACAATACAAAATATCGACTATTTAATCGAATCTTATCAAGCATCTGCTGCTTTAGAAAAATTAGCACAAATAACCCCTCCAAAAAAAGCAGCTGCGCTATATCGTTATCACACCTCTTACGCAAAGGCGCTCAAACAACTTGGTCACCCTACCCAGTCTCTTATGCATAGGATAAATGCTTTAGACATAAACCCATCCTCGCTCACTCAATGGGACTTAGCTATTACTCTGGAAGAGAAAACCCTCTCTTCTGTAGTATTTGACTACTATTGCCAGCAAAAAGAAAAGCTACCAGAAGAAGCTAAACTATTTATTGAGGCAAAACTATCTTGCTCCCATACAACTATTAACTTTAATTGGGAAGAGGCCATCACATTTTCTAACCAACATAAATACAATGCTCTCTTTATCAACACTCTAATTACTACTGCACTCATAAAAAATCAGGCCGCACTTTCTGATATAGAAGCTCTCTTATTTAACAAGCTCACTACTTTTAATAAGCCGTTACTCCTTAGAAGTTTCAGGCAACTTGCTTTGGCCTATTACAAAGTCAGCAATACAGAAAAACTTTTGTCTTTATCAGAAAAGGTAACTTTTGCTGACGAAACGTGGAAGTTAGCTATCGCATTTGGAACAGGAAGTCCTATTGAAGGCTTAACTCATCGCTCTAAAATTTTATCCTCTGCATTTTCAAACTTTTACACCGGCAAAATAAATACTTATGGAACACGCACACTTTTCCCAGAAAAAGACCTTTGCGGTGATATTTTTCTGCCATTCTTTTTTAAAAGTGAATTCACCCAAAATGGTAACTTTAGAGTAATCGCAGACGAACGACTATGTGGCGTACTAAAACGAAGCTTCCCTTACCTGCAGTTCATACCCAAAACGCCACAGCGCAAAAAAACAGATAAGCCAGAGATGTTCAAAGGAATGCCTGACAGGCTAACTCAATATATTGATCTCAACACTCTTAAGCATATAAACGACTCAAAATTCATTACAATCCCATACAATAATTTTTTTAACGATAAAATTTGCAAAAACAATAAGCACTTTGGCTGGTTAATTCCTGATAATAAAAAAGTAACGTTTTGGCAGGAATTTTTTAAGCCATTAAATGGTCAGAAACTAATTGGTTTTTGCGCCAACTCAACATTACAAAACCCAAGTCGAAATATGCACATGGTGGATTTAGCCCATTGGGAAAGTATTTTCAACATTCCAAACACACGCTTTATAAACCTAAATCCAAATTTGCCAAAAAGTGATTTAGAATACTTTCAAAATAAATTTGACATTGAAATAATCAACATAGAGTCTGTTGATCTTTACAATGATTTCGAGTCACTTTTAGCTATCATGAAAGTTATTGACTTTGCCATTGTACCTTCCAACAATATGATGGATATGGCAGCATCAATAGCTCTTGACTCCTTAGTTTTTTCGCCTACGAATATAATGTCAAACTGGACTATCAACAATGAAGAGAATTACTTGTTTTCTGATCATGTACACTTTATTACTCCTTTAACTGAAGATGAATCTAGAAATAGCATGGCAAGAAGAGCCGCCGCTTATATTACAAAGCAGTTATTTAAAACATAACCCATACCACCACACCCTAATTCATATACTTGTCAGACCCGACTTCAATCTTTTCTAAGATAGACTCGACATCATTCATATAAAAAACCATGCCATTTTCTATGAAGTCTGAAAAATAGTCCTTACCTTCTTCCGTAATAACAATCGATTTAACTTCCTCAAAGTACGCGTTATAAACGGATGCCGACCACTCAGTAATATGCCAATCAACATTTTGCATAAGAAGCTCTATTGGCATTTTTGTTGGTGCATTAACAAACACATTGGGGCCAAACTCCCGCATCACCTTATTCAACAAACCCACGTCGTCACTCTTTAAATTAGGATGACACCTGATCAAAAAGCAAACCCCCGGCTGTGCCTTTAAAATTATTTCTTTAAATAACGCAGCCACTGTTAACGACTGACTTGTAAATAAGATATGCTTTCTATAGTGACTAACGCTATCAAAAAAGTTTTTCCACTCTTCTTCTGCAAGAAGCATCAAACCGTTATCAATCATATATGAGCGCCATAAACTCCCTGTACAAATGACTTCTATAGCATTTGTATCCCCCGACCATTCATTAATCGCATTTAAGTCAAAAGTGGTCCACGTATAAAAATCACTCGGTAAAGTATTATATCCTCTCGAAGGCAAGGCTTTCCACCCTCCATAAGCTCGCATATTACGCCCAGAAACCCCATGCTGAACATCTGTCACTTTAATATTCAATGTTTTACATGCCGAACAAAATGCAAGCCCTAAATTTGAGTAAAAACAAACAATATATGCTTCCTTTGGCTTAACCTTCATCAAAATTTTGATGAAAAGGTACCTAGCAATAATAACAAATAATATGTTTTTTTTAATGACCATTTGAGTTTCTTCCATTGAAGCATTAGCACCAACAATAGCCCGCAACTCTAAATCAACTAGTCTATTAATAGAATTAAAGCTGCTTCGTGGAGCAATACGAACAAAAATACCCGATAAGAATCTCGCAATTACAGAAACACCAAAAACAGAGACCCCTGCTTGTTCAGTTGTTTTATAGCCATGATGTAAATCAGAAAAAAACAAGCCCATCGATAACTCGCGTAACTTTGCATTCTCTATTAGAGCGGCAGCATCTTTATAATATTTTTTCCCATTAATTTCATCTGAAAATTTTGAATTCGTCAAAACTAGCGCATCTTTCTCCTCTAGTTTTAGAAAAGAAAAAACCAGCCTTATTACGGCCTTTAAATAATTACCAACACCCCTTTTCGTTGTGCTAGCTACAGGCAAATTACTCTGAATAAAGAGGGAGGCTATCGTTAACCTTACAACGGGCCAACAATCTACGTTAAAATATTTAAGCTTAGTATAAGCTGAGTTTACTTCTATTCCTTGTAACCAGCTTAATATTTGTATTGGCGTCACACGGTAACCCTCTTTAGGTCAGTCAGATTACACCTGAAAATTGTAGTCAAAATTAAATATGTTATCCATTACTAATGCCCCCTTAATTAAACAATTAAGCATCATATTCACCCTTCTTGACTCTGTAGTAACCGCAATTTATTCATGTTGGCAACATTACCTTTATATGCCCCCATTTTCACCATAAGCCCAACAAAAGACCGAAGCTGAAGAAGAGAAACGATAGTCATAATAACAAGCAATGAATGAAAACCACTTGAGATATCAACATATGATTTTGAAGCTATGGCAACAGCGACTAATATAATAGATATCGCTAAAAACACGGCCATAGAGATATATTGAGGGACCATTAGTATTTTATAAAACCTTATACGCTCTGCACTATGGAGGTAACCACTTTTATTATTATGAGGTTTAATTACGTAGAATGGCGATACATAGGACACCCCTTTCTTTAAAATCCATATACCCAAAAACCCTAATAACACTGCAAGTATGATCAACCACGCGTACTCCAAACTCCATAAAATCACCACTGTAGTCAAAAGCACTGCTGGAACAATAACATCAATAACTGATAGTAATAGCTTTGCTACATTCCGGTAATCAGAAGAATTAATTTTTATGTCATCATTACTTATCTTTTTCTCAAACTTTTTCACTGCGGTAATTCCAAACAGTTTCGACAAAAGTGACAAAACGGCAGATAGAATTAAAAACAAGGAACCCACTACAGGAAATATTAAAGATTCCTGATCAAGGTTAATTATTTCTACTAGAACAATAGGTAAATTACCATTAACCCAATAAATGACAAGCCACATAGCACCCATTTGTAATACCGAACTTGTGGCTCTAAAAAACAAACTAATAAAAATAAACATCTTCGAGGATTTAAACATCAGTACAACTAGTGGATATAAATTATTACCGAAGGTCTTATTCAACACTATCGTAACCAGCTATCTGACAATAAAACGAAAACTCTTTTGAAAATTCAGACAACAGCTTTAAATCACTATTATCATTACTCAAAAAACTTCTCGTTTGCAAAAAAAGGCCTGGTTTATACTCTTTATCCAAGGAGTCATCAAACTCAACAACATTCTCAGAGACAGTCCCTTTAAGCGTTTCCACCACTGACTCTACTGGGCATAGTTTTAGCTTTCTCTTTGGAGTAAATAATTCCACCCACCAACGGCCAGCCGACCCCCAATCAGAACCATATGAAAGAACAACACCTTTTTCACTCACCCCTGCTCCCGAAAATATTTGTCCACTTTGGTGCCAATCAAGAGATCCAGAAACCACTGTTTTCAGCTCTTTCGGAGTCCCTGAAAAGAAAAAGGCCAAGTCAATGACATGCGTAGAGTTAGCTAACAGCCAGCGCTCTTTCTCTAGAGGGTCTTTTTCAAGCTTTTCAATGACATGTGACCACTCGGTAAAATCAAACTTCACCATCTCCAAACCACCATCTTCCTCAATAAGCTCCCTAGCTTTTATTACTGATGAAAAAAAGCGGCGGTTATAAGCAATGTATACGTTACTTTCCACTTTTCCGGCTAATTCTTGTAACTTTGTTAACTGATATAGCTCTAGTACACAGGGCTTCTCCACAAGAATATTTTTTGCCCCTGCTTTCAAAAGACTAACTACATTTCCAAACAGTTGAGTCACATTTGTCGCAATAATAAAATGGCTATAGCTCGCCACACCTTTGGTTTCAATAAAGTTATCTATTCCACCAGCTACGACAGTCACACCTGTCTCCTGATAAAAAGATTCCGCACTTTTTGTGCCTCTGCCTACGACCTCAAAAGCCACATCTAAACCACCAAGTACTTTTACGTACTCTTGAGCCATCAAGCCACTACCAATTATTAAGACTTTTTTACTCATGTGATAGGCACCATTTTTTGCGTATTTACTTCGTATTTATTTTCATAAAGTTCGTAAGCAGCTTTAATAAATGGTTTATGTAACTGCATCGACTCACCAAAAACTGTGAGATCAGATGTTCCGGATTCAATGATTTGATCAATCAGAGGGCCCGTTAATTCACTTTGATAAGGCTGACGGAACTTAAGCTCTTTGGAGTCATTACTTCCTTTATCCAACACTGTTACAACGCGACTAATTTCATTAACTACAATGGATTTACTTTCTGTTTCAATTTCAACACAGAAACTAATAGCCTCTTCAGAATCATCACATACCAGTTCAAACTCAGGGCCATCAGTAAACTTTCCCGTTATTGTCCCAAAAAACTCAATATAGCCATCGCGCTTACTCTGCACTACAGATTCAACACCTGATAGATTAATTGTATAATCTTGATGTGAGGATAAAAATGCAAAAAGATCAATAAAGTGAATCGCGTTGCACGCCATTCCGTAGTTAGATCCCCGCACACTAAACTGGTTTAAGTCGTCACCTTTTAATTCTTCTGCAAGACTCTGATAAAATGAATTCATTCTTCTTGGGCAATTCACCCAACCGCGCACCTTATTAGTTACCATCAAGGTTGTGGCTGCCTCTATATCTAATACAGAATTAAATGCAACTTTTTCCAGTACCACATCAGTTACACCCCGTTCGACCAGTTCTTTTAATATATCCAGACGCCCCGAAGCAGTTGTAGCTACCACTGATATATTTACCTCTCCGCTATATTCACTAATATTAGAAAAATAACTTATTGTTTTAACACCGCCCTCTAGCCCAATTTCTTCGTATGCTTGCTTGGCAAGTTTCAAAGAATCTGAGAATGGATCTACAACTATAATATCTAACTCACTTTTACATGCTTTCATACTTTGAAGGTGTCGCCTTCCCAAGTTGCCAGCACCCACCAATACGACTGTCGTCATTTGAGAACCTCTATTTAATTGTTGACCAAAATTTCGCTAATAAGAAATCATCAGGCGTATCTACATCTACCGATTCGGCGAGCCCCATTTCATAAGCATACGTGTCTTCCGAGTAAAAAAATGCCCCTCTCTCTTTCAACTCACTTATATCATAAATATATAAGGCTCCATTAAGACGGTAACGTTGCCGAAGATCCTGCGATCTTTTCTGGGAGTCAAGGCTTAAACCAAAGCTCTCCATACCACCATTTTCACTAATAGGAGCACACCATTCTAAAGGGTGCTCAAGAGCACAAACAGAAACAACTGCTTTAGCTTCTTTTGACTCGAATAGTTTAATTGCCTCCCGTATATGCTGGGCATTTCGAAGAGGTGATGTCGGCTGTAGAAAGATCACTGCGTCAAAAAACTTTCCTTTTTCTTGAAACCAGTCAATAGCATGTAACAAAACATCGAAACTCTTTGCTGAATCAGTGGCCAACTCAGCTGGGCGTTTAAAGTGAACATATGGACCAAACTTCTTTGCTTCGCCCACTATTTCATCATCATCAGTTGTGACACAAATTTCTGAGATAGAGGCATGCCCCTCAGCAGCACTAATTGTACGCCCGAGTAGAGAGCACCCATTTAGCTCCATTAAGTTTTTACCAGGTAAACGTTTACTACCACCACGAGCAGGAATCACAGCTAAGTAACGCTTACCTGACTGGTTAACCGTCCTCAAACAACCTCACCCCGTACAAATCCCCGGTCAGCTTTCTGCCCAAGTAAGCTCCAATAGTTTTTGGGAGATAAGCCATGACTTGACCGCTTTATATCAATATTGCTTTTTGTAAAAACCTCTCCTTCTGCGATATCCCTCGCTGCGACGAGGTACTTTCGTGCCACCTCTAAGTTTGCTTGCTCACGGCTAGTAGGGCTTTTAACTTTGGCTAAAACTGATTTTTCTAAATTTCTAACTGCCGCGACCAGCGCCTTAAATTCTACAGGCGTAGAAGACGCTTTATGATCAGGGCCTGGTAATTCCTGATCCATCGTTAAGTGCTTTTCAAGACAAACAGCACCCAGCGCTACCGCAGCACAACATGCCTCTATCCCAAGTGAGTGATCGGAGTACCCTACCTTCATACCATAAGCTAATTTCATTAATGGAATAGCTGGTAAATTTAAGCACTCATGATTTGCAGGATAATCAGTTACGCAATGCAGAATGGTGATTTTGTCTCGTACACGAGCAAGCTTCTCTTCACTAAAATAATTTAATTTCAACCAATCATAACTTTCAGGGGCATCTTTTTCACTAAGGTACCCGAAAGCCAGTGCAGCTAAAGCATCTTCAACCTCTGCTAACGTCGACATACCTGTCGATATAATAATGTCCAACCCCGTTCTGGCATGCTCAATAATAAGTGGTAAGTTCGTTATATCTCCAGAACCAATTTTTAACTCTCTTACTTTGGCTTCTTGGCAAATAACCTCTAATGACCCCGAGTCAAAGCACGTCGTCAAAAAGTCGATTCCAATTCTTTCACATTCTCGACTCAGCTCGATAAACTCTTCATCAGTAAGCTCAAGCTGCTTTAACATTTCCGCCTGAGTTCTCGTGCTATTGTCATTTTCATCTTGGTAAGCTGCTTTTCGAGCCCCTCTCGTAACCAGCTTATCCGTTTTAAATGTCTGGAATTTAACCGCATCAGCACCGCTTTCATAAGCTGCGTGAATAAGATCAAAAGCCATTGACATTGACCCATTATGGTTAACACCAGCTTCAGCAATAATATAAATACTCATACTTTAAACGTTATATCCATGAATTTTTTTTGCACACTCAGCTCAGGTAATGCTGACTTTAATTTTTTTACTATCTGCTTAGAAGGCGAGTCCCCTTGGTAAGGGTTCTGAGCATTAGCCACTTTTTTCTGAAAACTCTCGGACAAAGCCTTTCCAAGAGCTAGCTCCAAATCTTTACTGTCTAATTCA
>Ga0209826_1002801_pt1 | contig 11256 bp, 8 predicted proteins | sample GOMGulsemesocosm_5_FD_184637 | JGI IMG/M metagenome (GOLD analysis project Ga0209826, IMG submission 184637) | Methane-oxidizing microbial communities from mesocosms in the Gulf of Mexico - GOM15C Gulf of Mexico (SPAdes) (version 2) | ecosystem: Environmental > Aquatic > Marine > Cold seeps...
ATTACCCGGGGCAGTAGTAATAAAGTTATTGGTAATTCCCTTGGTATTACCGAGGCTACGGTGAAAGTTCATATTAAAAACCTATTAAAAAAACTTTCATTACGAACGCGTGTTGAAGCAGCGGTTTGGGCAGTTGAAAATAGAATAACCTTATAAAAAGACTAGATTTAAGTAAGCGTCTTAAAATAAAGCTATTCCTTAGCTATCATTAATCTCAAATTTCAGCATAACGTAGAGGCGCGTACACAAGGCAAAACTATCCCTCAATATCTAAAACCCTTTTATCAAGAGCCCATTGAATATAATCGTCTACTGGCATAGGCCTAGCAATAAAATAACCTTGCGCAATATCACAGCCCATTTGTTTCAGTTTATCCCAGATATGGCTTTCTTCTATACCTTCCGCAACCGTTTGCATTTTAAATTCCTTTGCAAGTAAGGTGCATACTTTGACGATAGAAATAGCATCAGGATCTTTATCTATTCGACTAACAAAGTGCTGATCAATTTTTAATTCTGAAAAAGGGGATTGATATAACCTTTTAAGTGATGAATCACCGGTCCCGAAGTCATCGATAGATAAAGAAAAACCCTTCATCCTTAAGCGATTAAAAATATCTAATGCCGCTGATGTATCTGTAATTATTTCAGACTCAGTAAGCTCTAATATAAAGGACCTGGGCTCAATAGCATGCTCTTTTAACAATGCGCCTAACTTTTCAGGCAACGCAAGATCTTGGATATTTTGAGCAGACAAATTAATAGAGAGCTTACTATCAACTCCCGCATCTCGTAGTTTGTTATAGGCATAGATTGCCTCTTGAATAACAACCTCTGTTAGTTCTCCCATTAACTTATGCTCCTCTGCCAAAGGTAAAAACTGATCAGGGAAAAGCATCCCCCAAATAGGGTGTTGCCAACGTACTAAAACCTCGCCACCTGACAAAGAACCATCACTAAAATGAACTTGCGGCTGAATGTGAATTACAAACTCACGCTGCTCAAGACCTCTTTTCAGATCATCAACAGTAATAAGTTTGCTTTCTTTTTCAAATGAAGTAGTTTCCTTTACAATCGATTTCTCAAGTTGATAACTTGACCGGCTCTCTGCAAAAGCCTTACTAACCACTTCAACAAACTTATCGTTTTCTATTGGCTTTGTAAGCGTATCAGCCACTCTTAATTGCTTTGATTCAGCAAATTGTTTTGCAGAATGTAAAACACGGTCGTCAAAACCACTTATAAGAATAAACGTTGGGCTCTTTTGTCTATTAGTCAGTTCACGCATGACTTCAATGCCATCTTTACCTGGCATATTCAAATCTAGGATAACTAGATCTCCCTCATTTACGTCTATTTCTAAAAAGAGACCACCAGAAACAAAAGTTGTACATTGATAGCCGGCTATCTCTAAAATCGTTTGGAGAAGCTCAACATAATCCTCGTCATCATCGACTAGATATATCTGAGAATCATTTCCCACTTGTCTTCCTCATCTATTTATCCTCATAATCCATGTCTTTAACTTTAGTTCCTTCTGTTACTTTAATAGTAAAGTCACCTTTAGTGACCTATTGATCCTCAATTATCATTAAAAAACTCAATACAAGGGTAATAAGGCTCTCATTATTCAATAACCAGACCTTCTCTGCTTACACCTTGCAAGTAGTATTCATTATGCTAGCTAACCCTCTAATCCATTCAATAAGGTATAAACTCGCTTTAATAATTCATTATTATCATAAGGTTTATTTAAAACCTTATTTTTCAACTCGGCACTATCATAGCCAATGTGTCGCCCGCCGCTAAAACCACTTGTTAACTGTATTTTTACGGCTGGATATTCTGCCATAACTTTATCTGCTAATTGGTACCCGTCCATATTTGGCATAATGATATCACTCAGTACTAAGTCGACCTGATGATGAGCCAACTTATCCAGTGCTTCGACCCCGTCATTTGCTGTGATAATCCTATAACCAGCTGTCAGTAAAATTTCCCTCGCTAATTCACGCAATGCTGGTTCATCATCAACAACCAAAATCACCTCATCACCTTTATATTGGTTAGTGATTTTTAAAACCTGCTTGCCTTCTTTATTAACCACATCAGATTTATAACGCGGGAAATAAAGATTAATCTGCGTACCAAGCCCAATCTGGGAATAAACGTTTACGTTACCGCCACAGCGCTGTATAAAACCAAAAACTTGACTCAGCCCTAAGCCATTACCCACATCACCTTTGGTACTGAAAAAAGGCTCAAACATTTTTTTACGGGTAACCTCATCAATACCTGTCCCCGTATCTCGTATTGAAAGCTTAACGTAATCATTCGGTGCTAAATTAAGGTAGCTCGCGCCTTTATCATCAAGATGAATATTCTCGGTACAAACCGTTAGATGCCCACCTTCTGGCATCGCATATTTTGCATTAATTGCAATATTAAGAACGGCATCCTCAAGCTCTCCTAGGTCCAACCAAACATTCCAACTTTCATCAGATAAGTCGTAATCTAATTGCACCACTGATGTTAATGATTTAGCTAAAATATCTTCGAAACCAATCAGTGTTTTGTTTATATCGCATGGTTCTGCTTGCCCGCTCTCAGGGCGAGAAAAACTTAACATTTTACGAGTTAGCGTCTTCCCCCGGTCTGCAGCATGGATAATTCTGTCAAGAAACTTCTCTGCTCCTTCTATCCCCGTATATTTATTCTTTAATAAATCCGTATAGCCAATTATTACACCCAACATATTATTATAGTCATGCGCAATACCCCCAACAATCTGGCTCAAAGCATCCATTTTTTGACTGCGAACCATTTGTTCTTCTACAAGCTTTCTTTTTGTTGCATTTCGCGCTTCTGCCACCAACAAGGTAACAACACCTTCACGGTTATAAACAGGGTGAAGACTGAAATCGACCCATAATCCCCCTGTAACTGAATTTATCTCTAGCTCATAGCTAATTGTTTCTCCGTCAGCAACTCGACGACAGTCATCACGCACCCTTTGTTGATCCCTTTCCGATAGGTAATCACCTGACGATATATCCTTACCAAGAACCGCATCCTGCTTTACCCCTGTTTCCTCTAATACTCGTTTATTCACAAAAGTAATTGTTCCATCTGGTAACACCGTCATCACCATCGTCAACATACCATCCATTAGTCGCTCAAGTTGCTGCTTACTCTCTTGCTCTGCTTTTTCTAAACGATACTGCTCAGTAATATCTAATACGAGTGAGGTCACACCGATAATATCGCCCTCTTCATTCACTAAGGGCGTGTTATACCAATCAACTAAAATGGTCGAGCCATCTTTAGTTAGGTTATTATTTTTGCTACGCCTTCCTCCAGAACCCGTCATTAAGTCGGTCCACACTTGGCTTACTTCTTCTTTATCATATGCCCCCAAGATACTATCTAACCCATATGTTCCTCTTAGTTCCTCAGCTGAATAGCCAAATATCGCTTCCGCTGCAGGGTTTAGGTCTAGAAACTCAAAGTTAGTATTCCATTCTATTATTCCTAGCGGCGACTCTTCCCAATACAGATGAAAACGCTCTAAGCTAGAACGTAATTGTTCACGTAATAGGTATTCTTCGGTAATATCATTAAAGACGAGCACCATCCCTAATACCTGACCATCAGCATTACTAATAGGCGCTGCCGAATCTGCAATTTGATACTCTGTAGCATCTTTAGCAATTAAAGTTGTATGGTTACTCAAATGAACAACTTCCCCTGTAGCCAAAACTTTCTCTACAGGGTTGGCGATACTTTCTCTGGTGGTTTCATTTATAATTTTAAAAACGGTATTAATTGATAAGCCTTTTGCCTCGTCTAAAGCCCAGCCCGTTAATCGCTGGGCAATAGGGTTCATTCGAGTGATACAACCTTTATCATCTGTTGCAATAACAGCATCACCTATACTATTCAAGGTAACGTTTAAGTTTTGCTCTCGAGCTTTAATCTCGCCCTCTGCTTTATCTCGTGCATCAAAGACCGTTCGAAGGGTATTATTCAGTAGGCTTACTTCTGGGTCAGCATTCCTTACCAAGGAAAAATCAATACGTGAGCCATGTTGATAATTCGCTAGTAAGGTTGTTAATTGCTTTAATGGCTTAGTTGCGCGGAAAGTTATTAACCATGCAATTAAGGTACATACAATAGATAGTGATAACGCTAGTAGGAGAAAGTTTCTTTTGGCAATATCTGCCGCCGCTTGAATCTTACCTTGGTTTAACCCAATGTGTACCCTTGCTCCCAAGCCAATAATCAAGTCCCTTTCAAATTCGAATACTAAGCCACGCCCAACAATATTATATTTTTTAACTAACCTAAGTTGCTTATTAATCTCATGAACGCCTTGCTCTCCTAAATTTTCATACAGGAAAGATGGGATTCCACGTTGATAAGAGTGAGCAAAAAGTTGCTCATCCATTCCCGTTACATATAAATACTCTATAGGGCTATCTGAATAGTTTTTTGTAGATTCCAATAGATGGTTAAGCTCATCTTTTTCCCCCAAAACGACATGTTGGCTAGCTGCTGCCACCATGGTTTGCAAAACAGTTTTTGCTAACAGTTCTTGAGAATCATATTGCTGCCGATCAAGCTGTTCGCTAAGGCTGATCGCATTAATTGAAAAAATAACAATGCTAACCACAAGTACTATTAGCGTTAAGCGAGTACGTAACTTCATCTTACTCACTCACCGTTCTTGCCATCGGCTCATTAAGTATTTTAAGAATCACAGCTGAGCGCTCCTTGTCTATCAACTTAAACGTTTCCCGATCATAATTTAATAAGGCCTGCTGGACAGCTTTAATCACCTCATCATCAATATATATATTGCTTGCAACTGCAGAACCAGGAAAAGTATCTGAGGCAAACATCGTACGTAATTTTTCACTATACAACTCAAGGTTAAACTCACCTTCCTCAAGAACGCAAGCATCCACATCATCCTGCATAACAGACTCTAAGCAATTTTCAGCCGACTTGGTATAAAAAACCTTATTTATATCTTCCAACTTCATTCCTTGCAGCCTAAGTATTAGCCTTGGCATTAAATCACCTTGAAGAATAGAGCTGGTACTATAAACAGCAAGCCGTCCATTTTTAAGCTGATTCAAATTCACCAGATCGCTATCTTGCTTAACAACAAAAGCCACCTGATCACCATCACTCATATTCCTTACAAGAAAGCTAATTCCATACGAGCTTTTGGCACCACCAATCCCCTTCATACCTTTCCCGGCAAAATCAAACCCTGCAAATTGAACCGTATCCCCTCCCAATGCATCCACAATCGAGACACCTTCGGCTGTATATAGCAGCCTAAATTCATAACCTGTTTGTCGAGTTAAATAATCCATTAAGACTTGATACCTTGCTGTATTTTCCCAGCTCTCATCTTTCCTATCTATGCCGAAAAAATAAAAATTCTCAAGCAATAAAGAATCAGGGTCTTCATCTTGATCTTTCTGCAACTGCGCCGGATCTATTCGGTTATCCAAACTAACTGTTTGAATATCCATATCCCTTTCACAAGCTACAAGTAACGTAAACATTATGAGTAAAGAAAACACCTGTAACAGTGCTTTAGCTTGCCTTTTTTTTAGTCGCCTTTGTTTCATATTTATCTGATTCATACTTTAAGACTTAGCGTCGCCCAATCCTTCGTAGCCCTTGCGGTGTAAAAAGCCCCATTGAAAAATCAATTATCTCATCATCTTTTGATGTGAATTTTGGCAGCCCAAAACCTTCTTGCTTACTGGCTTGGTATTGCCAAAACGGGTAACTTGCATAACGCCCATTAATAATATCCACATGTACATCACCTATTCCCCTAGTGAAGTTTTTGCCCTGTATAAAAACATTATATTGCTCAGCAACACGCCAAAGCTGCCCTTTCTGGTTATACACTTCATTACCCAAAGCTGTCCAAGTATCTTCATCAAAGTAAGCAGTTTGCCGTGAGTAAAGATCTAGCACACCTTTTCTTACCGTTGAATCAACAACCCAAACACGGTGTAATTCATAGCGTACAAGCGACTGATTAATATGCTTTTTACCAAAAATCTCATCAAAACTAAGGTTTCTATCTGCTAATTTATTATTGTTATAACTTACAAAAAGTTCTTTCCTAATCGGCTTATGATAATCATGCCGTGTATTCTTTCCGCCAAACCACATCATCCAGCGGTCCTTCGATAAAAGCATGCCATCTGAACCGAAAGAAGGGCTATCATGAAAACCAATTTCTGGTGCTTTCCGGACACGTCGCTGCCCCGGTAAGTATAAATACCCATGTGTTGATAAGTCATTGGCATATAAGCAAGCTCCAAATACTAGCCCTGCTGAACGAGTTGGTTTTTTCAATAATTGTGAGCCACAATAAACACTCCCACCTTGGATTGTTAACACTTTATTTTTTAGCTTTAATTCACTCTCAGCTTTTATCCACCATGGCCATAACTGGCGCATATGATGAATAACATCAGTTCTGTTTCCGAAATAATCAATAATGGCACCATTATAAATAGCATTAGAGGATCGCTCTCTAAGTGTCAAAAAGTGGCTCCACAATGCCTCAATACCTGTTTTTGGAATGGGGAAAGGGACGCCTCCACCATCAATCGTATTACTTAAACAAACGCGTGCTGATGTTTCATATTCTGGGCAAATTGTTACTTTTTTTGCTTGCTTTAATGTTGCCTCGTATATCCAAGGGTCATAGGCTCCCGTTCTATGCGATGGGTAAATGTTCATGAAAAAAGTGTCTGGATATGTTTTAAACATAGCCACTTGCCCAACGGTTAACTTATCTTCGTATTGTTGGTAATTTTGTGAAGTAATCGTAAACAGTGGTTTTTCGTTAGCAAAAGGGTCGGCGACTGGATTGTCTTCTGAGCCAATGACTCCCTGAATAGGCTTGCTATCCCAGCTCGGAATTGTTCCTTCTTTATTACCTGCCCGAATCGCCCCCATCGGGGTTAGCTCTGTACCCTCTATACCTAGACGTGCTAATTCACTTTCAGTTAACTTAGCCACTGCAAGGCTAGGCAATAATAAGCAGGCAAGTATTGCTATACCTTTATTTAATTTCATCTGGTTCCCCAAAAAATGCTTCATTTAAATCTCAACCTCAAAATGAGTAACTTACATTTGCCTGTATATAATCACGGTCTGTAGAGTCATTAAGTCGACCACCACCCTGATTTAACATGCTGTTCGAACCATCAAATAACGTCCAGCTCAAACCACCTGTTACCGTTTCGTTTCCGTAACTAAAATTAACACCAAGGGTTAATGCCTTTCTGTCTTCCAAAAATAAAGGAGAAATTTCATTGGATACGCCATCCACATCATATTTGAAGGCAACATATGGTATTGCATTAATCACATTAAACAGTGCTGAATAATACGTTAAAGTATGGCGCACTTGGAAGCCCCAGAAGTCATCCGTTACTTGCGAATTGAATATTGATTCAGCTGGTAGCCCATCAATCCAGCCATACGCTACCTCTATCAAGGTTTCACTATCGTCAGCCTTTAGTGCTCTATTAACCCCCCAAATACGATGAAAGGTAATCTGTGTTTGGTGCCTATCGACTGTTTCGTAACCGCGTATTTGTTGTCCAGCAGAACATGTTATTTGAGCGCATAGCCCTACATCAAGACCTGATGCATTTAAAATGGCTGCTGTCATTTGTATTGGAGCATTCTTACGTAAACTATATTCACCATAGATTGCCCAACTAACGATATTAGTATTGAATGAAACGCCCATCCGTTCAATATTTTCAGCGTAATCTAGGAATATTTGTTCGGTGTCATAATGTGATGAGAGCATCGGCGTATGGTCATGTAGACTCTGGTAGTAAACTCCAAACTCTGTTCCATTAAATAACTCAGGGAAAAAACGCCTTAAAGCGATACCGTATTGCGCCCCTTTTGCTTCGTTATCAGAACTTCTATAAATAGAACCTAATCCACACGACTCCCCATCAGGCGAAACGCAAGCACTATCTATAACGCCATCACCCGCACTATCAAAGCCACCACCTTCTCCTACTGCGTCTAATGTCGCAAAGAAACTACCCGCAGGGTCTAATTCGATAGGGTCAAATTCAAATAAATAAAATGACTCTAACATCCATTCACTATTGATATTCCAAGCAATATAAGCCGCATTCGTACCAATGAATGCATCTTTGAGTGCTAGGCCAGGTTGCCTTAGTTGATTCACATCAACCGTATTAATATCATTTAAGGATCCTTGAATAAACGTACTTTCACCCCAGCTAATAACTTGCTTGCCAAGCCTTATACTGAGCTGTCCTTCATCGCCAAAATAACCATAAACAAAAGCATCTGTGAAGGTGATGTCATCGACTAACTTATCCTGTGCTTTTTCTGCTAGGTTAGCTTGATCGTACTGATAGTCATAAAAATAGTTGCCACGAATCAATAAACCGACATTTTTATAATCTAATGCAAATGTACTAGAACCTCGAATAACACTACTAAAAACATCTCCTGCGTCATTGAAGAGCCGGTTGCCATAGGCTGATAAATTTGCCTTATCAGCATCTTCAGTACGCAGTGATACCCCATAAGTTAGGTCCGTATCAAAACTGCCTTTTAAGTTGCCTTGGTAAAAGCTGAAAGCAAGGGTTGAAGTTGGGATTAGTAAGCCTGCCAGCAAAATACTTAAATAACTGTAAGCTACAATTTTTTTAATATTTTTTTTCATCAGAATTTTACTACCAATTCAAATAATTTTTATTCCTCTAAATAATAGTACAAATTATTAAAATTATTGATCAATAGATTTAAAAACTACCAAGCCGTCCAACCACCATCATGGGCTATCACCTGACCTGTCATAAAGGATGCCGCATCACTAGCCAGATAGACTAATAAGCCCGCCAGCTCTTCAGGGTCACCTGTTCTATTAAGCGGCGTTAAGTCATGAAGTTTGGTAATCATCGCATTTATTTCAAGATCTGATAAAGGTAACGCTTCTTTACCCAACTGGGTTCCTAAATGCCAACCCGGTGCAATGGCATTACAACGAATTCCTTCTGCGCCATATTCAACCGCTATTTGTTTAGTCAGGTTTGCCACAGCACCTTTAGAGGCTGAGTAGTTAGCCGCTATTGCTGATAGATCATGAGCAACACCCCCCAAACCCGCTACCGATGAAATGTTTATAATAGAGCCACTTCTCTGCTCCATCATCTGTGGTAAAACCGCTTTGGTGCAAAGGAAAACGCCATTGGAGTTAATTGCATTAACTCGATCCCAATCCTCCACTAACATCTCATGCACCCGATGAGCAGGGCTTGCAATACCTGCATTATTGACCAAGATATCGATCTGACCGTACTGTTTGATCGTTTCCGATACCATCGATGATACTGATTCAGGCTGACTCACATCATTAATCATTGAGCTAGCTTTACCACCTGCCTCTCTAATTTGTTCCGCCGTTTCCTCAGCTGATGCGGGATCAATATCAGCTGAAACTACGGTAGCACCAGCTGTCCCTAAAGCACGTGCAAACACATTACCTAAGCCAGAACCTGCCCCTGTAACAATCGCCACTTTGCCATCTAAGCGAAACAAATCTAACGTAAACTGACTCATTGTGCGGTATACCCACCATCAATCGGAATGATCGCACCGGTAATAAATTGAGATTCATCACTAGAAAGAAAGGCGACTAAGTTTGCAATTTCTTCTGGCTCTGCGCCACGCCCTAACGGTGTCATACCTGAAGCAGCTTCTATAAACTCGGGGCCAATTCTTTTAACCATAGGCGTTAGCACTAAACCAGGGCAAATAGCATTAGCTCTAATATTATGCGGTGCATAAGTAATAGCCCATGCTTTAGTTAAAGAAATAACCGCACCTTTAGATGCACAATATGAATGCAAACCACCTGGTGTACCAATCAACCCACCAATTGAAGAAGTAGTGGTAATCGAACCGCCTTTACCAGCTGCAATCATACTTTTTAATGCATATTTAGCCGCTAAAAAAACACCGCGGGTATTAATTGCTTGGACCTTATCCCATGCATCAACATCTAATTCATCTGTTGATGCATCACCATCTTCAAAACCCGCATTGTTAAACAGGATAGAAATGGGGCCAAATGCCTTTTCTGCGGCTTCGGTCATTTTTTTAACCAATGCTTCATCCGATACATCACAATATTCTGCAATGGCACGGCCACCTTGTTGCTTGATAAGCTCCAATGTTTCGGCATTGCCTTCTTTATTAATATCTGCCAAGCAAACGGTTGCGCCTTCTGCTGCTAGGCGAATAGCTGTTGCACGACCCATGCCTGATGATGAACCTGTCACGATGGCATTATGCCCTTCCATTCTTACTGTCATTTTGTTCTCCTTAAGACTCTTTTTTTATTTTATGTTTAGAAAAACATATTTAAGTTTTTATCTACAACCACCCGATTTGGTAAAAATACAAATCTTGAAATAATTTTAAAACTATCTCCCGTATCTTTTACAAAGTCTTGACGAGTTCCTGTATGGCTCACATTATCTTTATCCCGCCTTGAACGTAGCAGCGTGAATTTACTACGCACTTCATACAGATCTTCTTCATCGGTACAAAAAGACTCAATGTTAGTAACCGTACGAATATGTTTTGTTTCAGGGTCGTTTAGCCACACCATCCCTGTATCTTCACGAGCAGCTCGCTGTTTTAATTTTTCAAAATTCTCATCGTAAATCATCGTTTCACAGATTGAACTATTGCTCTTTCTATTACGTCGGTAGGTATTGTCTGGAATCGGCATTTTGTAGGTGATACCTTCATCCAGCATGGCCAGCCAATCATCGTAACGTTCCTCATCTAAGCTACGTGCTTCGGCTGCTAAAAAACGTTCGATCCTATACGCTGTTTCCATATCCGTATCTTTACCAACCGCCGCGATTACTTTTTTCTTAGCCATGGTTAAGCTCCTGTTGGCGTTTTAGGTAAAATATCATCGGCTGTTTCAGCCAGCATTGTTCGTTGCCACTGGGCATAGAATTCTCGTTGGCAAAGTTCATTAACGATACCAGGGGATGCATCACCGGGGCCGTCCCAATCAATTGTTCGCCCTTGCGCCATTCCAAGCCAACCTTTCATTTGCCGAGTAGCATAGCCATCGGGAGAATGGGTTATTGCTTCGGTAAAATCACCATCATCACCTTCTAAAATGCCGGCTGA
>Ga0209826_1002803_pt1 | contig 11247 bp, 9 predicted proteins | sample GOMGulsemesocosm_5_FD_184637 | JGI IMG/M metagenome (GOLD analysis project Ga0209826, IMG submission 184637) | Methane-oxidizing microbial communities from mesocosms in the Gulf of Mexico - GOM15C Gulf of Mexico (SPAdes) (version 2) | ecosystem: Environmental > Aquatic > Marine > Cold seeps...
GTTATGGCTTGAGTGAGTCACGCGAGTGTTTACGTGATTATTTTGAAGTGAGTGATACCTTTATTATTCAAGCGGCCTTGCATCAACTCTATAAACAGTCATCGATTGACTTGGAGACCTTGCGTCAGCAGCTTGCGCCGTTAGCGATAGATGCAGACAAATTTTACTCGGCAGAGCGTTAGGAGACGGTATGAGTCAGTTATTTAAAATCCCAGAATTAGGTGATGCTGGTATTAGCGGTACCGTCGTTTCGATGAGCGTTAACCTAGGGGACTCAGTCGCCTGTGGAGAAACCTTATTAGAAGTTGAAACCGATAAGGTGGTACTTGAGGTACCCGCCGAAGTGGCCGGCGTGGTGGACAGCTTCTTGATTGAAGTGGGTCAAGCGGTGCAACAAGGCCATGAATTTGTCAGCATGACGCCACTGGTTGAACAAGCAAAAACAACCGTCGAGGAAGCAGAACCAGCTGTAGAAAAAACGCAAGCTGCTGTCGAAGAAAGCCCGGTGGTTAACGACGAACCTGCCGCCATGATAGAGCCCTCGCCTATCCCAGCAGTAACGAATACCGTCGCAACAACTGTTCAACCAGGCACAGGGCTAAACAATAAACCTGTCTCTGCTGGCCCTGCCAGTAGACGTTTGGCGCGTGAACTAGGGGTTGATTTAAGCTTGGTCAAGGGTAATGGCTTTCGTGGGCGTATCGATAAAACCGCGGTTAAAGAGTTTGCCCGCCTAGCGCTCAGCCAGCAAACCAGCGCTGCGCCAACAAATCCGCGTATGCCGCTGCCGGATATGAGTGCATACGGGGCCATTGAGCGAAAAGCGATGAGTGGTATTCAAAAAGCCACCAGCCGTAATATGAGCCACGCGGTCGCACGAGTGCCGCACGCGTGGTTACAGCGAAAAATTGATATTAGCGCTTTAGAGCGCAGCCGGCAGAAGTATAAAAAACAACTCAAAGAAGAGGGGGTAGAGCTGACCCTAACCACCTTATTATGTAAGGTCATCGCGCTGGCCAGCGCACAATACCCTATCTTTAATACCTGCTTAGATGAACAGGCGGAAGAAATTATCTTTCGTCAGCAAATTAATGTCGGTGTCGCCGTTGATACGCCGCGTGGTTTAGTGGTGCCGGTTATTAATGATGTGGCGACAAAATCGGTAAAAGATATTGCGCGCAATTTATCGGCCTTGAGTGCAAAAGCGCGAGATGGCAAACTAAAACCGGCAGAGATGAAAGGCGGTAGTATCACCTTATCTAACCTCGGTGGTTTAGGCGCAAGCGGTGTTTTTCCGGTGATCAACTGGCCGGAAGTGGCGATACTCGGTGTTGGAGCCGCCGAGTGGCAAGCCACTTATCAGACGGGGGATGTGACGGCAACGCCAGAACTACGTTTGATGATGCCACTGTGTTTGGCATTCGATCACCGGGTGATTAACGGAGCCGATGGAGCGAGGTTTATGCAAGCGATTAACGAGCTTTGTGAAGATCCATTTTTAATGATGATCAGTTAATAAACAGGCGGCTAGGCTGCTAATGTATATTGATGATTTTGACTCGCCGGAAGACCATGGAAATAACAAAACGACTTATATTAGCGGCACTTTTCCTCTCACCATTCAGCCACGCAGAGGTAAAGCTGGGTTCCAAAGAGGTTATTTTAGACAATGATCGGGTGGAAGTCGTACGGGTCACTTATCCCGTTGGTGCTCAGTCGGGGGTGCATACGCACCAGTATCCATACCGAACCGTCTATTTTGTAAAAGGGGGGCGCTTGCAACTAACCCCTAACAATAAAAATGAGCCGGTTAAGGTGGTCAATGCCGAAGATGGAATGATTCTATATTTAGCCGGCAGCAGCCATAACGTTAAAAATATTGGTGACTCTGAAATCATCATGATTGAAACGGAGTTGAAGCACTAATGGCCTCGTCAAGGTAGGGGTGTTCAGCTAGGGTGAAATAAAACGGTGCAGTAAAAATCAGCAGCGCTTGCGATACGCCTAGCTAATTGTTAGTTTATGCGGGCACTCGAGCTTCATGGATGAAAACAATCATTGAATATTCATCTGCTGGCGCTGATTCGATTGCTTAAACGTTTAAATTAAAAGGCTTATCATGCAGGCAGACCTACTCACGACGGTTATTTTACCGCTATCACTGTTTATTATTATGTTTGGCATGGGCTTAGCGCTGCGGCCCATAGATTTCTCACGGGTATTAAAACAACCGAAAGCGGCGTGTATTGGTTTATCGGCGCAGTTAGTGGCATTACCGCTAATAGCCTTTTGTTTGGCGCTTGCTTTTGAACTACCGGCAGAATTAGCGGTGGGCTTAATGATTATTTCCTTTGCCCCGGGTGGCGCGACCTCCAATATGTTTACCAACTTGGCAAAAGGCGATGTTGCCTTGTCGATTAGCTTAACCGCTATTGTTAGCCTGCTAACGCCGTTTACCCTGCCGTTGTTAACACTCTTGGCGATGGATTACTTTATAGGTACGGCAAACGCATTCGAATTTCCCTTGATAAAAACGATCATTCAATTGTTGGTGATTACCGTTATACCTGTGCTGCTGGGGATGTTTACCTTGGCTAAGTGGCAGTGGATAGCGGCTAAAATAGAACCCTTTATCCGTGCTTTTTCTGGGCTGTTTTTATTACTCATTATTGTTGCGATCGTTTTAAAAAATAAAACACAAATGCTGGAGTTTTTCTTGCAAACCGGCGCTGCAACCTTAAGCCTAAATTTATTGGTGTTGGGTTTCGCTTATTCACTGGGTAAGTTTTTCAAACTATCTCGCCCACAATCGGTGTCAATCGCTTACGAAGTAGGCATTCAAAATGGCACCTTAGCACTGATGGTGGCTGGCACACTCATTGGCAATAGCACCATGATGATTCCAGCAGCCACCTACAGCATTTTCATGTTCATCAGCGGTTTTGGTTTTGGGCTGTTATTGAAGAGGGGCCATAAACAGTCAGCGGTACAGGAGGCTTGATATTGGGAGGGGTGTTGCTGAAGGCTATGAGGTTCCTCTAGGAAACTGGACACTAAAATGAACTAAATTGGGGTTTAGCATAAACAGAAAAAAAACCGTCTTTATCTGAGAGTTTAAACTAGAAGTCTTGGGACTGGTAGAGCAAGTCAATACCTGCACAGCGCCTCGCCAGAGATTTAGCTACTCGTAGAAATATGATCTACAAATGGAGGGGCAATTGAAAGCAAAACAATATGAGGCCTTTGACCCTACTCCTCCTGTAAAAAATAACGGCTTCTATCAACCTGATCCCGAATTTTACCTTTAGCAGCGTTCCTTAATAAATAGCGTGTATTACCTACCTACCTGCCTTCTCTTTACACTGGGATTCATGAGTTAAGTCTTTCGTTCTAGAAAAGAATGTACATGGGGAACATGTATGTAATAATATAACATTACAATAAATGAACTTATAAGGCTTTCCACATGTTTCTGAAATCGTATTTTTCACTTTCTTTACTGGCTGTTTTTTGCTCTGCAAATGCTGCGCAGATAGAAACGCTAGAACCGATAGTGATTACCTCAACCCCTTTACAGAAAAAAGAAGCTGAAACAGCCCAGCCTGTAAATATTCTGACAGGAAAGGATTTAGCACTAAAACAAGGCACCACTATTGGTGATACATTGAAACAAGAGCTGGGTATCCATAGTAGTTCGTTTGGTTCTAGCGTCGGCCAACCCGTTATACGCGGGCAGTTTGGCGCAAGAGTGCAAGTATTGCAAAATGGTATCAGCAGTCTTGATGTGACAGGGGTTAGTCCTGATCATGCAAACAGCACAGAAGGCTTGTTTGCCGAACAAATTGAAGTGCTACGTGGTCCAGCAAGCCTATTATATGGCAGTGGTGCTATTGGTGGTGTGGTCAATGTCATTGATAACCGTATCCCTCTTGATGTTCCTGAATCGCCTGTTTATTCTTTTGAGCAGCGCTATAACTCAGTTTCTGATGGCTGGAGTAGCGCATTAAAGCATGACGGTGGAACAGGAAACCTCGCGTGGCATATAGATGGTTTTATTCGTGAGAGTGAATCTTACGACGTACCCAGTGGGGGAAACGAGTCGGGTGTTATAGATAATACAGATGCGAAAAGTTGGAGTGGTACGTTTGGATCTTCATGGGTTGATGACTGGGGAATGGTCGGCTTTTCTATCAATCACCTTGATAATAATTATGGTGTGCCACCTGTCGATGAATTAGTCAGAATTGATTTGCAACAAACGCGTTATGATTTAAAAGCCGAGTTTTATGAACCGTTTAACAATGTAGAAAGTTTGAAATTTCGTTTTGCTTATAACGACTATCAACACGCTGAACTGGAAGACGGTGTGACTGTTGGAACAGAGTTTGACAATAAAGGGCTAGAGGGGCGAGTGGAATTGGTGCACCAAAAATTGGGTCTAGTGGATCATGGGGCCATCGGATTCCAAGCGCAACGGAAAGACTTTTCAGCAACGGGGGAAGAAGCCTTTGTTCCACCATCGACCTTACAAAGCTATGCTGTTTTTGCTGTCGAAGATATGTATGTAGGAGATATCACGTACGAAGCGGGGCTGCGTGTAGAGCATCAACAAATTGATGCTAAAGGATTCAGCGCTATAAAACATACGCCGGTTAATGCATCACTTTCTGCACTCTGGCATGCAAGGGATGATATGTTTTTAAGCTTGGCATTGTCACGTGCGCAACGTGCACCAGATATACAGGAGCTTTTTTCTAATGGCGCTCATTTTGCAACGCAGAGCTATGAATTAGGTGATAAAGAGCTAAAAGTAGAAACCTCATATAATTTAGAGCTGGGGTTTAAAGCAGAATTTAACGGGGTTTCTACAGAGTTAAACCTGTTTCATAACTGGAGTAAAGACTATATTCTTCAGCAAAGAACCGGGCAATTATTTAATCTGGACACTGAACTAACTAACGCTACCTGTACCGGTGACTGTCTACCTATCTATCAGGCTGTGCAGCAAGATGCTCGATTTTATGGCTTTGAATCTCAAGTTTCGTTTCCTTTATGGCATGCTGAAAACGCCCAGTTAGAGGGCCAACTTTTTGCTGATTATGTTCGTGGTCAACTAGATAGTGGGGGGAATGTGCCACGATTACCGCCTTTACGCTATGGAATGCAATTGGATTACACCGGCGGTAAAAACTTTGCTGCAGGCTTAAGGCTCACGCATGCAGAAAAACAGACTCAAATAGGTGATAATGAAACACCCACACAAGGTTATTTGTTACTGGATGCAAATATTAATTATAACTGGCAGCTTTCAAGCAGTAGTCAGGCCCTGTTTTTTGTGAAAGGTACTAACTTGTTGAATGAAACCATTAGGAACTCAACGTCATTTTTAAAAGATCATGCCCCAGAACCAGCACGGGGTGCAGAGCTAGGTGTAAAAATAACATTCTAATATGAAAAAACTTGTCGACGAAAAAGCTGTACAGCAACCTCATGACCATCAACTCTGCATGAGCCAAACCTTATTGTCTGCAGAGAAAATTTGTGAGGATCAAGGTGTTCGCTTAACCGCTATTCGTCGACGTATTCTGGAGCTAGTTTGCTCGAGTCATAAAGCAATAGGGGCTTATGATTTACTGGATTTATTTCGCGAAGAAGACCTTAAAGCTAAACCAGTAACCATCTATCGCGCCTTAGACTTTTTAATCGACGTTGGGCTAGTACATAAAATTGAATCACTGAATGCCTTTATTGGCTGCCTGCAAGCTGAAAAAAAGCATCAATCGGTTATTTTAATTTGTGATAACTGTAAAAATGCTTACGAATTAGATGCCGGGCCTATTTATCAGTCGGTATTTGAAATGGGTGAAAATATACAGTTTACCCCCAGCTCTTTAACGATAGAATTACATGGCTTATGCGCTTCTTGCGCTTAAGTTTAATTAGAGCAGATAACACCAAAATAAACCGGTCCAATTAGGTTGTACTAGGCGTTTTTAAGTGCAGAGGTCAACAACGGTTGAAAACTGACCCACTTCATCAGCTGAAAAGTGAGTGACAGAGTCAGGTCTTTATTTTTGCATGGGGTGCTTTCTTTTAATACGTTCGCTTTTTGTGGTGAAATAAATAGATATAAACATTGGATAATTGAATGTCGTTAGAAAACTTGTCTTTAGGAACCCCTTTTTCTAGTACTGCTAAACGTGTATTGCTTTGTGGTGGCGGTGAGTTAGGTAAAGAGGTGGCGATTGAACTTAAGCGCTTGGGCGTTGAAGTGATCGTGCTGGATCGTTATGACAATACGCCAGCGATGCAAATTGCTGATCGCAGCTATGTGGTGTCTATGCTTGATGGTGCTGCATTACGCAAGATCATTGAAAAAGAACAACCTGACTTGATTGTTCCTGAAATTGAAGCCATCGCAACAGATACCTTAATTGAACTAGAAAATGAAGGCTTCACCGTTATTCCATCGGCAAAAGCGGCGCATTTAACGATGAACCGTGAGGGCATTCGACGATTGGCTGGCGAAGAGCTGGCTATTGCAACGTCAAATTATCAATTTGCGAGCACTGAGGCGGAATATCAACAGGCAGTTGCTGACATAGGCTTTCCTTGTGTGGTTAAACCTATTATGAGTTCGTCTGGTAAAGGCCAAAGTGTATTGAAAACAGCCGCTGATATCGACACGGCTTGGCATTATGCACAAGAAGGTGGCCGTGCGGGCGCGGGTAAAGTCATTGTGGAAGGTTTTGTTGATTTTGATTATGAAATTACCCTGTTAACTATTCGGCACAGTGGCGGCACCAGCTTTTGTGAGGCGATCGGCCATGTCCAAGAAAAGGGTGATTATCAACAAAGCTGGCAACCACAAACCATGAGTACGGCGGCATTGGCTAAATCTAAAGAGATTGCCGAGAAGATCACGAGCGCCTTAGGCGGCTTTGGCTTATTCGGTGTTGAACTCTTTATTAAAGGTGATGAGGTTTACTTTAGTGAAGTATCACCTAGGCCACATGATACCGGTATGGTAACGATGATCTCGCAAGACTTAAGTGAATTTGCTCTACACGCCAGAGCCATCTTAGGTTTGCCGATTCCTAATATCCATTTTCATGGGCCATCGGCGTCCAGCGTTATTTTGGTGACCGGAGAGTCTGATAAAGTGCAGTTTAGTAATTTAGCGCAGGCGTTAAGTGAGCCAAATACCGACTTACGTTTATTTGGCAAACCCGAAGTATCAGGCACTCGACGTATGGGTGTGACCCTTGCCAGAGCTGATACTGTTGAGCAAGCGGTGCAAAAAGCTATTCGGGTATCGAAAGCGGTTTCCATCGAGTTATAGCAATAAACTCGGGGGGGGGCTGGTCTTTATTCTTGACGTGGTTGTTTTCTTTTGATGCGGTAAAAGAGCTGATCGCTGTTTTTATTCCTTGTCCTATGCCAAATTAACATAGAGCCAGTTGAGACCTCGGAATTTTGGTCGATCTATTTTCAGGTACAATTGGCTATTCCCTGTAATGTATGTAGTTGGATTTTCGTGTATAAAAAAAGTATGCAGTTTAGCTTAGCGTTTACCTTAGGTTTTGTGGTGACAGGATGTAGTTTTTTATCGGTTTTTAAACCCTCAGAAGTAGCAAATGAGCCTCTTATTTGCCCTGAACCTAAGACGATAGAAAAAGTCATCGAGAAGATTGTTAGAGTGACTGTACCTGTACCCGCCAAAACGGGAGGCAAATTAGACCTAGCTATCATTGGTGAGGTTGAGACAGTTCAGGTGGAACCATCAAAACTACGTTACGCCGCTCGTATTGATACGGGGGCTGAATCTTCATCCATCCATGCTGAAAATATTCAATTAGTTGAGCGTGATGGGAAGAGGTACGTTGTTTTTTCTTTAAGAGACCCAGCAACGGGTGCATTGGTTTCTTTGGAGCGGAAATTTCGGCGCAGAGTGATCATAAAGCAAAAAGTTGGTAAACCTGAGCGACGTTATGTTGTAAAACTTTGGTTGACCTTGGGGAAGGTCAAAGAGCTTGTGGAGGTGACATTAACCAATCGATCTGACTTTAAATATAAATTATTAATCGGCCGTAATTTGTTAATCGATACGGCTATTGTCGATGTTAGCCGTAAAAACATACTCAAACCGCTTAAGTAAATGAGAGTATCTCCGCAATTACAAATTATTTTAGTGGCTGGGGTGATTATCACCTTAGGTTTAGGCCTGACGCTATATAAAAAATTCGAGCTTGGCTTCCCTTTAACACCCGGACAACAACAAGTTGTTTGGACGGTTGAGTCAAAAATCAGTTTTAAACCGGTTGGTGGCCCTATTGAAATAACCATGGTCTTACCTAAGCCGCAGGCCGGTTGGAATATATTAGATGATCATTTTGCCTCCTCGGGTTTTGAATTCTTAATTCATCAGCTAGATGAGCAACGCCAAGCAAAGTGGGCACGTGAATCGCTGGATCGAAAAACGACTCTTTATTATAAATTAGAAGTGTACCGAGCAAGTACCTTGGGTTTAGAAAAAAGCCCAGTGCCTAGCGTTATAGGGCCTGAATTAACCGCTGATCGTTTAGCGGCAATGGCGTCGGTAACATCGCTACTTAAACAATATTTACATGATCCGGTGGTATTTACCAAAGAGCTCCTCGGCTTGTTATTACAAGGCGATAATCAGGACCTTGATTTTTTACTGGCTAGGCAAGAAGATCGCCCATTGGATGTGATTATGGATATTCTGGCGCTTGCTAATATTCCATATCAAGCGGTTAAAGGTATATTTTTAGAAGATGGTCGGCGCAGGCAAACCCTCGATACCTTAATAGAAATACATGATGGTGAGCGTTGGCATGTATTTAACCCTCTTTCGGCGGAACAGGGCTTGCCTGAAAACTTTTTTGTTTGGCAGCGCGGCACCCAAGCAATACTTAATGTGATGGGGGGAGAACGGTCCAGCCTAGAATTTGCCATTGTTAAGAATAAGCTGCCGATTAAAACCGTGTTATTTATGGAGCAGAATCTAGATGAGCAATTACTGTTAGATTTCTCTATTTATTCACTACCGGTGGAGCAACAAGGGGTTTTTAAAGGCCTATTATTGATTCCTGTTGGCGCCTTAGTGGTTGTTTTGTTACGCGTGTTGGTGGGTATTCGTACCGCAGGTACCTTTATGCCGATATTAATTGCATTGGCCTTTATTCAAACAACCTTACTGGCTGGGATTTTCGTGTTTTTACTAGTCGTCGGGATGGGCTTATGGATTCGTTTCTATCTGAGTTTTCTTAATTTACTGCTCGTTGCGCGAATAACGGCGGTGGTGATTGTGGTTATCTTTTTGATGTCAGCGCTGAGTATCGTCAGTTATAAACTTGGCTTCGAGCAATTACTAACGGTGACATTTTTACCGACTATTATCCTTGCTTGGACGATTGAAAGGATGTCGATTTTATGGGAAGAAGAGGGCGGCCACGAAGTGCTCATTCAAGGCAGTGGTAGCTTGTTTGCTGCAACGCTTGCTTATTTATTGATGTCAGTTGAGCTGGTTAAGCACCTGACCTTTAATTTCCCAGAATTGATGATTTGTTTATTAGGTATTGTGTTGCTACTTGGGCGGTACACGGGGTACCGCTTAGTTGAATTATACCGGTTTCGTGATTTAGGAAAGTTAGACGAATGAAGTGGGCGACGCCGAGTCAGTTAAGAAAACAAGGCATTCTTGGGATGAATAGCCGTAATGTCGATTATATTGGCCGAAGTAATGAGCGGCGACTTTACCCACTCGTTGATAATAAATTAAAAACTAAAAATGCGGCGATTGAGATGGGCATGTCGGTTCCTAAATTAATTGGTGTGGTTGAAATTCAACACGAAGTTGAAGAGCTTGAACAGCTACTGGACGGTATTAAGCAGTTTGTCATTAAACCCGCGCAAGGCAGTGGTGGCCGAGGTATTTTGGTTATTAAAGATCGGCAGGGTAATGACTTTATTAAAACCACGGGTGAGCTTATAAGCTTTCAAGATGTTCGCCGACATACTTCTAATATTTTAAGTGGTTTGTATAGCCTAGGTGGTCGAGTTGATGTCGCCATGATCGAAGATATGATCGACTTTGATCCGATGCTCAGTAAATACAGCTATGAAGGTGTGCCCGATATTAGGGTTATTATTTATCATGGTTACCCCGTTATGGCGATGATGCGCTGCTCAACCCATGCGTCTGATGGTAAGGCGAATTTGCATCAAGGGGCTGTTGGTGTGGGTATTGATATTTTGAGTGGGTGCAGTCTTTACGCGGTCCAAAATGGCAATAAAATAAGTCAACATCCAGATACACATCATTCTTTTGATGAACTAAAACTGCCGCACTGGGATGAAATATTAAGGCTGGCTGCTTCTTGTTATGAAATGACGGATCTAGGTTATTTTGGCGCAGATATTGTCTTAGATGAAAAAAATGGCCCTGTTGTTTTAGAGCTTAATGCTCGGCCTGGCTTGGCTATTCAAATGGCTAATCAAGCCGGCTTAAAAAAGCGCTTAAAAACCATTGATAGTATGAAAGTGATCAAACAGCCTTTAAAGATAAGAATTGAACTGGCTCAGCAATTATTTGCTGCGCAACAGCGATAGAAAAAAGTAACTACTTGAATTCACGATAATGCAAACTAGCGTCCAGTTTGTTGGGGGAGTTCAAGCTGTCGCTGCTTTCTTTTGCTACATATTCCTCGATGTATTTCTTTTCGAAGTTATCGGTATTTAATATTTCTTGGCAGCAAAATAAAAACAAAGAAAAACGCATCGATAGTTATATTGCCTCTAAGAGGGGCTTAACTAAATCAGGCATGGCTAACCATACAAGCCATCATGCTGAGTTATATAGTCCATACATGCGGACAATTAAAATAGAACAAAATATCAAGGCGGCGCGCTAAAAGACGAGCGTGTTTGAGTTAAAACGTTATGTGTTTAAGGGTTAATGACAGATAAGTCAAGATAAGAGTTACGCAAACAAACCGGGATCTGAATTGGATCTGACAGTAAAATGACATCAATCAACTCATCTATAGATTAAACAATTTTGAAATCGCTTCTTAATGAGGTCGTGTCATTAATTGAAGTTTATTGTTTGAATGAATACCAACCACTTTATGGAATTACTATGAAAAAAACGTTTGATTTAACCCAGCAAAAGCTCCCGATGCCAAGGGCTATTGAAGCCATCAAGTATGAAGTTAAAAAATA
>Ga0209826_1002806_pt1 | contig 11240 bp, 9 predicted proteins | sample GOMGulsemesocosm_5_FD_184637 | JGI IMG/M metagenome (GOLD analysis project Ga0209826, IMG submission 184637) | Methane-oxidizing microbial communities from mesocosms in the Gulf of Mexico - GOM15C Gulf of Mexico (SPAdes) (version 2) | ecosystem: Environmental > Aquatic > Marine > Cold seeps...
ACACCTGGGCTCCTTGCAACAAAATCTTCGCCGACGCCAAGGCATTATCGATCCGCACTAAAACCAAATCCTGTTCAGTCTTCTCAAAAGTTACCGTGTTCGAAGAGAACGCATCACACCACTGCTTGTTCATAAAACTCCAAAACCAATAAGGCCGGCTAAAAGCCGACCCTATTCATAAATAAATACACACTCGAAAGTTTTGAGGCGAGAACAGCCGTTACAGGGGAAAAAGCCCCTGACTGATGGCCAGATAAACACCTGCGCTCGCAACCAGCACGATGACACCCAGTGCCACCACCCCTTTAGAACCACCACTGCTGCTCGGCTGAATGGTTTCAACCGAGTTTCCAAGCGGCACAGCCTTTACCGGTGGCGCCTTTACTGCGGCACGGGACTTGAGAGCGGGCTTCACTGGCGCAGGATTGGGGGCACTGCGCACGGTGGTCTTGTCCAATTCATCCGCTGGCCCGATAACACCAAAGCTCAGGGAGTCAAAACGCAGCTCATCACCACGTTTTACTCGCGCTTCCACTATGCGCTTACCATTAACATAAGTGCCGTTGGATGAGCCCAAATCTTTTACGTAAAGTAAGCCATTTTTAACCAACAACATCGCGTGTCGGCGGGACAAGTGTGCGGCGGCCAAAGTAATATCACATTCCTTCGAGCGTCCAACAACCATCTCTGACTTAAGCGCAAACATGCGGTTAGCAAGCGCAGAGTGGTTAGCTTTTAACGCCCAACCCGAGGTTTCGTTTTGGCGGGTGACCGGAGACGCAGCTCCTCGCTCGACCTTCGGGTCAATAACTTCCAGTTCAACGCCCGCTATAGTAAAAGAGTCGTTTACTTTTAGCGGCCGGGCTACTGTGTCATCCACCTTTTGGCCATTAAGGGACAATACCTTACTGGCAACAATGGGGCGCAACTCAATGGCTTCATGCTCCACAAGAATCTCTAAGTGCCGCGCCTCAACCTGAGGGTCATCCAGCACCAAATCACAGCCACTGTGGCAGCCGATCACAACCTTCGGTTCCACCAACCACACCGCATTATGCTTATTGTTTTTAAAGCGGAGTTTCAGCATTCACACACCCTTACTAACAGATATTTTCATGGCCAAGCAGCGCACTGACGCGACTCGTCTTAATATTTACTGGTATATTCACCCCACAGGGGCACTAAAATACCAATAAGTTGCTTGATAGTGCTATAAAAGCCTTTAATTTATCAATAGGTTAAATGCAATTTATTAACTCAGCTTCTAAGATTTAGCGGTACTCGACAAAAAAACCGGCCAAGGCATTACTTTAATGGCCAGTAGGGTAGTATCGCACAATTGAATTATTAGCTGGCTAACGACAACTAAGCTCTGTGCCGCAGCAAAGCACGAGCTTCCACGACCACAAGGTTTGAAGACAAGAATAATGCGCGCTACGCAATACCATAACAGCCTGATCTTTATCGGCATGCTCACGCGCCCCTCTGGCGGACGGAACCTATGCCACCCCTGATTTCCCACTCACTTTCAGACAAAGGTTTAAGTCGCAACAATAACGAGGACTGCTTCCTCAGTGAGCCATCATCCGGACTCTGGGCTGTAGCCGATGGTATGGGCGGACACGAAGCCGGTGAAGTCGCCAGTGCAATTGTTCGCGACACCTTAGCTCAATCCCCAAGTTTACATAAAAAACTCGAAGACGCCATTGGCGACGCACACAGCGCTGTATTAAAGGCCGCTGAAAATGGTGTTGGCGCAGAGGGGATGGGGTCTACCGTCGTCGCGCTCAGCTGCCAAGGGTTTGACTATCAAGTATCTTGGGTGGGCGACAGCCGCGCTTACCTATGGAGCATCGACGGCAACGGCGGTCGCTTAGAACAACTCAGTACCGACCACTCTTATGTTCAAATGCTGCTTAATTCAGGGGCTATCGGCGCTGATGAAGTAGACCACCACCCAGATAAAAATATTATTACTCAATGCATTGGCTCACAAGACATTCCCGAAGTACGCGTCGACAGCGTGCACGGTGAATGGCAAAAGCAACAATGGATTATTCTGTGTAGCGATGGACTGACAGACGAGGTAGAGAACCCACAAATTGCCCAACTACTCTGCGACTCAAACACACCCAAGGACGCGGCACAAAATTTAATGACCGCTGCACTCAATAGTGGCGGGCGAGATAACATCACCATTCAAGTAATAGCGTCGCCACTCAACAATCGCTCCCCCCTGTCTTATGTCGAGCACTGGCTGCCAGAGATTAGTGGCCGCCGCTGGTTTGATATCTGCTTGTATATTGCCGCGCTTTCCAGCCTTGCGCTGATTATTTACTGGAGCGCGGTGTAAAACGATGCAAATTCCAGGTTATCGCATAATACGCAAGATTAATCAGGGTGGTATGTCTACTGTATACCTAGCGATCCAACTCAGTGTTGGCCGCGAAGTGGCGCTCAAAGTGATGTCACCAGCGCTCAATGCAGACCCTGTATTCAGTGAGCGCTTCCAGCGTGAAGCCAATATCGTCGGCCAGCTTTCACACCCGCATATCGTCGCCATTTATGATATAGGGCGCTATAAGAACCTCAACTACATCGCCATGGATTACCTAGCGGGCGGTTCAGTACACGATAAGATGGTTAATGGTTTGAGCGCTCAAGAATCGCTGCGTATTATTCAGGAGATTGCTAACTCACTGGATCATGCCCATGAAAAGGGCTATATCCATCGCGACATAAAACCCGAGAACATCCTCTTCCGTGAGGATGGGGCCTCAGTGCTATCAGACTTCGGCGTTGCCAAGACCGTCAGCAGTGCCTCGAAGATGACCAATGCCGGCACGGTCGTCGGCACCCCCCACTACATGAGCCCAGAACAAGCGCGAGGCAAACCCGTTGACGGCCGCTCGGATATTTACAGCCTGGGTGTGGTGTTCTACGAGATGTTAACCGGCAGTGTTCCTTTCCGCGCCGAAGAGGCAGTGGCCATAGCCATCAAGCACCTCACGACACCCATCCCCACACTGCCGCCACAGCATTCATTGTTTCAACAGGTACTCAATAAGCTATTGGCCAAAGACCCCAATGATCGCTATCAGCGAGGGCGTGAAGTGGTGGAGGCCATTGGCAACATTAACAATACCCTGTCGGGGAACTCGACCCGATACCTCACCGACACAGAGCCAACGGCAGTACAAATATTTTCGCTGTTTAAGGCCCTCTTATTAACGAGCTACGCGGCACTGGCGGCGCAGACCAGTGAGCTGTTCAGTTATTTTTTCAGCTGGCGCTGGAATCCCAAAAGAGGCCTGTACCGCCACCCTAAAGTAACCGTCACCGAGATACACAGTAACAGCTCCATCGATGATGAAAACCGCGCCACAGTGGTATCCACCCGTATACAAAAAGCGGCTCACTACCAGGCAATGAAAAGCCCTAGTCTTGGCCGGGGGCTGCGCCTTGGCGCTCTTATCGCCCTGCTCTGCTTGATCTGGAGTGCGTTCAGTATTGCCCTGCAACGCTACCAACTTCCCGGCGAGGAGCAGCTGCCCAAAGCAATGCACAGTGCAGCACTGAATACCTCACAGCAACTGCAGCTTTGGTTTAGCCCTCCGCGCACCACAATAGAAACCAACATACTTGCCGATGAGCCCACGCGTAAAACGGACAAAGGCGTCGCGACAATAGAGTCAGCAAAGGAAAAACAAGCCCCCCCCCTTCTAAAGAGTGAACACAAAGCACTGGACGCGCCATTACCCCCCCCCATTTTCGCCATCAACGTAAAGGTCGAACCCGAGAATGCCACCGTGCGCATACTCAATATCCGCGACAGGTATTACCCAGGTATCAAACTGCTGCCGGGCCGCTACCATATTGAAGTTTCCAACAAAGGCTATGACAAGGAAGAGCAATGGCTGACGCTTGAAGATGAAGACCTCAACCTAAAAGTCAGCCTGCGTAAGGCTCCCGTGCCCGGCGCTGCGTTCCACAATCAACTGGGCAAACTGGGCAAAGGCCCGACCATGGTCATCATCCCAGCTGGTAGCTTTAACATGGGCCACAGCAGTAACAGCGAAAGTGCACCCGTGCGCCGCGTGCGCTTCAAGCAACCGTTTGCCATGAGTCAATACGAAATTACCTTTGCCGATTTCGACAAATACAGCCAAGCCAGCGGTACAAAAAAGCTCAGCGACAATCGTTGGGGGCGCGGTAGTCGACCGGCCATCAACCTCAGTTGGCAGCAGGCTCAGAACTACGTGAAATGGCTGCGAAAAAGCACCGGTCGTAAGTACCGACTGCCCAGTGAAGCTGAGTGGGAATATGTCGCCCGCGCAGGAAAAACCGGTGACTACGCATGGAGCGGGGATGGCGCCAAAGGTCGAGCCAATTGTCGACGCGGCTGCGAGAGTAAATACAGTGGCTTATTCAACACCAAGACCGCGCCTGTTGGAAGCTACAAAGCGAACGCATTTAAGGTCTTTGACAGCGCAGGTAATGTCGCTGAGTGGGTGGCCGATTGCTATCAAAATCACTACCTGGGTGCGCCTAGGGATGGAAGCGCTGTCAGCGATGGCCCATGTACATTGCGTAGTAGCCGTGGTGGTTCAATCAAAAGCACATCACAAGAACTGCGTGTCCATCAGCGCGACAAGCGTGAAGCAGCAAAAGCCTACAGCGATGTAGGTTTCAGGGTTGCCGTAGACCTTTACTGAGCACCTACCACGGCATCGCGATAACGCTAATGTTGATACGTAATAACTGAGCACAGCGGAAATAACCTATGACGGAAGCGAATCAACATTATCTGCAACATCGCCATGACATGCGCGATGGTGATGTATTGATGTTCAAGGGACAAAGCTGGCTGTCGAAATTAATCAAATGGCGCACCCAGTCGGCTTATTCACACGCGGGTATCGTAGTCTGGTGGAACGACCGATTGATGGTGCTCGAAGCCATCGGTCAGGGCGTATTGGCTCGCCCCATTTCTTACAACCTGCAGCACTACACGGGCGACATAGAGTACTTTCGTCCCTCCCGAGAAATTGCGCCTGAAACACGCACTAACATGGCTCAGTTTGCTCAAGCGCAACTCGGAAAAAAATACGCCTCACGACGCTTGATCGAATTCTTTTTCAAGTTGCTGTTTGACCGCCCTATGCAATCACAAGACAGTACGGAGGCAGCTGGGCGCTACTTCTGCTCAGAATACGTGGCGGACATTTACGCTAAAAACGGCTTAGACTTAGACATTGAACGCAGCAGCGGTTACACCTCACCGGATCGACTTGCCAGAGCAGAAGGTCTGACGTTTGTGGCAACGCTCAACGGAACCAAAACCAACAATTCGAGCGCATTACCTGACTCAAATAACAAGGCTCTACCAAATAACGCGTAGAATAATCGCACAGGATCACAACATGACATCGCCTAAAGATGCACTCTTACACTTCCAGCAGCGAGCTGGACGCAGCCAGGACGTCAATCGACAGACAGCCTTAGAAAAACGCCACAGCAAAGGTTATCGCAGTGCACGGGAAAACCTACAGGCATTGTGTGATCCAGATACCTTCATGGAATACGGGCAGATGGCCGTTGCCGCCCAGCGCCTGCGCCGTGATTATGAAGATCTGCAATCAGCGACCCCCGCTGATGGTATTATCACCGGTGTCGCCACCGTTAACGCCGAACTCTACGGGCGAGATAAAACTCAAACCGCTATCATTGTTAACGATTATTCCGTTCTGGCTGGTACACAGGGCTATTTTCACCATAAAAAAATTGACCGACTTGTTGAACTGGCCACCGAACAAAAACTGCCCGTCATCATGATGACCGAAGGTGGTGGTGGCCGTCCGGGCGATACTGACGTCATGACACAAATAGCAGGACTTCAGCTTACTTCCTTCTCATCATGGGCCGCACTCAGTGGTCAGGTCCCCACCATCGCCATCGCCAATGGTTATTGCTTTGCCGGTAACGCAGCCCTGTTTGGCTGCGCCGATATTAAAATTGCCACCCAATCGTCTTGGATCGGCATGGCAGGCCCAGCCATGATTGAAGGCGGCGGCCTCGGCAGCTTTAAACCCACTGACATTGGGCCTGTCGATGTACAAACCCAAAACGGTGTGATCGATCTGCTCGTAAATGATGAAGCCGAAGCCTGCCAGCTTGCACGAAAAGTTCTTTCATATTGCCAAGGTGATCTACACCACTGGAACTGCAGTGATCAAAACACACTGATCAATGCCCTACCTGATGACCGCCGGTACGCCTATAAGATTCGCGAGTTGATTGAAATACTCGTCGATCACGACAGTTTTATTGAATTAAAACCCAGCTACGGCGGCGCCATCATTACCGGCCTCATGCGTATTGAGGGCAAGGCTTTCGCTATTATGGCCAACGACTGCCGCGTGTTGGGAGGCGCTATTGATGCTCAAGCCGCGGCCAAAGCCGCCGACTTTTTAAGACTTTGTGATCGCCTAAAACTGCCACTGGTTGCGCTCGGGGATACTCCCGGCTTTATGGTCGGCCCCGAAAGCGAGGCGCAGGCGAGCGTGAAACACTTCTCCGACTTTTTTCTCGCCGGCGCGCAGTTACAAGCCCCGCTGGTAACAATATTTTTGCGCAAAGGCTATGGGCTCGGTGCCATGGCCATGGCTGGCGGCAGTTTTTCTAGGCCTCGTTATTGTGCATCCTGGCCTACCGGCGAATTCGGTGGCATGGGTCTAGAAGGCGCGGTACAGCTGGGTTTTAAAAAAGAACTCGAAGAAAAAACCAACCCTGAAGAACGTAAAGCGCTGTTCGATGAACTTGTCAACGAGTCCTACGAGCGGGGTAAAGCCACCGAAGCCGCCGCACACCTAGAACTCGACGCGGTCATTGCGCCAAAGGACACACGCAAAATGATTCTCACCGCTCTACGCTAACCCCATAGAGAACGCGAAATCTAAACCTTACCCCACACATTTATCGATTCGGCCAGCAATTCACCACGCTGGCTTCTCGGGCCTCCAAGCCTGCCTTCAATATCTAATTTAAGCCGCGGCAATAGCATTTTCGGCGCTTGTGTTTGCGCCGCCAAGAGAAGTGGCATAGAAGCGGTTACACGAGGGTAATAAGGGCTGCCGGTGGAAGTCGTTTGAAGGTCAACACCCGATAACCGTGCCTTCATTCCCGTCGATGATTGCAGTTCTCTCACCAGCGGTGTGCTGTCAGGTAATTGCGATAGACGTTGATACTGCATTTGATATAAGTCGTTACTATCTGGGTACTGCCGCATCAAATTTTCAAGCAGTTCACAGGCCTGTAGTGGGGTAATTTTTTTAAGTGCCGGTTTGGTAACCCAAGCAAAGGCAATGCGTTTGAGTTCAAAATCAACGACAGGGATTCGCCGATAAACCTGCTGTAAACACAGACGTCCCGCACCCACCTCCTGCAATAAAGCCTGTACTTTTTGATTGCGGCGAAACACATTTTTCATCCCGTGGTATTGGCCTAGGCTTACAATAAACCGCTCAAAATCATGCTTCGCCTTATTAACCGTCCGAGCAACCTCGATAGTGTCTGCACCTACCATTACATAACCTACAGCCATGGCCGTTTGACGAGGTTCCTGAACTGGGGAGCGATAATGAAACTGCGAGTAGATTTTACTGGCCAAATTAAACGCTTGCTTGCCCTGCACTAAATCACGCCTCGTTCCCACAAGACGGGGCTCACACAACTCAAACCAGCCCGCCGCACTGGCTGATGTCGACAAAGACTTATCCAGCATCAATGCCTCATGCAGTGAGGCCGAAGCTTGTAACAAGTGATGCAGGAGTTCCTTAAGCACCTCCTGTAAACGCCGCTCGTCCATAACTCCTGACGGCTCCAATATCTTTTCAAGCATGTTCAGTTCCTCCGGATGAGCTCAAGAGAAAATCACTGCACCCTTTCTGCTATTCGTCACTTTCTCGGTTCGCTTGTCACTTCACCTGTTGACTCGGTTTACCAAGCCATTTAGCACGTGACTTCATTCGACCGAAGGTCGCACGACTGGCCATCACCATATCGTATATAATGGAATCATAATAGTGATGTGAAAATATAGTTCACAGTACAAAAGACTGTTGTCAAAGCGGTTAAAAAGGTAAAACCCTGTGAAACAGGGTTTTTGACCACCAGCTAGATGCGACCCAATAACTTATGGCATTGATTCAGCGCGTGGGATTTTAACCCATGTAAGCCTGCCCGCCATCAATGGCTATACTCTGGCCAGTGATATAAGCGCAGCTGTCGGTACAAAGGTTGGCCACGAAACGGCCGATATCCTGCTCACAGTCACCGATGCGCTGCATGGGAATACTCGCCACAAAGGCTTCAGCTTCTTCAGGGTAAAGTTTGGTCCACATATCCAGCCCTGGCGACAGAGCGTGAGGCAAGACCACATTGACACGAATCCCCTCCATGGCCCACTCAGATGCCGCGGCGCGACTCAAAGAACGTATGGCCTCCTTCACCGCCGAGTAAGCACCAAAACCTTTGGCATCCCAACGCTTTGCCGCCGTTGTGGCGAGGTTAATTATATTGCCGCCATCTTTTAAATACGGGCGACATAATTTCATCAAACGTAACACCGCCATTGGACCAGATTGAAAGCCCGCTTCAAAATCTGCATCACCAATATACTGCAGCTCCCCAAGGGGGACTTCTTGAGCATTATTGACCAAAATATCAATGGTGCCAAAGTGCTCAACCACTTGCTTTACACAACTCTCAAGTGATGGTCGACTCTTTACATCACACACCACGGCGAGTGCATCGCCGCCCCGCTCGCGAATCAGCTCACACGTCGTTTCAAGTTTTGCCAGGGTGCGACCAACCACGGCAATGCGTGCGCCTTCACTCACCATGGCTAATGCAATACCCTGCCCAACGCCCTGACCTGCACCTGTAATTAACGCAACCTTGCCTTCTAACGTCATTGTCTCTTCCTTACGATGGGTTCAACCAGCTAAGTACTGAATAATTTGGTAACATCACAGAACATCAGCTTAGCGGTTAGTGAAATACGCAGACGTCATCCGAATGGATGATTTCTAGAGAAAATTCAATTAACCACAGGCAAAGAACAGGCATCAAGACTGCGCGGTATGAAGCAACACACTGAAGAGCAACAACGCAATCACCTGCTGGCCGAACTTTATCGCGGTGTACAAGATGCCGCCCCCTGGCAAATCTTTTTGCAAACACTAGAAGATCTACTCAATGCGGACTTAGTTGCTTTAGGGCTCAAGCGACCCAGCCCCTACCATCCTGGGCTGGTCTTTGTCAGCAACCCAAAGGTCGCCCAGCGCGGTCAACTGGATAACCGCTACGGAGAAGAGGTTGCTAGTATTGACCCCTTTGTAGAGTTACCTGCAGGACAGGCGATCACACTGCACGAACACATGCGAGGCGAGGCACTCGAACAGCACCCGTTCTTTCGAGATTACATGCAGCCTAGGGATTACATCTACCACCTCGGACTCGACATTTACCAAAACAACGAGGTCTGCGTTTATATTCGTGCGGTGCGAGGTGAAACCTCTGAGGATTTTGGCAGCGAAGAAAAGGCATTACTCAGCAGCCTGAGCCCTCACCTAAGCAACATCATGGCAATACTTGAGCGCGAAGAAAAATTGATCGCCGAGCGGGACGCCTATCAGCAGGTAACCAACCAGCTAGCCCTTGGTTGCATTGTGCTCGACAAACGCGGCAAGGTCGTCAGTACAAACGCCAGCGCAGAGCAAATACTCAAGCAAACCGACGCCCTGCAGATTAAACAAGGCCACTTATTTAGCCCCGCGCCTGCTACCAACCAAGCATTAAAAGTTCTCAGCGCTGGCTCGGCAAAAGAGGGGACACCCGCGCATCATCCCATGACCCTAACCATTGCCCGGCGCGAACAGCCACAACCCCTACACCTCATAGCTAAACCGGCACACAACGGCAGCCTTAGCAGTGAGGCACTTGGTATCCATCGCGTTTTATTATTGCTGGCGCCAGAACATCAAGCCAGCGTATCTGCGCCAGAAGTAAGCCGCATGCTGGGCCTAACCCCCAGTGAAACACGCCTAGTCATTGAACTCGCCAACGGCCTGAGCCTAGATGAGATAGCAGAGAAAATAAGCGTTTCACGCAACACCCTGCGCACTCACTTACAGCGCGCATTTCAGAAGACCGGTGTCAACAAACAGGCCTCATTAGTGGCCCTAGTGCTGCGCGCTATGGCCAGTTTAAACGCTTAAAAAGGCACCCTGCTAGTAAGAGCTAGTGCCCCGCCTTAAGTCTGTGGATTTGATCGCGAATATTAGCGGCGGCTTCAAACTCTAAATCCTTAGCCGCTTGGTACATGCGCTCTTCCAGCTGTGCTATGTGCTTGAAGACATCGCTGCCCGTCAGCTCGGCATCGTACTTACCAGCTTTATCTGCAACCTTCTTATTGCGCCCGCGCGAGCCCGGGACCGCCGCACCTTCAAGAATATCCGTGATGTCTTTTTTGATACCCTGGGGGGTAATACCGTGCTTCTCGTTATGCTCCATCTGCTTCTGGCGGCGACGATCGGTTTCATCGATTGAGCGGCGCATGGAGCCGGTAATACGGTCTGCATAGAGGATCGCCCGCCCCTCCACGTTACGCGCGGCGCGGCCGATAGTCTGAATCAAGGAGCGATCGGAGCGCAGAAAACCCTCTTTATCGGCATCAAAAATGGCCACTAAAGCGACTTCTGGCATGTCCAGTCCCTCTCGTAACAGGTTAATACCCACCAGCACATCGAACTCACCAATGCGCAGATCGCGGATAATCTCAACGCGCTCGACCGTATCGATATCCGAATGCACATAGCGCACACGCACACCATGATCCTGTAGATAGTCGGTCAGATCTTCCGCCATGCGCTTGGTTAACACGGTGATTAACACTCGTTGATCTTTGGCCACACACTTGCCAATCTCCGACAGACAATCGTCCACCTGCGTGGTCGCTGGGCGCACCTCGACAATGGGGTCTACTAAGCCGGTTGGCCGCACCACCTGTTCAACCACCTGGCCGGTATTCTCACCCTCGTATTTTCCCGGCGTGGCCGACACAAAAATCATCTGCGGGGCTAAACGCTCCCACTCATCGAAACGCATCGGCCGGTTATCCAGTGCCGAAGGCAAGCGGAAACCATACTCAACGAGGGTTTCTTTTCGCGAGCGGTCGC
>Ga0209826_1002807_pt1 | contig 11235 bp, 10 predicted proteins | sample GOMGulsemesocosm_5_FD_184637 | JGI IMG/M metagenome (GOLD analysis project Ga0209826, IMG submission 184637) | Methane-oxidizing microbial communities from mesocosms in the Gulf of Mexico - GOM15C Gulf of Mexico (SPAdes) (version 2) | ecosystem: Environmental > Aquatic > Marine > Cold seeps...
TTACTTAGCTTTTTATAACGGTAAGCGGACACACTCTAAATTAGGCTATAAATCGCCCTTAGAGTTTGAGCGTGAGTTCCATAAGAAATAGGTCTAAGAAAGTGTCCTGTTTTACTTGACCATTACATGATAGGGTGGCTGGCTAAAACGCAAGCCAAGTTAATTAAACTAGAACAAGAGCGTAAAGCAACTGGTGAAGTATTAGCGAGATCTGAAGCAAAATATCACACCTTATTTAATGCTACGGCTGACCCTATTACCATGCTGGAAGGAAAGTATTTTTCTAATTGTAATCAAGCAGCCTTGGATTTATTTGGGCTGCAGTCTCAGGAAGAGCTTTGTAGCTATCACCCTGCTGATTTATCTCCGCCTATACAAGCCTGTGGCACCGACTCCATCACGCTGGCCAAACATTATATTGAAACTGCGATGAAAAATGGTACGGTTCATTTCGAGTGGATACATAAGCGAGCTGACTCAGGAGAACCATTTAATGCAGATATATTGATAAATTCACTGATGCTAGACGGCAAAAACGTGCTTTATACTACAATTCGTGACATTACTAATAGAAAAGTAGCTGAAAAGTCCTTCAAGGAAAAAGAAGAGCGACTTGCTTTAGCTACCTCCCATAATGGTATTGGCATATGGGACTTTAATCTGCTCACACAAGAACTGGTGTGCGATGACTTAACACTCTCTTTCTACAACAGAAAGCGTGAAGATTTTAACAACTCTGTTGAGACTTGGATGGAATGGCTACACCCTGATGACCTTGCGAGTTCTTACCAAACGATTCAAGATGCCATTTCGGGAAAACGTCCATTTAACCATCAATTCCGTAGTCTATGGCCAAATGGAGAGACACATTACATTCAAGCTAGAGCCCAGATATTTTATGATGCCAGTGGAAAACCTTTGCGTATGCTAGGCACCAATATCGACATCACTAAAGAGCAGCAAGTCGAGCAAGCACTAAGAGAAAGTGAGTCTCGAATCAATACTTTGGTGAATGCTATTCCAGACCTAGTATGGTTAAAAAATGCCGATGGCGTTTACCTTTTTTGCAACCCTATGTTTGAGAAATTCTTTGACATTAAAGAAGCGGATATTATTGGTAAGAGCGATTACGATTTTGTAGATAAAAAAACGGCAGATTGTTTCCGAGAAAATGACAGGCGGGCAATGGCAACGGGTAAACTAAGTGCCATCGATGAATTGATAACTTTTGCCGGTGGTCGCTATCATGGAATGTACGAAACCATCAAAACCCCTGTTTTTGATAATAAAGGAGAGCTGACTGGGGTGCTAGGTGTATCTCGTGATATTACTGAACGTAAATTGGCAGAACGCGCTTTGCATGAGAGCCAGAAGAGATACCAAGAGTTACTCGATGATGTTGGCGAAAAGTTTGTTATTTACAGTCATAATTTGAATGGGGAACTGCTTTATGTGAGTGATGGCGTAGAAAATGTTCTAGGCCTTTCTAAAGAGTTTGTAATGGGTAAGAACTGGGAAACCTTGGTTAATTGGTTGCCTCGTATATTGGAGCAAGCACAAGACAAAATCACCCAACTGGCAACAGGCTCGGTGGATTTTATTCAGTATGAGATGAATTTTACCCACCCAGATGGTCGTGTACGCACGCTTCATGTCTCCTCACATGCGACTCGCAACCAAAATGGCAAGGTGCTTAGTATTGACGGTATTGCTGAAGATATCACAGAGCGCAAGCAAGCCGAAAAAGACCTCCGTATTGCTGCCGCTGCTTTTGAGTCCCAAGAAGGTATGTTTGTGACGGATGCTAATAAGGTAATTCTACGCGTGAACTTAGCTTTCACCACTATCACGGGCTATAGTGCAGAAGAGGTTATTGGCAAAACACCTCAATTGCTTAACTCAGGTAAGCAGAGCAAAGAGTTTTATTCCGCCATGTGGAAAAGCATCCATAACACGGGGGCCTGGGAAGGTGAAATCTGGAACCGACGCAAGAGCGGTGATATTTACCCTGAGCAACTGACCATCACTGCTGTGAAAGATGCGACCGGTATCACAACCAATTATGTCGCCACCTTAACCGATATCACCAAGAGTAAAGCGGCTGTAAACGAAATTAAAAATCTAGCTTTCTACGACCCGCTAACTAAACTACCGAATAGACGTTTAATGCTAGAACGCCTTGCACACACACTCTCAGCGAGCACTCGTACAGGCCAATATGGCGCCCTACTCTTTCTCGACCTTGATAATTTCAAGACGCTCAATGATACCCTTGGGCATAATTTTGGAGACCTCCTTTTACAGCAGACAGCGGAGCGCTTAAACAACTGCTTGCGTAAAAGTGACACGGCCTCGCGTATAGGGGGCGATGAGTTCGTGGTGCTGTTAGAAGCCCTCGGCAATCAAGATGTGGATGCAGCAACACAAGCAGAAGCAACGGGCTATAAGATATTAGCCGCACTTAATGCCCCATACGAGCTTGATACTCATACCTATAACAGCAGCTCCAGCATAGGTATTACTCTGTTTGATAAGCGACATATAAAACCAGAAGAACTGTTAAAGCAAGCAGATATTGCAATGTATCAAGCCAAGCGTGAAGGTCGCAATGCATTATGTTTCTTTGAGCCTAAAATGCAAGAAGTCATTCATGCCCGTGCTGAGCTGGAAAAATCCCTACGACTTGCCATTGAGCAACAGCAATTTGAGCTGCATTACCAAATACAAGTTGACCAAGCAGGTCAGGCTTTAGGTGCTGAAGCATTAATCCGCTGGCATCACCCAACGCGAGGTATAGTCTCACCATCTGAATTTATTCCTGCCGCTGAAGAAATGGGGCTAATTGTCCCCATTGGACAATGGGCACTAGAAACAGCTTGCGCCCAACTGCAGGCATGGCAACAAGATGCATTGACTCAAAAATTAACCTTATCAGTCAATGTCAGTGCCAAGCAGTTTAGCCAGCCTGATTTTGTAGAGCAAGTGAAGGCCACTGTAGAATACTATGCCATTGACCCAAAGCTACTCAACCTAGAGCTCACTGAGAGCTTGTTACTAAATAAGGTGGAAGATACCATTGCCACTATGAACTCCTTACAAGCAATTGGCATTCACTTTGAATTAGATGATTTTGGTACAGGGTACTCGTCACTACAATACCTCAAAAAATTACCACTCCATCAGTTGAAGATTGACCAATCATTTGTAAACGACGTCGCTACTAATGTGAATGATCAAGCAATTATAAGAACCATCATTGCTATGGCAGAAAGCTTGATGTTAGAGGTAATTGCTGAAGGCGTGGAAACCGAAGAACAACGACAACGGCTGCTAAATAAAGGCTGTATTAATTACCAAGGGTATTTGTTTAGTAAACCCGTACCGATTGAGGAGTTTGAATCTTTGCTGAGGACAATTTAATTTTCGTTTTCTTTTCAATCGAATGTGCAATAACAAATTAATTACCGCACCAGCTACGACAGGAAATTACTTAACAAATTTAACCGCATAGCATAAATACCCCCCCTCCCACTTTGAAATGTGTAGTTTTTAGTTAATACTCTTTTCGTATTCACCCACTCCTGCATGCTGTTAGCAGGAATCTACATTTAACATAGATCCCCGATAAAAGACTTCGGGAAGAACTATATTTTATATGAAATTTAGGGGGAGTGGAGTATGTGAACGATTACCTTTGATTAGGCTCTCATCAATGAGCCACAACAAAAAATTGAGATTATGCTAATCTAAAATGACGGGCAGACATACGTTTCCCACCCGATTTACCTAGGCGATTAAAATGAAAATTGGCATACCTAAAGAAATAAAAGATAAAGAAGCCCGAGTAGCGATTACCCCGCAAGGTGTAGCAAAGCTTATTCAAGCCAAGCACTCTGTCTTTGTGGAGTCTGGTGCGGGGCTTGATTCTGGGTTCAGTAATGAGCAATACCAAACAGCAGGCGCAAACATAGTTTCTGCTAGTGATGCGTGGAATACTGACTTAGTTGTAAAAGTTAAAGAACCTCAAGAATCAGAATACCAATATTTAAAACAACAAATCGTATTTACTTTTTTCCACTTGGCGGGAGTGAATAAATCACTCACTGAAGAGCTGATAAAAAAAGGTACAACCGCGGTTGCTTATGAATCACTTGAAGACCTACAAGGGAAATTACCTATTTTAGCGCCGATGAGTGCTGTTGCTGGAAATATGTCCGTGTTAATGGGGGCTTATTATCTGGCTAAATTTAACCAAGGTAATGGCATGCAATTAGGCACCATTATGAATAAATCCTATGGCAAAGTCGTTATTCTTGGCGATGGTGTGGTTGGCCAACATGCCGCTCATGTTGCTGCAGCAATGGGGGCTGCTGTTTTTGTTGCTGGCCGTCACGTTGAAAAGTGGGAAACACTCAAAGCTTCGTTACCGACAGTAAACTTCTTTATCTCCAATTCTGAGAATATTGCTGCACATATCCTAGATGCCGATTTAGTTATCGGTGCAGTGCTTAGCCGTGGCGCAAAAGCACCAAAAATAATAACGGAAAGCTTGTTAAAAACAATGCCTTTAGGCGCTGTGATAGTTGATGTCAGTATTGATCAGGGCGGGTGCATTGAAACGTCTAGGCCAACGACGCACTCAGATCCTGTTTTCATAAAACATGGGGTCGTTCATTATTGCGTATCCAATATGCCGGGAGCCTACCCAAAAGCCTCTACTCTCGCACTTACAGAAGCAAGCATAAGCTACGTGTTAGACCTTGCTGACAACTCACTCAATGGTTTTCTCGCAGATAAAGGAAAAATTAAAGCGATTAACACCTATCAAGGCAAAATTACCGCGGAAAAAGTGGCCAAGGATTTAGGTTTGTATGATTTTTTTCAGCCACTAAACCTAAACGCTCGGTAAAAGAGATGATTATCCAGGAAGGGGGGGAAGATACTCGCTTTCTCCCCCTACCCTGTTCATACTGCGACTCTATCTCTATGTTGAAAGAGATCCCTTACATTCCGGAAGAATCACCAGCCGCTTTTGCATGTTCGGACGCCTCATTGGCAGCCTTATGAGCGGCAGCCCATGACTGCTGTGCTAATCCAATGTGCTTTTGCGCCTGTTTCTTATTACCCTTAGCGAAATCTTTGGCAGCAGCGCCATGATGTTGAGCCGCTGCTTTATTTTCTTTAGCGGCTATTTTATGAGATTCAATAGCCATTTCATGATGCATCGCAGCCATTTCATGATGTTTTGCCATCATCTCATGCTTTTCTGTTGCAGTAACTTCGCCAGCTATTGCAACGCCACTTAAAGCCGTAAGAAAAGTGATTAAAAGTACTTTTAATATTACATGCCTGTTCATAATTAACTCCTCATTATCATATAATTTAGCCTAGATACTCTTAAGCTATCTGCAAATTTCGAAATTATAGTGATGGTTCACCTCCTTTCTGATTAGCTATGATTCAATTTCCACGAAGGAATCCCTCAAAGGGGCAGGTATTATGTTTATATTCAACGTTGTACAAATGCTTACTGGTCTATTATGCAACAGTTTCTCTCATTGAATATCAAGCGATATGCTAGGCTATAAGTGAACCTATTTTATTTAGGCAGGTGATAAAAAACCTTAGTACATAGTTACTTGCACTGCGCTGGGATGTTGACCCTTTGGCTACTTAATGTCTAAGCAGTTCTGTCAACTTACCACACAATTAAATAATTTTCTTTACTTTTTTGTTTTCTTATGAGCAATAAATGGCACAATTTAATTAGGTAAGCCGAAGGAAAGCGACTACCTATCCAGCGTAACCGTAAGACTTAACTCTCCATCATCCAAATAAATTTCACCTTCCTGAATATTACATTGCAATTGCATAGAGCGCTTAACCATAGCTTCCACGCCTTGGGCATTAATATGTACGACTTTCAAGTTGTTAAAACGCTGTAACTTGCTTTGCTGCTGCTCCCACCAGACTTTTGCTTTGCGTTCATCGTAAGTGTAAATAATCACTTGCTTAGCACGCCCACAGGCTTTGCGAATTCTTTTTTCATCGGGCTGACCCAAATCAATCCATAGCTCAACTTCACCAGTCAGTGTCTTTTGCCAAAGATCAGGCTCATCATCGCTGCCTAGGCCTTTGGTAAAGCTAAGCTGCTCACTCGCATTGGCCATAAATGCGATTAAACGCACCATAAACCGAAAATCTGTTTCAGATGGATGTTGCGCCACGGTTAGGTCGTGACTTTGATAATAATGCCGATCCATATCAGCGATGTTGAGAGAGATTTTATTGATTGTTGAACTAATGGCCATAAGTTAATTTCGGTGAGTTATGTGTAGCATTTAAGTTAGATTCTCCGTATTGCGCATCAATGCATTTTCTTTAATTCTATCCCCGTTTTCGCGCCATACTTTCTTAGCAGCAACAAATGATCGGGGCGGCGACGGTTATATTTCACTGCCATTGCATCCAACCAAATAAGCCAAGCATCTTCATCAACCAAAGACTCTTGACTGGGCTCTTCAGGTATTTTATTAATCTCCCAAACTTGGTGTATATAATCAAATACTGCCCAATCATAGAGTGTTTCTCCCTCTTTAAATCCAGCAGTTTCATTAGCTATCGCACCGCCTTGTAATAAAACTTCAAGCATCATGGTATCCATTGATAGCATGGCTTGAGTTAGTGGCCCACACCTATCAGAATCAAGGTGCTGCGGATTAAAACCTATATTAATTAAACTTTTAACGATTGCATACCGCTCTGGCACTGCATCCTCAAGCAAATTAAAGACAATTTCTGAGAGTATAGGCTCTTCAAACTGATCGATAGATTCTTTATCAAATCCCGCATCTACCATGACTTTCACTGTATCTAAATCATTGTTACACGCTGCAGTAGCAAGTTTTTTATAATCTTCGTCTGTACTCATGTTATTTATATCTCAATGTAGCTAGCACCATTTCGTGGCGGCAAATTCTAACATAATTGCCAATCCTGTAGCCCCCAATTAATAAGCCTGAATTTATTCTTAATTCAACAGCGCCTCTCTAGCAATACCAAGAATATGTTATGCACCGCATACCTTGTTACACCGAAAGGTACGCAATGCGTACCCTACCTTAATGTTTCGCCTTAAGTGTAAGCCTCATTTACTTCAACTCCATTTCAGCCAACAAAATACGCATTGTTTGTCGTGAAGCTTGCTCTTCATAACGCGAAAAAAACGCCTCTTTACTAGGTAAAAAATAGCCATCAACAGGCCATTTATCACCAATTTCCGGTGGTAGGGTAAAAGCTTGAGCTTTCTGTAAATAACCAGAATACACCTCCTTAAAACAGGTTCGCAAGGCTGCTACTGTTCGTGTTATCTCATCTATAGTGACTGTTTCATCGGGGTATAGCCAAGTCGTTGCTCCCATCACATCACCTAGCTCCCAATCACTTTTCGGGCTATCTGGATGCTTGTTATGGCAGTCTACACAAGCAGATGCAATGGCAAAATCTGGAAACATAGCTACATGCCGCTTTATACCTCCAGCATAAAAAAAGGCTGGTTTATGTGGCGCTTTCTTTACCTCCTGAAATGCCTTATTTTGCTGACCATCAAAACTATTAGCAGAGCTAATAGGAAAGTCTGAACCTAAAAACAAACTAACTGGCACTGGTTTTTTTTCTAATGCTTGGGAAACTGCTCGTAAAAACAAGGCAGGTAACGGCCCTGCGTCGACTTCTTTATCTTCCCAGTCTTCGCTAAATTTCAGGCCTGCACTTTTACCTTGCGTCACGATTTCTTTGGTATACAAGCTACGGACGACATTATTTTCCTCGGCAATAATATTAAATAAGACACTGACAGGTAGCTGGATACCTTGTTTTTTCAAGCCGTCATCTAGCGGTGGTGGTGCTGTTTTAAACAAATAGACAGCCAAACAAACCATCGTTAGCGACACAAGAATAAATAATTTATTATTTTTCATAACGTGTACTCTTTGCTTTGGTTATTAATGCTCCGGTATAAGGCGATTCAGCTTTACTAAAATAATCCAGTAATTGCTCCTGCCTTATTGCGCGCCCTACGGTTTTCTCCAAAACCATATCATGATTGCCATGATAATCGTGACAACCTAAACAGGTCTGCCAGTCTTTACGCTCGATTAACTCTTCATGCGGCACGGTAATAGGGTCATTTTTAATCTTCAACTCTTTATGGCAAAGCTTGCAGTCACTTATTTTAAATTGACTTATGCGCTGACCAATATGCTCTTTGTGACATGAAACACATTGCTCTGGATGTATTTTCTCTCTTACTTCATTAAATCGAGGTTCATTAAAGCGGTAAGATGAATGCAGGTCTTTATCCATGTTATGGCAGGCAATGCAGTGCTTATTATCTATTTTATGATAATAAAAATCAGCTTCAGTCTTACGTTGCTCAAGCAAATACTGTACATTCGCCTGTAGTTGCTGGCGCACTGAACTTTTAGTTTTTAAATGACATTCATTACACGCCAAATCTTCATGGCCTGGATTAAATGGCCCTGGCTGATTCCAACGCTCAAAATCAGTTTGCAACAACAGCATTATGCAAAGAAATGAAATGATGCTCGCAAGAAGATAGGAATTGCTTTTATTGATCATAGCGATTAGCTATATGCAAAGGCAAAAAACAGGTGATACCAAACCAAAATACTGATACAGCAAGTCAATAAAATATGCGCACTCATCCATGATTTATAAACTAAACGATGCTTAAACCAGTCATGAAAAACATCTCGATTACATAGAGCCAAAATATTATTGCTTAAATAAGCGGTGGATAAGACAAATAAATAGGCATAACCGATCGAGGTTGCATGAGCATATAAAATAACCGGTGCTATCACACCATTATATTTATGTATTTTTTGCCAATAAAACAGGCCCTCCTTAAATGAAAATATTTTTTTTATTGGGTAATACCATTGAAAAGCAATAAACGACAAGACAATAAACCCCGTCCAGCGCTTATAGCTCTCACCCTGTTGTAACGCTTCTAACATGGGGACTTTTAAGTCAAACCATTCCTGTATCAGAAAGGCACAGAGTAATAGCATGCCAATATAGGCGTAGCTTCGATTATTACTTTCCTGAATGACTGGCGGCTTAGCGCTTAGCAGTTGCTCTTTAAGGTTATTGATCGCACCTTCAACAACACCACAATTCAATAATGCTTTATATATATAAGTTTCAAACTTATTAGGGCCGATAACATAATATTGCGTACTAGGGTCACTAGCTTTCACTATATCGGCAATTTCTGCCAAAGAAATCCTCTGCTCAACCCTGATATTTAAAGAAATAAACGAATGTTTTTTGATAATTCTTTTTAATTCAGTTTCGCAAGCAATATGGCGGGCATCGGAAACGGAATAATCAATATGTAGTCCCGCGTTGCTTAGCTTTTCTTGTTTAATAGAACGGCATGCGGAAATGACAGGGGTGATACCTACACCACCAGAAAAACAAAAACTGTTGTATTTTGACGAAACATCAATATACCTAGTACCTTGCAAGTCGGTGATTTGCATTGTTTTCGCTGCGGCACCATCAAACAACCATTGAGTAAAAACCCCCTCAGATTTTTTTCTAACCGTAATTTCTCTATAGGTAGTTATCGATCGAGCGGCAGATAATGCGTAAGGGCGAGTCACCCATTGCCCATTAAATAGGCTTTGACTAGAATATATTGCCCGGGCTGATGAGCATCAAATTGATATTTTTTATTTTTAGCAATTAATTTAAACGACTTAATATCGGTAGCGACTGATTTTATTTGAGATATTTCAACCGTTATCCAATTAATTTTCTTGCCTAATAATTCATGTAAATAAGGTGCGCATGAGCCACACTGGGTACAAGCATCAGTTGCCAACACCAGCTGTTCAAAGTTAGTCGCTCCCTGAGTAATGGCCTGCTTTAATCTTCCTTGGGTTACACCTGTACAGTGGCAGACTATTGAATGGTCTTCCATCACACCCCTCCCAAAAAACTGTATTTAATGATTCTGGCGCACCATCCTCATCTTACCTCATGAAAACTTGGGACGGCTGCGGGATATAACTACCTACCTGCCGCACTGCTATTGCAGCGCACTTCGGATTGGCGACAACCCTATCGCCTAGTGCAGACTAAAAATCATTACTTCACTAAGCTCCGCTTCCATAATTTTCAGCGACTGCCTAATTATTATCCTCCATTAATCCTATTGTCACAATTCTCAACATCTAATAGGAGTCACATAAAAAATAAGGACGGACTTTAATCCATTATTGTTAAAAAATCAGACTTAAAAATAGGCTCCTTCTCCAAAGGGAGAAGGTTGGGATGAGGGAATTATAAATGCATGGTTTATTCTCCTCACCCAACCCTCTCCAGCAAGAGAAGGTTTAAATCAACAGCATTACTCCCTCTTTAACTTCGTAAGCAATAACTTACTCCGATTGAACAATAACTTCAGCTTTACGTGTTTCGCCTTTACCAATAGTTAGTAAATCCCACACTAATAAACCTAGACCAGCAGCCGTCACCCATCCAAAGAACATGCGCCATTGCATAGCATTTATAAACGAAGGATGACTTTGCGCAGCAAAATAGCCAGCCCATGTAGAACCGCCAATCGCACGCTCAATAAATGATTGTTCATAACCTGCAATCAACAGCGCAATGGTCATACCTAAAACACCGAAATTCAATAGACCTAAGGCCCATTTCCAGCGCCAAGCATTTTGTGATCCACCGCCCATCCAAACATTACCTCTCCAATGTTGAATAGCAATATAAAAGAAAGCAATGTTAATCGTTGCATAAGCCCCAAAGAAGGCTAAATGACCATGCGATGCTGACCATTGCGTACCATGTGTATATAAGTTAATTTGTGGCAAGGTGTGCATAAAACCCCAAACACCCGCACCAAAAAAGTTACCAAAAGCATGTGCAATTAACCATGCCATCGCAGGATGATTCATGTTTTTAAATGAGCGTTCACCTGAGTCATAAACAGCATGCACTACCATTGCCACCAAAGGAATAGGCTCTAGTGCTGAGAAAAAACCACCGATCGTAAGCCAGTATTCAGGTGTACCAATCCAAAAATAATGATGGCCTAATCCTAAAATACCCGAGCCAAACATTAATGCAACTTCGATATACAACCACGTTGTAACAATTTTACGGCTAACCCCTAAAATGGTCATT
>Ga0209826_1002808_pt1 | contig 11233 bp, 10 predicted proteins | sample GOMGulsemesocosm_5_FD_184637 | JGI IMG/M metagenome (GOLD analysis project Ga0209826, IMG submission 184637) | Methane-oxidizing microbial communities from mesocosms in the Gulf of Mexico - GOM15C Gulf of Mexico (SPAdes) (version 2) | ecosystem: Environmental > Aquatic > Marine > Cold seeps...
GGCAGGTTAATAAGCCGAGCGAATGACAGTTTACTCGGCGAGGGGTTGGGCGGCTTATGCCTGCTCTGATAAATACTGATCCTTAAGCTTGGCGTAATTACCGGCCGTGTAGGTGAAGTAGTTCATCTCTTTCTCTGTGAGCTTTCGCACCTGCTTGCAGGGGGAACCGAGGTACAGGTAGCCGCTCTCCAAGCGCTTCCCTGGTGGTACAAGGGTGCCGGCGCCAATCACCACGTCATCTTCCACCACCGCACCATCCATAACCATGGATCCCATACCCACGAGAATACGATCGCCGAGCGTGCAGCCGTGCAACACGGCGTTGTGGCCGATGGTGACATCCGAGCCGATGTTCAGGGGCCAGCCCGCTTCGTTAAAGGGGCCGGCGTGGGTGATGTGCAGCACAGAGTTATCCTGCACGCTGACTCGCTCGCCAATACGGATGTGGTGCATGTCACCGCGTACGGTCGCAAAGGGCCACACAGAGCAGTCCTTGCCGAAAACCACATCGCCAATGACTCGGGCAGCGGGATCAATATAGACACTGTCGTCAAAAGTGGGGGCTATGCCATTAAAAGTAGTGACGGAGAAGTTCATAGTGCTGCCTTAGTGGGTGCGCTGCTGGTTGGGTAGAGGGCTATAAGGTCATTTTACGCGAGGCATGACCTATTAGGTCAAGGAGACCTGCACTCTGCTGCGGTGTTATTATGGAGTAGCTATGGGTATAGCAAGGTGGGCTAGAGCTCGCTATTAATTTTCTTGCTAACCTTCATTCTTATTTACAGACACAGGCTATTGAGTACTTATGAGTAATCCGCTGTTGGCGTCTGCGCCCTTACCTTTGTTTTCTCAAATCAAACCAGAGCATGTAGAGCCAGCTATAACCGAGCTACTGGCAGAGTGTCGCCAGCAGCTGGACAGTGTTGTGAGCCAGGCGCAGAAGACCGCCCCGAGCTGGAATAATCTGGTGGTGCCGTTGGAAGAGCAGGACGATCGTCTAGGCAAAGCCTGGTCGCCGGTGGGCCACCTGCACGCGGTTCTCAACAGCGAACCACTGCGTGAAGCCTACACCGCTAGCCTGTCAGAACTGACACGCTACAGCACCGAAGTCGGGCAGAACAGCGAACTCTATCAAGCCTATCAGGCGCTGGCCGACAGCCCAGAGTACGTGGGGCTAGATGGTGAACAACAGGCGGCAATCGACCATGCCCTGCGCGACTTTAAGCTGGCGGGTGTCGCTCTGCCTGCGGCCGAAAAGGCCCGTTTTGCCGAGCTTAAAAAACGCTTGTCAGAGCTGGGTACCGAGTTCTCAAACAACGTTTTGGATGCGACTCAGGGCTGGTGCAAGCTACTGGCTGATGACTCAAACCTGGCAGGTTTACCGGACAGTGCGCTGGCGCTGGCGCAGCAGGCGGCAGAGCAGCGAGAGGCTGAGGGCTACGCCTTAACACTCGATATTCCCTCTTATTTAGCGGTGATGATGCACGCCGATGAACGCTCGCTGCGCGAGGAAATGTACCGAGCTTACGTGTCTCGAGCGTCTGCTATTGGCCCCAATGCGGGTGAGTGGGATAACGCACCGCTGATCGAAGAGACCCTCAGGTTGCGTCATGAGTTAGCGCAGCTACTCGGTTTTGCCAACTACGCCGAGCGCTCGTTGGCCACGAAAATGGCCGAGTCCTGCGATCAGGTCGAAGCATTCCTGCTGGAGCTGGCGGCAAAAAGCAAACCAGCTGCCGAACAAGATCTTGCCGAGCTGCAAGCCTTCGCCAAGCAACGTGACGGTTTAACCGAGCTGCTGGCTTGGGATGTGGCCTACTACAGCGAGAAGCTGCGTCAGGAAAAATATTCCGTTTCTCAAGAACAACTGAAGCCATATTTCCCAGCCGATAGGGTGGTGGAAGGCATGTTCTCGGTGGTGAACAAATTGTTTGGCATTAACATCCAAAAGGTCGAAGCGGATGTTTGGCATGAGCAGGTGCGCTTTTACCGAATAGAAAAAGAAGGCGAGCTTATCGCTGAGTTCTACCTGGATATGTTCGCCCGAGAGAACAAACGTGGCGGCGCCTGGATGAACGACTGTCGTGTGCGCCGCATCAGCCAAGCGGCGGAGAATGCCGGTCAGTTGCAACTGCCTGTGGCCTACCTCACCTGCAATTTCACCCCGCCGATCGGTGAACAGCCGTCGCTGTTAACCCACGATGAGGTTACGACTCTGTTTCACGAGTTTGGTCACGGTTTGCACCATATGCTCACCAAGATCAAAACGGCTGCGGTAAGCGGCATTAATGGCGTTGCTTGGGATGCGGTGGAATTGCCGAGTCAATTCCTTGAAAACTGGTGTTGGGAACGTTCAGTCGTGCCGATGATTTCGGGACACTTTGAAACCGGTGAGCCGTTACCCGACGAGTTGTTGGACAATCTGTTGGCGGCGAAAAACTTCCAGTCGGCCATGCAAATGGTGCGTCAGTTGGAGTTTTCTCTATTTGATTTTCGTCTGCACCGCAATTTCAATCCAAGCGTAGAGGTGGATGTACAGGCGGTGTTAGACAAAGTGCGCTCCGAAGTCGCCGTGGTGACGCCACCGGCTTTTAATCGCTTTCAGAACAGCTTCTCGCACATCTTTGCCGGTGGTTACGCAGCGGGTTACTACAGCTATAAGTGGGCTGAAGTCTTGTCTAGTGATGCCTACTCACGTTTCGAAGATGAAGGCATTTTTAACGAACAGACCGGGCGCGACTTTTTAGAAAAAATCTTGCAACGCGGTGGCGCTGAGAGCGCTATGTCACTGTTTAAGGATTTTCGTGGCCGCGAGCCTAATACCGAGGCGCTGCTGCGCCACTGTGGTATTAGCCCTTAGTTCGACGCTAACCGTTCTCCATTAATTAATTGCTGTTTTTAGAAGAGTACAGAACCATGAGCTTCAGTGAGAAAAGACGTTTTATCGCCGGCGCCGTCTGCCCGAAATGTTCAGAGATGGATAAGATTGTGGCCTATTCAAAAGAGGGCTCAGATTACCGCGAGTGTGTGAGCTGTGGTTACGTCGATAAAATGGTGTTTCAGAATAACCAGCAAGAGCTCGACACACGGGTGAATCAGATAGAAGAAAAGGTAAAAGAAGAAACCCAGGTATTGCAGTTCGAACCTGCGAAAAAACACTGAAGCTTAAAAAACAGAAGCTTAAAAAGGCGCCCTACCTGTTCAAGTGGAGCGCTCACCTCTTTAGCTCAGTGTAAATTTACGATGTTACTCGTCTCTAGTGTTGGTTTTGTGTCTACACTTGCGGTTTGTTCTGGGCCGGAAAAGTCCAAATCAATGTCCACGTGATCGGCCAAGCATGGCCAGCGGGTCAACTCCTCGGACCAACCACGCTGACGGTGTTCGTCTATGTAAGCTTGGAAGCCCGGATCGGCAAAGAAACTGTCACGGTTGAGCAGCAACTCAACGGAGTACTGCACCGCTTCATCTAACTCGTTGGCGAAGTGCTCACCAATGAGATGATGGACAATTAAGTTGGCGCGGGTCATATCCATAGGCGCCAGCGGAATGCCACAGTGCCCTATAAAGCGATCGTTCACTTCCTCCATTAATCGATGCGCGAGATAGGCTTCATCTAGCAGGGCGTCCATGCCTGTGTGGCCGACAACCACCTCGGGTGGTTTGAGAAAGTAATCGCGGGCGATGTCTAAGAAGGCATCGGCTTGCTCATGTATGCCGGCCTGGCGGCTAATGGTTTCGATGGCCTCGAGAAAGTCAGGAACGTGCTCTATATAGCGAGTGACGAAGTCGAGCAGTGTCTCTACTGCGCTGTCATCGGGCAGGCGTATAGCGCCGTGTAAGTTGGGAATCTCTTGGCGCAAAATCTGTCTTAAGTGGCCATTATCGGCCTCATGAGCTTGCGCGAGTGTGATGGTTGTTCGGATAGCATCCACGTCTGTTATATCCATAATGTTGTGTCGTCCCCTAAGTATTAAGCAGTCGTGCCGTGCCTTTATTGTTATCAAATTTGTTATCAACGCTTTTGTGCACAGAGCTTAGTCGCCACATGCTGCGTTTTATTGGGTGCGTTTTATTAGGCTATAGATAAAACGTGAATACCTAGAGGGCAATATGGCTCTCCAGTATCTTGATACCCAACTTAGACTAGTTCAAAAGTGAATAAAAACAAGTGATGCTTAAGAGCATTGGAGTCTAAGAACGGCTGCCCACTGCAGCTTACTTACCGGTGGATCAATACTCATAACGTGGAAAATACCGCCGTTGTAAGTGCGGTAATAGGGCGATGAGACTCAGGCCGCGACTGAGATTGAAGGCACTGAAGGCGAGCCACAAACCGTGGTTTTGCCAGGGCTGAAACAGCCACCAGCAGGGGAAGAACACCACCAGCGCACTGAACAGCATGGCATTGCGCATCAGTGTCGAAGCGCCCGCGCCAATATACACGCCGTCGAGCCAAAAGGCCGTTGCGCTGATTAGCGGTAAAATAAAAACCCAGGGCAAATAGAGTCGCAGCTGATGTTTTACAGCCTCTAGATCGGTAAACAGGGTGATGAGAGGTTCCTGTAATACCACAAATAGACTGGTCATCATCAGCGCTACCAGCAGGCTCCAGATACCCGTCGTTAAGGTTGTGTTCCTAAACGCCTGCCGGCTTTGGCTGCCGCGTGCACTGCCCACCAATGCCTCGGATGCCTGGGCGAAACCGTCGAGGCCGTAGGAGGCGAGCATCAATAGTTGAAAAATAATACTGTTGGCGGCCAGTACCTCGGTGCCCATTTGCGCGCCCTGAGCGTTGAAAAATGCAAAAGTAAAAAGCAGCAATAAAGTGCGGATGAACAGGTCTCGGTTGATGCTGAGCAGCGCTCGGTAGGCGCTCAGTTGCCGCAATACGGCCCAGTTGTTAAAGCGCCGCAGGTTGGGGTAGTGCCGCAGAATTAAAAAAGCCGCCAGCGCTAGGCCGAGGTAATCGGCGCACAGGGTTGCCAGTGCGGCCCCGCGACTCTCCCAGCCAAAGCCGAGGATAAACACTAGGTCGAGCAGCAGATTGATGAGGTTGGTGGCCACCATTAGCAACAGGGGTAGACGTGCATTTTGTTGGCCAATGAACCAGCCGATACAGGTGAGTGATACCAACACGGCGGGTGCGCCGAGCAAACGTATGCCTGTGTACTCCCGAGCTGCGGGCAGTAGCTCAATGGGTGGATTGAGCCACCAGAAGGCCAGATCGAGCAGCGGTAGTTGAAGGGCAATGAGTAGCAGCCCCAGCCCGGTTGCGAGTAACACGCTTTGCACCAGTAATTGCTCGGTGGCGCGTTGATCATTTTTTCCCTGTGCCTGAGCCACCAGACTGGTGGTGCCCATGCGCAAGAAACCCATACTCCAGAAGAAAATTGCGATGATACTGGCGCCGAGAGCGACGGCGCCGAGGTGTAGGGCACTATCGAGGTGACCGAGAATGGCTGTGTCGACGATACTTAATAGCGGCACCGAGAGGTTGCTGAGAATCATCGGCCAAGCGACGGCCCAGACCGCTGCATGGGGCAGATTAAGGAGTTTTTTCAGCCTGCTGGACATAGATTTCCAAAATAATACAGAAGTAAAATAGGGCTAGGAATTCACTCGCATTGTAACGCGAGGCCGCGTCATAGCGCGCGCTCTACCTTCAAAATAGTATCAGTAGGGAAGTGTTTTAATTTCTTGTGGAAATAAAAACATTGACTTTAGGGGGCCTCCATGACAATTCTAGACGGGTTGTAGTTGCGACATTTTGCCGCAGATTGTTGGTTGTACTTCCTAGACGTCGACATCAATTGCAGGTATCACCACGGGCTTTCTTTTGTATTATTGGAATCCCTTGGACGCGCTAGATGTATCAGTGTGAGAGGTTTGGTTAAACCCTCGATACAAAAATATTTTTCGACAGTACGTCGGGTAACCAGCGGCTTGGATTTCTTATATTTAAGACCAACCGTGTACGCCAGCTCTTGTAGTAGTTCATAAAAAGCATAAGACGGAGTCTGCTTTCCAAAGTGAAATCAGCCTCCAACTACACGGAGACGAAGGGCGATGTTGAGTAGAGTAAGCCGGAGTTACGTCCGCCTGCTTGCTTCTTTGGGCCTGTGGTCGGCAAGTGCCACCACCTGGGCAGAAGAAGTGGAGCGTTGGGGAGTCAATATGACTCAGGGCGTCACCCCAATAAGCCATAATGTGTACGACCTCCACATGGATATTTTCTGGTGGTGCGTCGGTATTGGTGTCGTGGTATTTGGTGTGATGTTCTACACCATGATCGCTCACCGAAAATCTAAGGGTGCCAAAGCTGCGAACTTCCACGAGAGTACCTCGCTGGAAATCATGTGGACGGTAATACCTTTCGTAATCCTTATCATAATGGCGATTCCAGCCACCAAATCATTGATTGAGATCTACGACACAACGGAATCGGAAGTCGACATCCTTGTCACCGGTTACCAGTGGAAGTGGAAATATGAATACGTTGGCGAAGACGTCAGCTTCTTCAGTAATCTCAGCACTGATCCCAACGAGATTAATAACCTTGTGCCTAAAGGCCCCAACTACCTACTGGAAGTTGACGAGCCATTAGTGGTTCCCATCGGCAAGAAAATACGCTTCTTGGTCACCGCAGCCGATGTGATTCATGCATGGTGGGTACCGGCCTTAGCGGTTAAGCGCGACGCGATTCCAGGTTTTATCAACGAGAGTTGGGCCTATGTGGAAGAGCCGGGTATTTATCGTGGTCAGTGCGCGGAATTGTGCGGCAAGGATCACGGTTTTATGCCGATTGTTGTTGAGGCCTTAAGTGAGGCGGACTACGCAGTTTGGCTCACTGAGAAGAAGGCTTCTGCTGCCAAGCTCAAGGCGTTGACCGAGAAAGAATTTACCTTTGATGAGCTCTACGCTCAGGGCGAGGTGGTCTACGGTAAAAACTGTGCGGCTTGTCACCAGACTGACGGCAAGGGTATCAGCGGTACCTTCCCTGCCATCGCTGGCAGCGCCATCGCCACTGGCGTACTCGGCGGCCACATGGATATGGTGATCAATGGTTCATCCAACAACCCGATGATGTCTGCCTTTGGCGCACAGTTATCGGAAGTGGATCTGGCCAGTGTCATCACATATCAGCGAAATGCCTTCGGCAACAATATGGGTGATCAAGTTCAGCCCATTGACGTGCTCAAGTTTAAACAAGCTAAATAGGGGGAGCAGTCATGGCTCATGGACCTGCAAAAGGTATCACTCGTTGGCTGTATACCACCAACCACAAAGACATTGGTTCAATGTACCTGTGGTTCAGTTTGGCGATGTTTTTATTGGGTGGCGTGTTTGCGCTGGTGATTCGTGCGGAATTGTTTGAGCCGGGCCTACAGATTGTAGACCCGGAGTTCTTCAACCAGATGACCACCATGCACGGCTTGATCATGGTCTTCGGCGCCGTTATGCCAGCCTTCGTCGGCTTGGCTAACTGGATGATACCGATGATGATCGGTGCGCCGGATATGGCGCTGCCGCGGATGAACAACTACAGCTTCTGGATTTTGCCTTTCGCATTCTCCATGTTGATTTCTACCTTGTTTATGGACGGCGGGGCACCCAACTTCGGCTGGACCTTCTACGCACCATTATCAACAACCTACGCGCCGCCGAGCGTGACCTTCTTTATTTTTGCCGTACATATCATGGGCGCGAGTTCAATCATGGGAGCGATCAACATTGTCGTAACCATCCTGAACATGCGTGCGCCGGGCATGACGTTGATGAAGATGCCACTGTTCGTTTGGACTTGGCTGATCACCGCTTATCTGCTGGTTGCGGTTATGCCGGTGCTGGCCGGTGTGGTGACCATGATGTTGATGGACATTCACTTCGGTACCAGCTTCTTTGATGCCGCCGGTGGTGGTGACCCAGTATTGTTCCAGCACGTATTCTGGTTCTTCGGGCACCCTGAGGTGTACATCATGATCCTGCCGGCGTTTGGTATCGTCAGCGCGATCATCCCGACCTTTGCGCGCAAACCGCTGTTTGGTTATGCCTCGATGGTTTACGCCACCAGCTCTATCGCTTTCTTAAGCTTTATTGTTTGGGCTCACCACATGTTTACCGTGGGCATGCCGGTGGCAGGCGAACTGTTCTTTATGTACGCCACCATGTTGATCGCGGTACCGACGGGCGTGAAGGTGTTTAACTGGGTGACCACTATGTTCCGTGGTTCCCTGACCTTTGAAACCCCCATGCTATTCTCGATTGCTTTCGTAATCTTGTTCACCATTGGTGGTCTATCGGGTCTGATGCTGTCGATTGCTCCGGCTGATTTCCAGTATCACGACACCTACTTTGTTGTGGCGCACTTCCACTATGTATTGGTACCAGGCGCGATCTTCTCGATCACCGCGGGTGTCTACTACTGGTTACCTAAGTGGTGCGGCAACATGTACAACGAGACCATGGGTAAGACGCATTTCTGGCTGGCATTTATTGGCCTGAACTTGACCTTCTTCCCTATGCACTTTGTTGGGCTAGCGGGCATGCCTCGTCGAATTCCCGACTACTCGTTGCAATTTGCTGACTTCAACATGATCGCGAGTTGCGGTGCCTTCTTGTTCGGTGCGGCGCAGTTACTGTTCGTTTTCAACGTGATAGCGACCATCCGAAGCAAGAACAAAGCAACTGATGAAGTGTGGGAAAACCCAGAGGGCTTGGAGTGGACGGTTGCGTCCCCTGCGCCTTACCACACCTTCACTGTGGCGCCACCGATTAAGTAAGCGGTAGGCAAAACGGTGAGTGGTTTTGATGGCGGATCAATAGGAGTCGATAGAGGGTGAGCAGAGCATCCACAGAGCAACGAAGTATTGCCCAGCAGGCCTTGCGTTTGCTGGGGGTAGTCGTCGGTATGTTTGTGTTTGCTATTTGGGTTATGCCACCTCTCTACGATGCCTTTTGTGAGATCACCGGTTTGAACGGCAAGACCGGTGGTCAGTATCAGGCTGTTGAGGCCGCTATCGACACCAGCCGCCAAGTGCGGGTGCAGTTTTTAGCAACGAACAACGAAAGCATGCCTTGGCAGTTTTCACCGGAAGTGGCCAGCATCAAAGTACACCCAGGTGAAGAGGTTGAAGTGCGTTACATCGCCACCAACCCAACCGGTCGTACGATGACCGCACAGGCGATTCCGAGTTTGGTGCCGTTTAAAGCGGCCGAGTACTTCCACAAAACAGAGTGTTTTTGTTTTAATCAGCAAGCGCTCAAAGCTGGGGAAAGTGCCGAGTTACCACTGAGATTTATTGTCGACCAGGATATTCCTAAGCAGGTTAATACCATCACCCTGTCTTATACCCTGTTTGACGTAACGGCTGAGTTTGCACTAGCTCAGGCGGAATAATAAATAGAATTAAGAATAAGCAGTAAAACAATGAGATGTTTCCAGTCACCTACCTATAACAAGCTGGGGTAGAGATATGTCGAGTGAACCAATAGATCAAGATACCTATTACGTACCAGAGCAGAGCCGGTTGCCGCTCTTTGCTTCTCTGGGATTATTCTTAACCGTTTTTGGTGCGGCCAATTGGCTTAACGGTGATGACAAGGGCCCGACCATTTTACTGTGGGGCGGGTTGATGTTTGCCTGTGTGCTTTGGACCTGGTTTTCTACGGTCATAAAAGAGCACCGAGCTGGCATGAACAACGCGCAACTGCAGCGTTCCTACGTGTGGGGCATGGGTTGGTTTATTTTCAGTGAATTCATGTTCTTCGCCGCGTTCTTCGGAGCCCTCTGGTATGTGCGCAATCTGGCATTGCCTTGGCTTTCGGGTGAGGGCGCTGGCGCTGCTACCAATGAGTTCTTGTGGGCCGGTTTTGAAGCCCAATGGCCATTGATGACCACGCCGGACATGGTGGCCAACGGGGATGCTGCGGCCATGCGTGGCCCAGATCAAAACATGAGCTTTAGCACAGTCGATTCTATTTGGAGCTGGCTGCCCTTCTGGAATACAGTGATCCTACTGACTTCCAGTGTGACCGTGCACTTCGCGCACTCAGGTTTAAAGAACAACAACCGCAAGGCATTTAATCGCTGGTTGGGCCTTACTGTGTTACTGGGTATCGCGTTCTTAATCTTGCAGGTTGAGGAATACCTTGAAGCCTATAACCATATGGGCCTAACGCTTGAGACAGGTATTTACGGCAGCACCTTCTTTATGCTGACAGGCTTCCACGGCGTGCACGTAACGCTGGGTACCTTTATGCTACTGGTGATGTTCTTACGCTCGGTGATGAAAGGTCACTTCAGCCACGACGACAGCTTCGGTTTTGAAGCGGCCAGTTGGTACTGGCACTTCGTGGATGTGGTTTGGGTGGGTTTATTCTTGTTTGTTTACATCTTGGGCTGAGATTGATGCGTTGGGTTGGGCTGGGTTAGATTGTGTTGGATTAGACAGCGCTTTGTTAGAAAGTGCTGGCCCAGCATCCCAAGGCGCCGTACTGCCCAGTTGGCCTGTGTAGAAACCATAGAAAATACACACCAACATCAGCGCGGCAAGACAAATACGAGTACCCAGAGCGTAGAGCGTACGTTTTGATTTAGAGCCAACGTCTTTAAATAAAAACAGCAAACCACTGGATAGGCTGGCAAGGATCAACAGAAAAAGTAAAACAATAATAACTTTTAACCACATAGGTTTTGTTCTCGCATAGTATTCAGAATCGTTGTTGTTATTCTATTAGCATTTTGAGATGTAGGTTGTTCAATGCTGATCCATGTTATAACCGGTTTTAACGCACAAATAAAATTCAGCTTTAATTGGAAGGTGACATTGCTGGGTGCGTGTCTGTTTCCTTTTCTACTTATGCTTGGTTTTTGGCAGCTTGATCGAGCTGCTGAAAAACAAGACATTCTCGATCTTCAGCAGCAGCAGCGGACACTACCGGCTATTGCCCTTGAACAATTACAGTCTTCAATATTACCTAACGCTTTCGAGACTAAAGCCTCCAAGACTAGCCGCGAGATGAATGAACCAGCGCTTCATTATCGCAAGGTCATCGCCCGTGGTTTATTGGATACTGAGCGCTACTGGCTGTTGGACAATAAAGTGCGCTCGGGGCGTGTGGGGTATGAGGTGGTTGTACCGCTGCTGCTTGAAAGCAACCGCGAGCGCAGTGTACTGGTGAACCTGGGCTGGGTAGAAAATGCTGATAGAGCCCGCCTGCCGTCCATAACCTT
>Ga0209826_1002809_pt1 | contig 11231 bp, 10 predicted proteins | sample GOMGulsemesocosm_5_FD_184637 | JGI IMG/M metagenome (GOLD analysis project Ga0209826, IMG submission 184637) | Methane-oxidizing microbial communities from mesocosms in the Gulf of Mexico - GOM15C Gulf of Mexico (SPAdes) (version 2) | ecosystem: Environmental > Aquatic > Marine > Cold seeps...
ACACACATGCAAAGCCCCAAGGTGATTGTAGATAAATCCACCGTACCCGTCGGCACAGCCGATAAAGTAGCCGCCAGCATTCAGCAAACATTAACCGCTAAAAACTCAGACTTAAGCTTTTCAGTAGTATCAAACCCCGAATTTTTAAAAGAAGGCTCAGCCGTAGCGGATTGTATGCGGCCCGATCGCATCGTAGTCGGCATACGCCCCAATGATAATTCACAACACATACAAGAAACCTTCAAAGACTTATACGCACCGTTTAACAGAAACCACGATCGCATCATCTTTATGGATGCCCGCAGTGCCGAGCTAACCAAATACGCCGCCAACTGCATGTTAGCCACCAAAATAAGCTTTATGAACGAAATGGCCAATATCGCCGAAAAAGTAGGCGCAGATATTGAACATGTGCGCCAAGGCATCGGTTCAGACTCTCGCATCGGCTTTCAGTTTATATACCCCGGCTGTGGCTATGGCGGATCATGCTTTCCAAAAGACGTACAAGCACTCGTGCGTACCGCAGACTCTATTGGTTACGACTCACAAATATTAAAAGCCGTAGAAGCCGTAAACTACCAACAAAAAAACAAACTGTTTGAATACATTAACAAACACTTTAATGGCCAGTTAAAAGGCAAAACCTTTGCACTCTGGGGCTTATCCTTCAAACCCAATACAGACGATATGCGAGAAGCATCCAGTAGAGTGCTAATGGAATCCCTATGGGCAGCCGGTGCAAACGTACAAGCTTTTGACCCAGAAGCAATGGAAGAAACACAGCGCATTTACGGCAACACGGATGACTTAGCCCTAATGGGCACAAAAGAAGCAGCTTTGAAAGGGGCAGATGCTTTGGTTATTTGTACAGAATGGCAAAACTTTAAAGCCCCAGATTTTGATTTGATAAGAACAGAGCTAAAACAGCCGGTGATTATTGATGGTAGGAATTTGTTTGATCCGGAGCGGGTGAAAGCGAAGGGGATTGAGTATTATGCGATTGGTAGAGGGTTGTCGGTTGGGGGTGCTTAATGAAAGGTGAGGCTGAATTGGGTCTGTCCCCGTTAGTTTGCTAGAATATTGTGAGTAATTCATACAAAGAGATCATGAAAACAACCGGTATAACGGGTGTGGTTCAAGTTATACGACTGTCTTTTGGGTTAATTCGTAACAAAATAATAGCACTATTATTTGGCCCAGCGGGTCTTGGTGTATGGGGTTTATACCTTTCATTTACCGAGATGATGCAAAGTGCGGCCTCTTTAGGTCTGGAAAAAAGTGCCGTTAAACAAATAGCTGAAAATCATAACGACATACAAAAAAGAAACTTAGCTATTCAGGTTTCTCAATACTCTGTGGCGGTATTCTCTTTTATATGTTCTGTTTTTGTAATTGTTTTTGCCAGCGACATTAGCGTGAGCTTATTTGGCAGCGCAGATTATAAAATAGGTGTTTGGGTTTGTTCAGGCGTTATTTTTATCAACGCAGCTACTGCAATGCTAAGAGCTGTATTAAATGGCTTAAGTGAAATTAAAGAGCTTGCCGCCAGTCAACTTGTGGGTGTATTGCTAGGCAATATAATTGTGTTTGTTTTATTGCCGTTTTTTGAAGTCTCAGCTATTCCTTTCTATTTTCTTGTTATATCTATAGCCGCATTTATACCTGTATTGTTAGCTTATCGGCGTTTAGGATTTACATGGGTAAGAGTAACGCTAAGTGAGTCAGTGTCCATGCTTTCCGGGCTAATGAAATTGGGTTTGGCTTTTTGGTTATCTGCTTTTTTCATGGCATTTATCACATTCATAATAAATGTTTTTATAAAAGATGAATTTAGTCTAGCAGTGGTGGGGGTATATCAAGCGAGCTGGGCTATCTCTAACTTATATATAGGTGTTATCTTGTCTTCAATGGGTGTTGCTTTTTTTCCTAAGGTTTGTAAAACCATTGATGACGTTGTTAAAACAACAAAAGTAATAAACGAGCAAGTAGAATTTGGTCTGTTAATCTCCCTACCTTTTGTTTTGATTTTTTATATATTTTCGCCGGACTTTTTAATGGTTCTATACTCGGAAAGCTTTGAAAGTGGAGAGCCGATAATACGTTGGCTAATGTTGGGTGTTATTATGCGATTGCTAGGCTTTCCGTTTGGCTATGCGCTTATGGCTAAGGGGGAGTCTCTTCTTTATGTTGTGGCGCAGGTTACTTTTAGCGTCTCTAATTATTTATTGTTGATTTTGGCTGTACAGCATTACGGGGTAGATGGCCTAGGAGTTAATTATTTTATTGCGTATTGTTTGTATACCATATTAATGGGTGTTTTCTGCTATAAAACTCTTGATTATAGAGTTTCTATACCCGTTGTTAAGCTGGTTTTTGTATATATCTTGTTTATATTGTTGTCACTATTAGCGGTATATTTAGTTGATGGGGCACTTTTTTATGTGTGTGGACTGTTAATTGTAAGTGCTTCATTTATTTATTCTTTTATGCAGTTAACTAACCAAATGGATATAGATATTGTTAGATATGTTAAAAGCAAGGTGGCGCGATGAACTTTAGGTTTTACGCGGGAATATTGCCTAAGTTATCAATTTTAAAATCTTTATACTATTCGTTTAGGTTTAAGGGTGTTTTTTTGGTGGGAAGAGGGTGTGTTATCAATATACACCGTGATGCGCGGTTGATCTTTAAAGATAAATCTTCATCCATTTATGTGGGAGTGTATTTTAGTTCGGCGCCAGGAACTACTTTGGATATTTATAAAGGCGGAATTATGCGGGTAGGAAAGTCTGTAGGGATACACAGAGGCTCCAAAGTTGTAGTAAGAGAGGCCGCAGAGTTATCTATTGGCAACCGAACATTTATTAATGAAAATTCACGTGTGGTGTGTCGGAAGAAAATATCCATAGGTGAGGACTGCTCAATTGCTTGGGGCGTTACCATATCCGATACCGATTCCCACGAGGTTTATAGTGGTAGGGTATTATCAAATCCAGACGCAGTCATTAACATGGGGGATAAAGTATGGGTTTGTGCCCATAGCCTTATTGCCAAAGGCTCAACTCTTGAGAGTAACTGCATTGTGGGGGCAGGGTCTGTGGTACTGGGCAATACACTTAAGTCTGGTTATATCTATGCTGGTAACCCAGTGAAAAGAATTAAAGAGTTTGATAAATGGGGAGGTCTTTCTTCATGAAGAGAGCCATAAAAAAAATATTCCCCATGTTTTTGTATGTGCATGTTAGGGCTCTGGTTCGTTATATAAGGTTGGGAAGGTCATACCTTTATGACTTCAATCATTATTTGAAATACTCAATGTCTATGGCTGAGAGCACAAAGAATAAGATGGTATCTAAAATTATATTAGATACACATGTTATTGAAAAAGGGCTGACGATGCCTGAATTTAGGCTGGGTTTTGGCCAGCTAAGACTGGTGGCTCTATTGACGAATGTAGAGTGTTACATTTCTAGGTATGACAGTGAGAATCATCAGGTTTTACATGCACTATCTGTAATTAACGAGTATTTTAAAGTACACGATAAGAATAACTATTCAGTCAGTGGTGAGCTGCTAAAAGCAAGAGATGTTTTTTTTGGAAAAAAAGAAATTAATGCGGTTAATTTTAAAGAACGGCATCAAACAAATATCACAAAGGCTGAGTATTTCGATGCTATAGATAAACCTTTTTTTCAGTTTTCAGGATCAAGGTCGTCTATTAGAAATTTCTCTCGAGAGCCTGTTGACTTAGCAGAAATTAAGCAGGCTCTTGACTTGTGTCGGAATACACCGTCGGCCTGTAATCGGCAGTCGGTTCGAGTACATTTATTTAAGGATAAACATACAATAGAGAAGATACTTAAGGTCCAAGGTGGGAACCGTGGTTTTGGCCATTTGGCAAATTTTTTAATTGTAGTGACTTATGAACCCTCTATGTATTTTGAAGAGAGTGAGCGCAATAGTGGGATTGTGGATGGAGGGATGTATTGCATGAATATATTGTATGCACTCCACGCTAAGGAAATTACAGCTTGTATATTAAATGCCGCCCATAGTGATGAAAAAGATTTAGCTATGCGTAAAGTGGCCAGAATTCCTGAGTCAGAAGTGTTCGTTGCTATGATAGCCGGTGGAAAGGCCGCGGATGAATTTAAAATTGCGACATCATACCGTTACCCCCTTGATAAAATACTGAAGGTTCACTAGTGGGTGCTGATGTACCATTGATTAATAGACTTATCCTTGTTTCAATGCTGTTTTGCGGTGTGCACTTCTTTGGTCTTTATCATAGGGTGAGTAGTAACCTTTATGATTTGATTGATCTTTATTTTCTTGCCGTTTCCTTCGTTTTGGTCGTGAAATACTTTACAGGCGGGAGAAAGTATTACATTCCTAGATCTGAAATGATATTTTCAAAACCTTTGATTTTTTTATTTCTGTGTTTGTTCTTATCTTCACTTTCTGGTTATGCCTACCATGGGCAGAGTCCCTTGTTGGCTCTGTTGGCGATGCGCTATTTTTCATATTTTTTGGTTTATTACCTTCTGGTTATGTTAGAGGTTAAAAAAGAAGATGTTATAAAGCTAATTCTTGTTTTTTCTGGTTTCTATATGATTGTGTTTTCTTTACAGCTTTTGTTATTTCCTGTAGCCATTGTACCGCTTGGTCATGCAGAAGACTTCGAGAGGGGGTTTTTACGTTTAAGGCTGGAGGGCGTAGGGTTTCTTACATTAGCTGGTTTTTACTGCTTGAATGCATACTTGGTCGACAAGAAAAAAATAACGCATCTAGCATTTTACTTTTTGTGCTTTTTATTTGTATATATACTCGGATTTAGAACGTTGCTGGCTACATTTTTAGTGGCATCCATAATGCTGGTGTCTATTTATTCGGGGTCACTATTGAAAAATATAGTATTCATTTTTTGTTTTTTATTTTTTTGTTACCTGGGTTTGCAGATTGATAGCGTCAATATGTTTTTTTCTGACATGTTAAAGTTAACAGTGTCGCAACTAGATAAAGGTGAGGATTATATCCGCTTTCTCACTTTTGAATTTTTGTTTGTGGAAGTTAATGGTGGTGTTGGAAGTATTATTTTTGGTAATGGGATGCCATTTGATGGGACTGAGTACGGAAACTTAGTTTTAGGTGTGGGTGCGAATATGTTTGGTTTCATCTCTGCTGACTTGGGCCTTATAGGTTTTATATTTAATTTTGGCTTGCTTTCACTCTTGGCCTTTTTGAATGTATTTCGAATTGCTATTTTCAAGAGGCTGCCTAAAGATAGTGTATATCTAAGTGTATTCTTTTTGTATTTGGTAATATCTTCTATAACTACCGCTGAAATTTATAGAGCTGGAATGTTCGTTGTTGAAGCTGTTGGGTTTTATTTGATTACGCAGGCTTGTTATGAAAAAAATAAATTGGAGTCCGTATGAATACCTTACATCTCATGCCTTATGCTGGTCTTTGCAATAGAATTAACGCCATATCATCTTGTGTGAAATTTGCGAGCGATGAAGGTTTGCGGCTTAAAATATTTTGGGATAAAAATATCGATTTGTCAGCGGATTTTTCTGACCTGTTTTCTCCCCTTAACCTAGAAAACGTTGAGTTAGTTGAGCTTAGATGGTTTCATGTTATTTATTTTAGGGCTCGTAGGCGGAATTTGAATTTTCCTAGGTTGATAAGAAAGGTTTTTTCTATACCTCAGTTAGAAGATAGCTCTTTAAAAAAACCACCTTCCCAATATGTATGTAATGGTGGATATTTATCTACCTGCCATTCTCTTGGTGAGAAAAGAAATATCGATGATGTTTTTGTTTTAAATGAGACTGTTGCTAAAGAGTTGGCGAGTGTTTTAGTGAATTTTTCTGAGCATACTGTAGGTGTTCATATTAGAAGAGGAGATCATAAAATGGCGATTGATGCATCTCCGATTGAGTTTTTTCTAGAGTCGATGGATGCTAAAGTACGTAAAGATGCGGCTGTGAGGTTCTTCTTGGCGACTGATGATTCGGGTATTAAAGATCTTTTGAAAAATAGATATGGAGATAAAATAATTGTTAATGAGTCTCCTTTAACTAGAACGAGTGTGAATGGGATGAGTGGCGCGGTTATTGATCTTTGGGCATTGGCTAATTGCACTTCAATTATTGGTTCGAAGTATTCAATGTTCTCTTTGGTAGCATCAGAGATAAAAAATATTCCTTTAGAGATATAGTGGTAGCTAAATGAGTGTCGGAATTGTAACTTTTCATAGTGCCAACAATTATGGCGCAGTTCTTCAGTGTTATGCTCTTGCGGAAACCTTAAAATCGCTTGGCTCTAATAGCGTGAGCATTATCGATTTGCCTTTACATACTAAGCCGAATAGCTGGCGGTCAGCCTTAAGAAACAAGGTGTTAAGTCAGTCTTTTGCTGCTTTTAGGTCTGATTTTCTACCGGTCATTGTTGCTAAAGAAGAAAAACAATCACTGTATGTGTTTGGTAGTGATCAGATTTGGAATCCTCAAATTACAAAAAACAATACAGGTTTATTTTGGGGTGAATGGGTTAATTCGTCTACTCCAAAAATATCTTATGCCGCCAGTTTTGGTTTGTCGTCTTGGAATTTCCCCGAGTATACGGTTTTAGCAAAAAAACAGTTAAAGACATACAAAGCAGTAGGGGTAAGAGAGTCAATAGGCGTTGATATTTGCAAAGGTGAGTTTTCAATAGACGCCGAGCAAGTAATGGACCCTACTTTATTACTAACCGACTATAGTGCTGTGTTTAAAAAGAGAGCGCCTGAAAAAAACCTGGTTTGTTATGTTTTTGGAAAAAATGAAAAAAATATAGAAGAGCTTAAGCTCGTAGCCAGTAAGGCTAATTTGAAGCCTGTTTTATTGAATGATTTTAGATGGCGTAAAGGCATTAAATCCGTGCCTTTTCCTACGGTTTCTGCTTGGCTTTCTTATTTAGAATCAGGCCAAATGATATTGACTGATTCCTTTCATTGCATGGTGTTCTCTATCATATTTAAAAAAGATTTTATTGCCATACCTGCCATACCCGAGAGAGCGGGTAGAATGCTATCGTTACTGTCTGACCTAGGTTTAGAATCACGGTTTTTTAATGATATTTCGGAAGCTAGAAAATCAGATGTGATTATGCAACCCATTGATTATGAATTGGTTCACAGTAAGCTGAATGTGTTAAGAAAGTCGTCATTGGATTTCCTTCAGCGTAGCTTGGATAGTGTGGGATGTTAATTGATTTTTTTCACAGCTGCTATAACGATACCTATAGCATAAAATCTAGGCTGTTAAATACGCTGAAAGTGCCTGCTATTATTCGACTTGTTGTGCTTAACTTGGCTAACTTTGTGATCCCTTTTGTGTTGCGGTTCTCTAAATCAACGTCTTTATCTTCTGCTAATAATCATGCGGATGGTCCAGTGGTAACCTTAACGTCTTTCCCACAGCGTATCGGTAATATTCATCTGGTTATTGAATCGCTGTTGAGGCAATCACTGTTACCTTCACGAATTATTTTATGGTTGTCACAAGAGCAGTTTCCATCGTTAGCTGATTTACCTAAAAATTTATTAAACCTACAGTCAAAAGGGTTAGAGATATATTTAACAGAGGGTGATTTAAGGTCTTATAAAAAATATTTCTTTTTTCTAAAAGAGAATGCTGACTGTCCGTTTATTATTGTGGATGACGACATTTTTTATCCTTCGTATCTATTAGAAACCCTGATCAATTCAGGGAAGAAACACCCCGGTACTGTTTGTGCTAATCGATGTGCAGAAATAACGAAAAATAAGCTCTATAAAGAGTGGCCTAGCGTTAGAGGGGCTGCTTTAGAACCGAGTTTTAATTTGCTGCCTACAGGTTGTGGCGGGGTGTTGTACCCGGCAAAGTCTTTACATGCAGATGCGTTAAACAAAGAGCTATTCACCGATATTTGTAAAGACGCCGATGATATTTGGTTGAGTTGTATGGCTTATCTTAATAAAACGAAAACAGTGTACACCGGTAAAAACGAATACTTATTATCTGTTAATTCTTTTGGCAATCTACATCTTCATACAGGGAATGTCGCCGGCTCTAATAATGACGACCGTATGAAAATGGTTGCTGAATATTATTTATCTAAACTTGCTTTAGATATTTTTGATAGAAAATAAAATATTAATTGGTGATGTGATGAATTATGCACCTATATGTCTATTTACATATAACCGGCTGGCTGAAACTAAGCAAACAGTCGAGGCTCTGAAAAATAATTTTTTAGCATCGGATAGTGACGTAATAATTTTTTCAGATGCAGCAAAAAACGAGAGTTCGGTTGAAAAAGTCCAGTGTGTTCGTGATTATTTAAACACTATTACAGGCTTTAAAAGTGTAAAAATTATTGAACGTAATAAAAATCATGGTCTAGCTAAGTCAATTATTACCGGTGTTAATGCTGTTATAGAAACACACGGTAGGGTAATTGTGATTGAGGATGATCTTATTACATCAAAAAACTTTCTTTCCTATATGAATAAAGCCTTAGATTTTTATAAACAAAAATCCAAAATATGGAGTATTTCAGGATTTTCTTTTCCTATGTCATATCCTGAAGCTTATGACTATGATGTTGCTTTTGGCGTTCGTGCCTCTTCTTGGGGATGGGCGACTTGGGCTGATCGCTGGGAAAAAGTTGATTGGAACGTATCTGATTATTCATTGTTTCAAGCCGATAAAAAAGCACAGAAAGCGTTTAGTCAGGGAGGAAGCGATATTTGTAAGATGCTTAAAGAGCAAATGGCTGGGAAGATAAATTCTTGGGCTATTCGTTTTTGTTACGCCCAATTTAGAAACAATGCATTGGATGTTTACCCTAAAATTTCAAAGGTTGAAAATATTGGTTTTAGTGGCGAAGCAACACATACAAGTGGTATGGATAAAAGATTTATGACGGTACTTGACAGCTCAGACAGTACAGATTTCTCTTTTTCCAGTGAGTTATTAATTGATCCTTTATTACTTAAGCAATTCCAAAAGCCATTTTCAATTTTAACTAGGCTTAAATACAAATTACTTGGCCGGATAAAAAAACAATGAAAATTCTTTTCTGTCACAACACCTACCAACAAAAAGGCGGTGAAGATCAGGTTTGTGATAAGGAAATGGCTTTATTGCAGCAGCAGGGTAATGCTGTTTATTACCATGAGCGTAGTAATGATCAAATCAAATCTTTAAAGGATAAGTTAAGCACGTCGTTTAATCTTAATTATTCTGCTGTCGAGAAAAATCATTTAGCGGAGGTGTTGCGAGAGCAAGTGCCGGCGGTAGTTCAGGTGCATAATTTCTTTCCGTTGTTAACGCCTGCCATTTACGATGCCTGTGGTGAGCAAAATATTCCTGTGGTTCAAACCTTACATAATTACCGTACTATTTGCCCCAGTGCCTTGTTAATGCGGGATGGGGCTTTATGTGAAACCTGTATTCAGCAATCGCCGTATCATGCGGTGCTGCATAAATGTTATCGGGATTCACTAGCGGGCTCTTTTTTTGTAGCACGAATGGTGGATTATCACCGTAAACACAAAACTTGGCAGACTAAAGTTAATCGGTTTATTGCGTTAACGGAATTTGCTAAGTCTAAGTTTGTTGAGGCGGGGTTTCCTGCTGAGAAAATACGCGTAAAGCCTAATTTTATTGAAGATCCTTTTAACGGGGCAGTCGATTTACCGGCTAAGCAAGCGGGGGCTTTGTTTGTTGGTCGTTTTAGTCAGGAAAAAGGCGTTTCTGTGTTATTGGAGGCTTGGCAGTCTATTGCTTATTCTTTGCGTTTGGCGGGTGATGGGCCGGTTTTTGATGCGTGTACGAGTGAATCGAATCATTCTGATATTACTTTTTTAGGGTCGCAATCGTCTGAGCAGGTTCATACGTTAATGTCTAAGCTTTCTTTTTTAGTCATGCCGTCTATTTGGTATGAGGGATTCCCTATGGTTTTAGTTGAGGCTTTTGCACATGGCTTGCCTGTTATTTGTTCTCGATTAGGGGGAATGGCTGAGATTGTAGAGGATGGTGTAACGGGTTTGCATTTTGAAGCGGGCAATGCGGATGATTTGGCAGCAAAGGTTAAGTGGCTGTTGGCGCATCCGGAAGAATGTGAGCAGATGGGGCGAAATGCACGCGAGACATATCTTAAAAATTATACGCCAGAGATTAATTATAAACAGTTGATGGCAATTTATCAGGAGGCGATTGATGAAGCGTGAGCGGATATTAATGATGGCTGTTGATGTTACCGCTTTAACGCTGGCTGTTACGCGTATAACGCAGTGGGTTAAAGAGAAAAAGAGTGCTTATGTTTGTGTTGCTAATGTGCATATGTGTATGGAGGTGTTTGATTCGCTAAGTTTTGCTGGGGTTGTTAATAGGGCTGATCTTGTTATTCCCGATGGTAAGCCGTTATCCATCGCTCAAAAATTATTAGGGCATACGGATGCGGAGCAGGTGCGTGGGCAGGATATTATGAATGCACTTTGTGCTTTGAGCGGGGAGGAGTCTCTTAATGTTGGTTTTTATGGGGGGAGTTCTGATGCGGTTTTAAATTTAGTTAAGACTAATTTACGTGCTCAATTTCCGGACATTAAGATCAGTTATGCATTTTCGCCCCCTTTTCGTGCGTTGAGCGAACAGGAAGATGCGGAGGTTGTAGAGCAGGTTAACAAGGCAAAGGTTGATATCTTGTTTGTGGGGATAGGCTGCCCTAAGCAAGAAATTTGGATGGCTGACCATAAAGGTAAATTAAGTTGCGTGATGTTAGGCGTAGGCGCGGCATTTGATTTTGTTGCGGGTAATAAAAAACATGCACCGCGCTGGGTTCAGAAGATGGGAATGGAATGGTTTTTCCGTTTGTGTTCTGAGCCAGGGCGGTTGTGGAAGCGGTATTTATTGACTAACCCTCGGTTTATTTGGTATTTCTTGCAGCAGTGGTTGTTTAAGAGAAAGTTTTAGGAAGGATTTTGTCAACGAATTACGCGAATTAAAAAGAATAATTCAGGGTAAGGTCAAAGGATTATTAACCACAGAGAACACAGAGAGAAACCAATGGTGTCAGACTCGATTGATTTTTATTTTATAATAAAGTTGTAATTTAGATTACAATTTAGCAATGATAGATAAGGAAGAAAAATGCGTCCGTCAGTAGCGTTAGAGACATACAGAGAGCAAATTAAGGCAATT
>Ga0209826_1002810_pt1 | contig 11229 bp, 6 predicted proteins | sample GOMGulsemesocosm_5_FD_184637 | JGI IMG/M metagenome (GOLD analysis project Ga0209826, IMG submission 184637) | Methane-oxidizing microbial communities from mesocosms in the Gulf of Mexico - GOM15C Gulf of Mexico (SPAdes) (version 2) | ecosystem: Environmental > Aquatic > Marine > Cold seeps...
CAAGCTTTTCAAAAAGCAGGGCACCAAATCACGCGTGAAGTTACAAAAGCAAATGTCATTATTATAAATTCATGCGCTGTGACAGCTGATGCAGGACGAAAATCACGCCAACTAATACGCCGTGTACACAGAGATAATCCTACAGCAAAATTAGTGGTTAGTGGCTGTTATGTAACATTAAATGAAGATGAAGCAGCCCAATTAATGGGGGTTGATTTAGTCATTAGCAATAAAAATAAAGATCAGCTAGTAGAGCAAACACTTACCGCTCTTAATTTAGAAACTATGCCAGCAATGTCTACAGAACCAGGTGAAACATCCTTATTTAGTAGAGGCAGACAACGTGCATTTATTAAAGTACAAGATGGTTGCCGTTACCGATGTACATTTTGTATTGTAACCGTTGCCCGTGGCGAAGAAATAAGCCGCCCAGTTCAGGTCATTATTGATGAAATTAATTCATTACATCAACAAGGTATTAATGAATTTATCCTAACTGGTGTACATTTAGGTGGTTATGGTAGTGATATTAAAAGTAACTTAACTGATTTAATAAAAGAAATTTTAGAAAAAACAGAAATTCCCAGACTAAGGCTAGGCTCCCTTGAACCATGGGAACTACCTGAAGGCTTCTTCTGTTTATTTGAAAATCCACGTTTAATGCCTCATCTACACTTACCTTTACAAAGTGGATCAGACACAGTATTACGTAGAATGGCAAGACGCTGTAAAACAGAAGAGTTTGCGGCGATGGTTAAACAGGCTCGCCAGCAAGTTAAAAACTTTAATATCACTACTGATATTATTGTTGGGTTTCCAGGTGAATCTGAAGAGGAATGGCAAGACAGCTTTAATTTTATAAAAGACACTCGTTTTGGTCATATCCATATTTTCACCTACTCCAGCAGAGAAGGTACAAAAGCAGCCAAGCTGCCCAACCAGTTGACTAACGAAGTAAAAAAACAGCGTAGTAAACAATTACATAAATTAGCTGAATCAATGAAACAGCAGTTTGCAAAAGAGAATTTAAACCAAGAATCCCCCATTCTTTGGGAAGGCCACAAACAAGAAATTGAAGACAATCAACATTTAGTGTTTGGTTATACACCTAACTATTTAAGAGTTGCCTGCAAAATATCTGATACTAAATCAATTGAAAATAAGATTATTAATTCTAAAATGGTAGCAGTCGAAGATGGGTATATTAATTGTGAATTAAAACCATAATTCACAAAATACTACTTATGAAAAAACTTATAATTCAAATATAATTTCTTTAGCAATTGTTAGAATGAAATTAGGCTATTTCTGTATAAACATGGTTATACGATTAGTTATAAGTAAAAACCCACGTTCTTAGATCGTGGGTTTGATGCACCCTATTTAAACTAGCTATGAATGTCATCGCCGTTTTCAATATTATTGATGTGACTACACTAAATAAGACTCTTTTATTTGAGAGTTTTAAAAATTAGCGAGGGTCATACTGCCACCAGCACAATGCACCCGATCTAAGTTGTAATACTTGATGTATTTTGCTACACCTTGTTTCATAAATTAACGCGTTGGTTGATGGACTTTTAAAATAAAATTGTGCTTTCAACTAACGCATTGTCATAACAGCTACCCACATCAAACTTAAGGGGACAGTCCTCCCAGCAATTTCCTTTGCAGCTCATTGACTGAGTACCGTGATGTTCTTTCAAAATAGTTCTAAGACTATCAGATACATACTACCTTCCTCGATCCGTGTGCCAAACCAAGCCCTTTTGTTTTTGAACACACTTAGTTTCTTTAAAAGTATTTTAAGATATGTGTCCTGTTTAATGTAGCCACATCACTATTTCATAATGACCTGAACAGGATAAACCTTCTATTAATTCAGTTTAAGTTAAAAATAAGTTGAATTTTGACCTATATGGGTCATGTGTTTCTTTTATTTATGGCGTAGCTTATTTGAGTATAGTTTTATTTTCTCGAAAATCAAGTAAAAACACAGCTGTTAACAACCTTGAAAACTGAGCATGAAATAACTAGATTTCAGCCTTACCTGTTGTAAGTTTACAGCCATGAATAAAAACAACGTCAATCAATATTGTTCCCTACTCGTTTTCTATTAGAGGAACTGCAGTGTTTTTTACTATTTTCAGACTTTCATGCTTTTATAGTTATTTTTTGTCTTGGGTTGGTTGTTATGATTTTTAAAAGACGTTCAACGAAAAATTGTGTTCAAAAACAAAATAGGTTTTTTTTGTGGCTACTAGATCAAGAAATTACCACTATAAAGATAAAATCAGAGACTTCACTACGACATCATACTTTAAAAAATAAACATAGCTTCTGGTTGATTGTTAGTAGCTTACTATTCTGTTCGAACATTTACTCAATGAGCCCAAATGATAATGTGGAACAGGTATTTAATGCACAGTTATACCAAAATTTTGTTCTTAAAAAAGGAGGAGAAGCAAAATTACAAGGTACATCAATCAAATTTCGAGTATTACAAACTCAAGGACCATCTAGCACTTGCTCTGATTGCCCAGTAAAAACACGTATAGAGGTGAGATTAGGCAATAGACAGGAAATTTTAAATTATGGGTTTAGCGGTAATATGGTTTTTCAATTACTGAAAAAAGCAAAGCGGAAAAAAGTTTTTGACTATGTATTTGTTATCAAACGTATTACTAATAAAGAAGTAACCTTGCGAATTGAACCATCAAATAAGATAAATAATTTAGGGGGTGTACTTATCAAAAGTAAAGAATCTATACAGTCTACTCAACCCTAACATTAAGTTTCATGAAGTAAGGCATTTTATAAATGATGTTGCAGTTAGCGAAATTTAATGGATAGCAGATAAACATAAACGACCATGTGAACATCTTATTTAAAACTGTTCATATTAATTTGACTAGAAATTTTACAGGTGAATACCATGAATTATTCAGTTAAAAAAAAATTAAGTATTCTATTTTTCATAATAGGTATAGGAATGCTACAGACAGAGCAAATTTTCGCTAGCCCTGCAGCACCAAATATAATTAAAACCGCATATCAACTTGATGGCGAACCCATGCCCGTACGCTTATGGGGCGATGAATTTATTCATGGCTGGGAAACATTGAAAGGACACACAGTCATTAAAAGCAAATCTGGTTGGTGGGAATATGCAGTTCGAGATAATAGAGGGAGATTAATATCTAATGGGTTTGCTGCTGGGCGATCACAGCCTCCAGAAAAACTGCATATAAGACCAAGTGCTCAAGCAGTGAATGAGGTTCGTTCAACCCAAGGCGCACCAGCTCTTGGAGAGCCATATTTAGCAGTACCCCCAGGATTTAGTTCAGGAAATACCGAATTGTTATTTATCATGGTGGAATTTTCTGATCTTAGTTGTTCATTCACAGATACTCAAATGCAAGCAAATCTTTTTGGTGCAACCGCCACAGGACCAGGAAACTTAGCTGATTATTACAAAGAAATATCTTACGGAAATCTAAATTTGATTGGAACAGTTGATGGGGCAGGAGGTTGTTACACGCTGACAAATTCTCATGATGATTATGATCTTAAGCAAAATGGAAAAGATGTTAAAGAGCTGGTTAAAGAAGCTGTTGCAATGGCAGATGCAGCGGGTATAGATTTTAGTCAATACGACAATGATAGTGATGGTTTTGTTGACTCACTTGGTATTATTTACGCTGGCGGCGGCCCACACGATGGCTGCGATACTGATAACGGTGCCAGTGGTGGTGATGGGGATGAGTTATGGCCTCATTCTTCAAGTGTGGCTGAAATTAGCGTCGACGGTGTAAAAGTGAAGCGCTATATTATTAATTCTGAAATAACTTACGGCATAAGTGATGGTGTTTGTGATGAAATTCAGACTATTGGCCTTTTTGCACATGAATATGGTCATGCTCTTGGCCTCCCTGATCTCTATGATACAGATACAAGCTCTTCAGGTATTGGTATTTGGAGTGCTATGGCTTCACAGTACCTTAGTACTGTCAATTTATCAGATACTCCTCCTCATTTTGACCCATGGAGTAAATCTTGGGAAGGTTGGGTGACACCTATTGTAAAAACAAATGTCAATGCAGAAGTCAATATTCCCCAAGCGGAAACAAATGATTATGCTATCCAATTACTTGCCAACCCAGGTGGAGTCGAACGAGGTGGCACTGGAGAATACTTTTTAATTGAAAATAGACAACAAGTGGGATTTGATTCTCAGTTACCTGGCTGTGGTGTATTAATCTGGCATATTGATGAATCTCAAACCAGCAATAAAAATGAAGGGCATACTGCAGGGTCACATCGATTAGTCGATCTTGAAGAAGCAGATGGTCTTGGTCATCTAGGTGCTGGTACAAATAGCGGTGATGCCGGAGACCCATTCCCAGGCACTTCAAATAATCAGCTTTGGGACGATGCATCGAATCCACATGCACTTTTATACGATGGTACTGATAGTGGTATGCGTGTCGCCAACTTTTCTGATTGTGCCGCATCAATGACAGCTAATATTGGTCAACCTCGAGCCGATATTTCAGTTTCAAAACATGACACCCCCGACCCTGTATTAGCAGGAAACTATTTATCCTACTTATTAAATGTGCATAACTTTGGTCCAGGTGTTGCAACTGATGTCGTTTTGACAGATATTCTGCCCAGCGGAGTAAGCTATCAAACTGACACCGATAGTTGTGTAGAATCGCCAGTTGGAACATTAATTTGCAACCTAGAAGATATCCCAGTTGGTGAGACTAAAAGTGTCACCATCTTAGTTAAGGTTAATTCTGACCTAGTAGCAATCAATGATGGACCGACAACTTTAACTAATACCGTTTCAGTGATCGCTGAACAAATTGATGATGATTTAAGCAATAATGAAGATACCTCATCAACAGTTGTATTAGAACAAGCAGACCTGCTAATCAGTAAGCAATGTAAACCAGATGGTTTTGCACCGGCGGGAACAAGCGGCACTTGCACAATTACCGTGGACAATACGGGAATATCAGCTGCGCGAAATATTCGTGTTACAGACAGCTTGGTCAGCAATGGCTTATTCGATCTGCTAAGCGCAACTATAGTTGTTGATAGTAATAATGGATTACTTGATACTACTGGCGTTTGCAGTCCAAGCTCACAGAATAATATTAACGGAAATGTTGATATTATTTGCAACAGTTTTGATTTGGACATCGGTGACCGCGCTACCGTAGTTATCGTAGTAACAGCTGATGACGAAATTGATATTAACGATACCGTTACCGTCACTAGTGAAACTCCAGATCCGGATATAAACAACAATAAGGCCACAGGATCCTTGCAATTTATTGCAACTGCTGACTTGGCATTGACGAAAACAGACTCTCCTGATCCTGTCGTAGCAGGAGAAAAAGTAACTTATACTTTAGTGGTGACTAATAACGGACCCTCCAGTGCAAGCAATGTATTAATTGAAGATATATTACCAGCTGGTGTAACTATTGACTCTGTTGCAGTTACTATAGGTGTAGGTAGCTGTAATACAGGTGTGCCAGGTAATGCTGCACTGCCAACATCTTGTACGTTCGATTCATTAGCTAATGGAGCATCAAGCACTATGGTAATTGTTGTAACAGTGTTACCAGATACTACAGGCTATCTACATAATGATGCTGAAGTTTCGAGTGATACCCTAGACCAGAATAATTCTAATAATCTGGCAACAACAAGTACAACGGTCAACTCAATAGCAGACCTGGTTATAACCAAAACTGTTGGTGCACCACTTGGTGGATTAGTTAACGCAGGTGATCCGTTAAGTTATGTGATTCGCGTAACCAGCAATGGACCTTCTACAGCTATCGGAGCAATGATTCATGATACGTTGCCAGCACAAGTTGAGTATGTGAACTTTAATATTCTGGAAGGTAGCGGCGCTTGTGATTTATTGCCAGGGGCAGAATTTGTCTGTGAGCTTGGAGACTTTGAACCTGGAGCTGAGTTTGTTGTGACAATTGAAACAAAAGTCAATTCAGATGTATCTGATGGTGTAACAATTGACAATACAGCCTCAATTGATGCTCAAACAACTGATCCAGAGAATGAAAATAATCGTGATACGGTTTCAATTAATGTCAAAACACTAGCAGACCTATGGCTAGTTAAAACGGGAAAAGTTCTGACCGGAAATTCCTCTGGTACTGTGGAATATAGCCTGACAGTACGCAATGATGGTCCAGCTTGTAGTCCTGATGATAGTCAGCAATGTGGTGTTGGAGGACCTTCGGATGCACAAAACCTTTTGGTTGTGGATACTTTACCGCTCACCCCCAAAAAATTTGTGTTTGAGTTTGCCACACTGGGTTGCGCCTATAATAAAGCAACACATACAGTTACCTGTAATCAAGCAGTCTTGAAAAATGAGGAAACAGTAACCTTTCTAATTCAAGGGACTTTCAAAGGTAGTGTTGGTGATGTCACAAACACGGCTACAGTCACTAGCACAACGAATGATCCAAATGTAAGCAATAATACTGATGAGTCCAATCAGACTATAGGTGGAGGAAAAGGTAACAAAGGAGGAAGGCCATAAATTTGGTTAAACATCTTAACCTTACCAATAGGAATTGATGCATACCATCTTATTTGGTATGCATCAATTCCAGTTACCTTTTGTACGAAGGGCAGCAAATGAGTTGCTGCCCTTCGATAACCTTGAGGTTACATATGTCTCAATAATTTAGGAGAAAATCTCATGAAAACATTCTATATCAAAGGGCACCATCCACCTTTAATTAAAAATACTTTGTTTGTAAGCTTTGTTTATTTATATTGTGCTTTCTTAGTATTGGTACAGCCCGTTGTCGCTGATGATGTCACAGGAACAGAAGTTATTGATGCGCTGATGGACTTAAATACAGGCAATGCAATCAGCTTTGATTCGGGAGCAAGTGCAGTCAATGGTTTCGGTGTAATTGATACAAAACTTGCCAGTTTTCCTCTTGAAGGAAATAGTGCTGTAATTATTAGTACCGGCACTATCAATTCTGCGGCTCTAGACAATAACTCAACAAGTACTACTACCGAATTAGACGGTTTGAATACAGATGATGGTCAAGATCTGACCCGACTTGAATTTGTTTTAGCCCCTCCAACCGGTAAGAAATCCATATCAGTATATTGGAGATTAATGTCAGAAGAGTTCCCGGAAAATGAAGTCAGTGACACATTCAATGATACATATACTATCGAGGTCGGAGATAAAGTAATCACTTATGATTTACAAAACCTAACACTAAGTCACTTAGAGGCTATTGGAACAACTTATGACGGAGCAACTTATATATACAGAACAATATTTCCTTTCAGTCTCACTGATTTAAATTCAGATGGAACACTAACAGTCGTATTTTCTGTTTTTGATGTTGGAGATTCTACTTTTGATACCGCTGTGTTATTGGATAAATTAGAGTGGGGGGAAGAAACAGGTGAGATAATTGATTTTGAGATACCCGAACCAATAATTACTGATCTAACAATTAGTCCAGGTTTATTAATACCATTGATTGACAGCTCAACAGCTAATCCCAGTGCAATAGAACTGTCGGTTAATACCTCTGTAGAGGTTTCAACAATTAGTGCAGTCCAATTTACAGTTAATGGTGGTATCCCAATTAACATGACTGCTGATGATGGGAGCTTCGACGATAATTTTGAGCATGTTTCTTATTCTGGAACACTTGATCTTTTAGGGATTGTTAACCCTGGTATTTATTCTATTCAGGTTTACGCTACTAGTACTCAAGCAGGATACACTTTCGAAGGGATAATGGAGAGCATAGATTTGGTCGTATACGACGTTAGTGCCGGCTCTGTTTCTGGGTCTGGTCAGTTCATCTCTCCTGTAGGTGCTTATCGTGATAATCTATCTTTGACTGGGATGGCACATATTGCTTTTGTAAGCAAATACCGCAGAGGTAAAAGTGAACCAGATGGCAATACCGCCTTTCGATTTAAGGCTGCTGGGTTGAGTTTTCAGTCATCCACTTACCAATGGCTTGTGGTTACTGAATATAGCGCAAAATTTAAAGGTACTGGTGTAGTGAATATAGATGGTCAACAACATATCTGTAAATTTATGCTTACCGGTGTAGATAATGAACCCGATGAAATTCGCATGAAACTTTGGCAAGAAGATGGATTCGGAGAAGAATCTGTTATCTACGATAACAGCGATGAAAGTAGTTATGGTAGTATTTTAGAGACGGGGAATATCATGATCCATGAAAAATAGTAACCATTCATTTTGACATATTAGCTTTCATTGTTTCATAGGCAGGTGCAGTTAAAAAAATGTCGGTTGCGGCGTTTTGTTAATCAGTTGTTCGTATCATGAAAGTGAGCTCGTCAGCTTATTACGTCTGGCGCAAGCGACTTACAACACTCATTACAGCTGATTAACTGCACTTATACTGCTGTACAAAAACATTGTTTATTGCAAGTAAAGAAAATTTAGGCTGTCAATCAGCGTTGAAAAGTTACCATCAATAGACCTCTATCTTTGTTGTAATAGGGTTATTTGGTCTGTAAGGAGTTATTTAGACATTTACAGTACCTCTTACAGAAGTTACTGTATTTTTTAACGATACTGTAAAAGGTACTGTATAGAGCGGCAATAACTTAAGCTGTAAATACGTTGGGAATTTCGGAACAATTTAGTATAACTAGTTGTATTGACTGAGTTTAGGTAAGTAAAGGAGGTTCTAAATCAATCTAATGTTGGCGATACCAAGGATTGAGCCAGGAACCTCAGGGTTATAAATATTGAGAAGACTATCTAAAACCCCTTAAAACCTCATGTAATCAATAGCTTAACATAGACATAAAGTTGTTCAAGGTCACTCATTAGCGTATCGACTCTCGTAGTTCTTTCGTAGTAAAACTCCGTGTGCGCTGGCCTTCAGGAGTTTGAGGGACTGGTAATATAAATCCCATGCTCTGTTATAATTCTTTACACCCACTACTATAAGAACTCTATAAATAACTTTCTAGTAAATCTTTAGCCCAATCTGGTAAAACTATTTCTTGCTGAAATTTTTGACCGTTACGAATAACAGCCACTTGTTCAAACGGACTATCAATTCTGGAATTATTAAGAATACGAACTTGATCGCATAGTGGTATTGTTATTTTTATATTTTGTAGTAACCTTGGAATTCTACTGGCTACTTTTTCATCGGGGACGTTATACCCACCTTCACTAAGTCGCTGTGCAACACGCGCTTGATTTAGATAAACAGTATCAAGATGAATAAATACCAATATAATCTCATAACCTAATGCTTTCGCCTGAGCAACAAAATCAATTTTTGAAGGATGAGAGAATACTGTTTCAAAACAGAAACTCCTCCCTTCATTCAGGAGTTTAAATCGTATTTCAGTTGCTAGTTTAGCTGCATCATAGCTGTGTTCTTCAGGTGCTTGTGAATATAACTCTTTCGCCAGTATATCTGCATTTACAAATGGTAATCCTAATGGTGCGAGTTGCGTTCGATAAAAAGTACTTTTTCCTGCACCGTTACCACCTGCCAGAATCCATAACTGCTTACGTTCAGTCAAGAGCCAAGCTCATCAATTGATATAAATTCACCGTTTTTAAATTGTCCAACTAAAACATTACCATTCTGATCAATTCGTTCTAGATACCCTGGTTGAGCTAAAGAAGATTGATACTTCAATGCACTAGCAGTCACTGCTTTCGTTAATGTTCCTTGCTGCCTTTGAGCATCAAGCGACTTAAAGACTTCATCAGAATCAATTGGTTTACCATAAATGGGTTCCACTTTTACTTGCGTCAACCCTATTGAAATAGATAGTAATGTATCAGGGTCTAGTACTGTAGATACCTTTCTACCTATATCCGCCCAATATTCGATTTGTTCAGCTGTACTGCGATGAAATCGTTCTCCTGTTAGCTTTGCTGCTTGCATCAAATCATTCTGTAACCTTACGGGGGATATTGCCTTAGCCATTGCTAATACCTCTAAATCAAAATCAATACAGCAATTGTAGCATAATGCTACAATACCACAGCAAAACTTCCCTTCCCCATATCGCTGAACTCTCTTAAGTCTATACTACTAGCAACTAGTTTCTTTAGTTCAACTACTTTGATTCGTGCACTAGAAAGTGCTTATTAAGGGATAACTACCTAAAGATAAAGTCTTTCGCTTACTATTGACAGAGTAATCAAGTCTCCACAAGCGAGAGTTGTTTGGTCTGACTAATAAATATAAGCTATTACCATCTGAAAGACGTATATTTTTAGACTGTATTTTAGTTGATCTAATGAATTGATCTGTAAGGAGTTCTTTAGACATTTACAGTACCTCTTATAGAAGTTACTGTATTTTTTAACGATACTGTAATGAGCCTCAGTAACTTAAGTTGTAATACATTGGGAACACTCGAACAATTAGTGTAACCAATTGTATTTACTGAGTTTAGGTAAGTAAAGGAAGTTCTAAATAAATCTAATGGTGGCGATACCGAGGATCGAACCTGGGACCTCGGGGTTATGAAAGCCAAGGATACTACTTGTAACTACTTGAAACAGCACGTATTTGGTAGTTTAGCACGAGCCTGGGATTATTTAAAGAAGTTCTAAGTTGTTGAATGTTTTTTGAAGGTGCGTACTTAAATGCGTACTCAAAACCCGTGTACCATTTCCTATCATAAATATTTATTATTTGGCATCTCCACCCATTTCATCATGGATAAGTTTCCACAAAACCCTTAATTATTTTAATCACTCTATTTGCAATCTTTTTACGGGTTAATACCTTTTGATGCCAGCTAATCGACCCAGAGTGATGATATGGACCCACAGCGGTCAATCGGGTGTAAATAATTATCAAAGTTTTACAGCCAGATTCACCCCACCACCTTATACCTTTTCGTTTCATTCATCTTCAAAGACAAAAAATATGAAAGGTAACTTTTTTAGTTATTGACCGATCATTCCATAACAGCTATTATAATTATTGCTTGGGAGTGAGTTGAATGGATATTTTAATAGCAAGAGTTAAATTATTTCCTACCTCTGGGTAGTTGATGTAACAATACTAAAATAATTAGCATCAATAATTCTGGATTAAAATAGATACTTGATTCACTACCCTTTTCCTTAAACAAATAATTACAATGGCAAGACCTAGAAAATTTAACGAAGAT
>Ga0209826_1002812_pt1 | contig 11226 bp, 15 predicted proteins | sample GOMGulsemesocosm_5_FD_184637 | JGI IMG/M metagenome (GOLD analysis project Ga0209826, IMG submission 184637) | Methane-oxidizing microbial communities from mesocosms in the Gulf of Mexico - GOM15C Gulf of Mexico (SPAdes) (version 2) | ecosystem: Environmental > Aquatic > Marine > Cold seeps...
TCATAGTTTAACGATGCATCGTTCAACTTCAGCTTATTTAATGCTTCACGCAGGTTTTCGTAGTCATTAGAGCTGGATGGGAATAAACCAGCAAACACGCGTGCTTGTACTGTTTTAAAGCCTGGTAATTTTTCTTCTGATGGTTGAGTTACATTGGTAATAGTATCCCCAACAGGTGCACCATAAATATCCTTAATACCCGCTACCATAAACCCTACATCACCCGGATATAAAGCATCAAGAACTTCTCTTTTCGGGCTAAAAACACCTACTTGATCGACTAAATGAGCATCATTAGATGACATCATTTTAATCTTTTGCTTCTTTTTAATCGTGCCATTCACAACACGAATCAATGACACCACACCTAAATAGTTATCAAACCATGAATCAATAATCAGTGCTTGCAAGGGTGCATCTGCATCACCTTCTGGTGCAGGTACTTTTTTTACAATTTCCTCTAACACCAAGTCAACGCCAACTCCTGTTTTAGCGCTAATTTGCGGTGCTTCTATCGCTTCAATACCAATGATTTCTTCAATTTCTTCAGCCACACGTTCAGGATCAGCCGATGGCAGGTCGATTTTGTTAAGAATAGGGACAACTTCCAAGCCTAATTCAATTGCCGTGTAACAGTTGGCAACACTTTGCGCCTCTACACCTTGCGCAGCATCAACAACCAACAGAGCCCCTTCACAAGCCGCTAAAGAACGTGAAACTTCATAGGAAAAATCTACATGACCTGGCGTATCAATAAAGTTCAGGCGGTAGGTTATTCCATCGTTCGCGGTGTAATGCAAAGTAACACTTTGCGCTTTAATGGTTATACCGCGCTCACGTTCAATATCCATGGAGTCGAGTACTTGCTCCTCCATCTCGCGATCACTCAAACCACCACACATATGAATCAAACGGTCAGCCAAGGTAGACTTACCGTGATCAATATGGGCAATAATAGAAAAATTTCTTGTTAAACTTATATCTGGCACTGTTATTCACTCATCTATTAAAAACGCCTCAAATGAGGCGCTTTATATTACAAGGTGTATTGTACCGTTTATTTTTTCAAAGCGAGAAAAATTGGGGTTCCTTGTCGATTAATTAGCAATGAGACAAATTTACCGGAAACCATCTTATCAGTGAGAAGTTTAAAACTTTGCGTACTTTTAACTGCCTTTCCACCGAATTGCATAATAACATCACCAGGGCGTACTCCTGCTTTAGCCGCAATACCATTACCAACAGATTGCACTAAAACACTCCCCCGTTTTATTTCTAGTTTTTTTCGTATATCTGCCGTTAAATCAATCACCGATAAACCAAGAATTTCATCCGATTGTTGCTCTTTCTCAGGAGCTTCTAAAGCCACCTTATCTTCTGGTAAGCCTTCTAACTTAACCGAGATAGTTTTAGGTTTTTTATGCCGAATAATAGCAAGCCGGGCCACAGAAGAAATATCTGCCGCACCCACTAAAGGCGGCAATGTTGAAGAGCGATCCACCACCTGACCGTTAAACCCAACAATAACGTCACCAACTTGAACCCCAGCTTTTGAAGCAGGGCTGTTAGCGACCACCTGCGCCACCAACGCTCCATATGGCTTATCCATATCGAATGACTCAGCAAGCTCTCTAGTTACATCTTGAATGCGTACGCCTAACCAACCCCTAACGACTGTACCCGTGCTTTTTAACTGATGACTGACATTAAGTGCTACATCGATAGGTATAGCGAAAGATAAGCCCATAAACCCACCTGATCGACTATAAATTTGCGAGTTAATACCAACAACTTCACCCGCTAAATTAAATAAAGGGCCTCCTGAATTACCAGGGTTAATTGCTACATCAGTTTGTATAAATGGCACATAGTTCTCTTTGGGTAGGCTACGCCCCTTCGCACTAACAATACCGGCAGTCACTGAGCTATCGAACCCAAAGGGCGAACCAATCGCAAATACCCACTCACCTACCTTAAGCTTTTTAGAAGATCCAAACTTTACAACAGGTAAATTGTTAGCTTCTACTTTTAGCAACGCGACATCGGTACGTTCATCACTACCGACCAGGGTGGCCTTGAGTTCACGACGATCTTGTAAACGAACAATAATTTCATCGGCATTATTAACCACGTGATGGTTCGTCAATAAAAAGCCATCTTCCGAAATAATAAAACCCGAACCTAGTGAACGTGCTTGTTGCTGTCTAGGCATTTGCCCCGGCGCACCAAAAAAATGCTTAAACAACTCACTGTATGGTGAGTTTTCTGGTATATCAAAATTTTGTGGTAAATGGCTTTTCTGCTGAGCTACTTTTTGAGTGGTACTAATATTAACGACGGCATTGCTATTGTCTTCAACCAACGTAGTAAAATCAGGCAAATTACTTGCGAGTAAGCTGAAAGATAACAATAGTAATATTAAGATAGTGAAAGACTGCTTGAAACGCATACCCATACAAATACTCCTAAATAGTTAACTCTTATAAAGATCTGGTGATGATTAAAGTTTTTTCAATATCACTGGTTTTATATTTTTTGGGTCTAGGTATTTTTCTATTAATACCCTAATACTAAAGTAGCCACCAACCAACCCAGACACACCCATAACAATACTTAAAAGCTCAGTCTCTAACGCCAAAGATGTTTCCAAAACACCACCCAATAAGGCAAATAAAAACAAACTACACAAGGGCATAAAGTACATCAATACCGTCAAACGTATTAACATTTTTTCTTCAATACCAAGCATTACCTGATCGCCAGCCTCCAAAGTAAGCTCAGACTCTAACTGTAATTCAATCTCTTTATTACCAAAAAACTTTGAAAGCACAGAGGTCGAGCAACTAGTCGATTCATTACATTGATGGCAAGCGGAGCTTTGCACCGTAACAACATTAATAAGAGAACCATTAACCGAATAAGCTCCGACTCTAACTGTAATTCAATCTCTTTATTACCAAAAAACTTTGAAAGCACAGAGGTCGAGCAAGTAGTCGATTCATTACATTGATGGCAAGCGGAGCTTTGCACCGTAACAACATTAATAAGTGAACCATTAACCGAATTCACTAAAGCCGTTTCTTCAATCATTTTCAATCTCAATGTTTTCCGCAATTTTATTAAGCATTGCGCTTGGTAAAGAACCTTCAACACTCAATGTTCTACCTGCCAAACGGCGTTTAATAATATGTAAAGCATCTAACTGTTGGCCTCTACTTAACTTTGCGACATGGTTATTTTCACAACTATAAATTTCAACCAATGCAAAACCATCCGTCAACATTAGCCGCTCACAATGTGCCGACGCAGCATCACCAGCAATTAACTCAATAGAGTACAACTTAAATCCAACAGGCATCCACAATACCCGTAATTCACTCAGTGATATTGATTTAAAACTCCGCTTCTCCCAATCAACATCTTTTACTGAGTCGCTATTTACTATTGGTGGTAACGATGACTTAAGAGCGAACGAAGTAAGCACCATTCGCTCAACTAGCGCCTTGTTTTCATCAATTACATCAAACCTCAAGATAGCTGAGCTCTGCTCATCAACCCAATAAACATAGCTATAACGATCATGGCTTTTTGAGGTAATTGATAGGCGCCGAACAACGCGGCCTGCTAGTTGAGTAGGCTTAGGATCACTCAATACATCATAGCTTTTTAAACCCTCTATCAAATTTGAGTTTAAATTAGCTAACGGATGAAATTTTATCCGCCCTTGCTGTTTAACACCTTTTTTAAGCGCTGGGTATACTATCAATTGAGTAAGCGGCGTACTAACGATGTAACGCGTAAATTCACCATGCTCTGTCTTTCGTTCAGATAAGCCCACCTTATCAACATCAAAAGATATCATGCCCGATGGTCGAATATACACGCCGCTCGCTTGGAACTTTTGATGCTTAGATTGCTGTACGGTATGAGCCAGTAGGTCAATTGCCTGCTGCTCACCAGCAAAAGACAAGCCTTGCCCAAAAACCACGAACAAAAATACCGTCAAGATAATATTCAACACCTTAAAAACCTTATTCTTTAACATAATAAAAGCAAACAACTGTTTTTCAAAACTGGTTATTTAAATACAAGTTCACCACTTAATATAGCTCCTTCTCGTAAGTCATCTTCGGGTAGTCGCTCGACTTGCTCAGAGCTATACGAAACACCACTACCCTCTTGCGAATATATGGATGTTATTAAAGTTGGCGTAATAGCGTTTTTAATGTTTTTTAAAAACGCCTCGTGATCTATGACTATATCGTCTTTAAAAACAGCCTCACGAATTAAAGCATAGCGATCAATCTGCGCATTAAGCTCAGCGTCATTTTCAAGTACTGAAATTAACTCATCAACCTCATGCATCTCAAGCTCGTTATCCAATAAAGATGAAACCTGTTCCTTTTGTCGTTCTTTCATTACTTTCCTACTCTATTAATCACTGAGTAACGGCTCCAGTATCTTATCTACCGCCTCTCTTGCCCTAAATATCCTTGACCGGACAGTCCCAACCGGGCAATCCATTTTTTGTGCTATTTCATCGTATGTCATACCTTCTAACTCACGATATCTTATAGCCATTTTAAGCCCCTCAGGCAAACCTTCTATCGCCCGCTGTATCGTCAACCGAATTTCTTCAGTAAGCAATAAATGCTCTGGCGTATCACAAACAGTCAACCGAAAGGCCCCTTCAAAATTTTCAGCATCCACCGCATCAACTTCATTATTAGAAGACCTTCTCGCACGTGCAACTAAATGATTTTTAGCCGTATTAACCGCTATACGGTAAAGCCAAGTATAAAATGCACTATCCCCCCTAAAGTGAGGCAATGCTTTATATGCCTTAATAAATGCTTCCTGAGCAACATCTTGGGCCTCACTCCTATCACGTACATACCGTGAAACTAATTGAACAACACGCCGTTGATACAATTCAACAAGCATATCAAATGCCTTTTTATTGCCACTCTTAACTTCATCAACCAGTAGTTTATCATCATGATCAGACATAAAATAACCCCACCCTGACCACACATGAACTCAACTCATGGTTAGAAGACCCCATGCTTAACAAGTAGTTCAATAGTTGAAGATAAAAAGGCAATTTGATTTTTATTCCGTATAATTTAGCGACTAATGGCTCATTATTACCCTTAAAAGCATATCAATTCAAATTATTAACATGCAAGACAATACATTCTCCTTCGATGCCATCATTATTGGCAGTGGCGCAGCAGGTTTAGGTTTAGCATTATCACTACCTAAACATCTAGAAATAGCTATTCTTTCAAAATCTAACATGTCTGAAGGAAGCACCCTTTATGCGCAAGGTGGAATATCAGCAGTATTAGACGAACTTGATACTGTTAAAGCTCATAAAAAAGACACCATTAAGGCAGGTGCTGGCTTATGCCATGAGGATACTGTTGAACTTGTCGTCTCTAATGGTAAAACCAGCATTGATTGGCTGATTGCAAATAACGTTGAGTTCTCAACCGAAAAAACAAAAGACTCACCTCATAAATTACACCTCACAAAAGAAGGCGGTCATTCACACCGGCGTGTTGTACATGCGGATGACTCAACCGGTCGTGCAGTACAAACCGCCTTAAATGATCAGGTTGTTGACCAAAACAACATCAAGATTTTTGAATATCATAATGTTATTGATTTAATTACTTCAGACTCAGGCAATGGTAAAAGTAAAGTTGTAGGTTGCTATGTACTAGATACAAAAAAAGACCATATTTTTAGTATGAAAGCCCCCTGCATTACTTTAGCAACAGGCGGTGCAAGTAAGGTTTACCTTTATACAAGCAACCCAGACGTATCAACTGGAGATGGCATTGCTATGGCTTGGCGCGCTGGCTGTAGAGTTGCTAACATGGAGTTCATGCAGTTCCACCCGACTTGTTTATTTCATCCGCAAGCAAAATCTTTTTTAATTAGCGAGGCCGTTAGATACTGCCCGATGGCTCACGCTTTATGCCTCGCTTCGATAAACGCGCAGAATTAGCACCGAGAGATATAGTTGCCAGAGCCATTGACCATGAAATGAAACGGCTCGGTATCGACTCTGTTTTTCTAGATATTAGCCACCTAACCCCCAAATTCACCAAGTCACACTTTCCCATGCTATACAAAAAGTGCTTAGACTTTGGCTTTGATATGACCAAAGACCCCTTACCCGTTGTACCTGCAGCTCATTACACCTGTGGCGGTGTTATGACAGATAAAACTGGTTTAACCGATATTGATGGTTTATATGCGATTGGTGAAACTGCATTCACTGGTTTACATGGCGCGAATAGAATGGCTAGCAATTCTATTCTTGAATGTATAGTCTTTGCAAAACAGGCCAGCAAACATATAGAAGATTATCTAAAAACAGCTGATAAAACGGCAAATATACAACCCTGGGATGACTCTCAAGTAATCGACTCCGACGAGGCCATTGTGGTTTCTCATAACTGGGCGGAGTTACGCCAATTTATGTGGGATTATGTAGGAATCGTAAGAACTACAAAGCGCTTACAACGTGCAAAAAATAGAATCACCCTACTCAATAAAGAAATCGAGGATTACTATAGTAATTTCCATGTTACCAATGACTTCCTAGAGCTAAGAAACCTAGCGCACGCTGCAGAATTAATTATTGATAGTGCATTAAGCCGCAAGGAAAGTCGTGGTCTTCACTACACTTTAGATTATCCAATGTTAGATGACAAAAACTACAAAAAAGACACTATCCTAAAGCCTAGCGGATATTAGTTGCTGACGGTAAATCTTAATTGTTGCCCGTAACGTTCTAGCTGACTCCGTTGACATAGAGTCTTTAGTCAATAACAAGTAGACCTTGCGATCCAAAATAGCGAAGTTTAAAAAATATAGTGGGCCAATAATGGCACTTGAATCTAGTAAAGTAGCCAAGCTTTCATGCCCGGCAGCATCGGTTAAAAGCCAATAAGCATCATGCTGACATGTGATTTCTTTCACACCTTGATGACAATAAGCACCAGATCGATACCAATACAACGACATTAATAACACGCATGTAGCTAAGAAAAACTGCAGGTAATCACTTAAGTCATTCACCCAACAACAGATCAGAGCCCCTACAAAAATAAACCCCGTAACAACATGTCGTGTTACGGGGTTTATTAGTTCTATATCAAACGCTGGTATGGATTTTTTCAACGATAGCGGCTACGTCAGGATCTTCGGGTATGTCTCCATACAACATAAAGCCCAAAATAACCGGATCCTCAATTTCCAATAACTTAACAAATGCCTGCTTCTCACAGTCTGGCAAGTCATCATATGATGACTCGACAAATCGAGTAAACATAACATCTAACTCCTTCATACCACGGCGACACCGCCAAAGAAGTTTTGACTTAGAATCCATTAGGCAATCTTACGCTCAACCAATAACTTCTTGATTTCAGCAATAGCTTTAGCTGGGTTCAGGCCTTTAGGACAAGTTTCAGTACAGTTCATAATCGTATGACAACGATATAATTTGAACGGATCTTCTAACTCATCTAAACGCTCGCCTGCGTTTTCATCACGTGAATCAGCTAACCAACGGTAAGCCTGCAGCAAAATAGCAGGACCTAGGTAACGGTCACCATTCCACCAGTAACTTGGGCAAGATGTTGAACAACAAGCACAAAGAATACATTCATACAAACCATCTAGCTTAGTACGATCTTCCTTAGACTGAAGACGTTCTCTATCAGACGGTGGAGGTGTTGATGATTGAATCCAAGGCTTGATAGATGCATATTGAGCATAAAAATGAGTCAAGTCAGGCACAATATCCTTAACCACTGGCATATGTGGCAATGGATAAATTTTAATTGGGCCATCAATATCGCCAATATCTTTAGTACAAGCTAAGGTATTTTTACCATTAATGTTCATTGAACATGAACCACAAATACCTTCACGACATGAGCGACGGAACGTTAATGTTGTATCAACTTCATTCTTAATTTTGATAATCGCATCCAAAACCATTGGTCCGCAACTGTCTAAATCAATTTTATACTTATCAACCCTAGGGTTTTCACCACTATCTGGATCCCAACGATAGATCTCTACCTCTTGAATTCTTGTTGCACCTTCAGGTGCTGGGTAGGTTTTACCTTCTTGTATTACAGAATTTTCTGGAAGTTTAAATTCAGCCATTTCTCAATCCTCGTTAATCTTAATAAACACGCTTTTTAGGCGGTACAACTTCCACATCATCGGTCAATGTATACATATGAACGGGACGATATTTGATGTCAACTTTATTGTTTTCATCGAACCACATGATGGAGTGTTTATGCCAATTAGCATCATCTCTATCTGGGTAATCTTCACGAGCATGTCCACCACGACTCTCTTCTCTATTCAGCGCACCAGTAATAGTAACTGCAGCTTGAGAAAGCAAATTATCAAGTTCTAAGGTTTCAATTAAGTCAGTATTCCAAATTAATGAACGATCTGTAACAGACACATCTTTGAATGCTTCTTGAACCGCTTTAATTTTTTCAACACCTTCTTGCATTGATTCACCCGTTCTAAATACAGCCGCGTGAGCCTGCATAGCTTTTTGCATGTCTAGGCGAACATCCGCTGTTTTCTTAGTACCATCAGCATTACGGAACTTATCTAAACGCGTTAATGCTTCATCACAAGCAGTTTCTGCTAAATCAAGATGCTCTGTGCTTGGCTTAACGATTTCAGCTGCTCTAATAGCTGCTGAGCGACCAAATACAACCAAATCAAGCAATGAATTAGAACCCAGTCTATTAGCGCCGTGTACAGATACACAAGCCGCTTCACCAATAGCCATCAAACCTGAAACAACTGCATCAGGATCACCGTCTTTTAAGGTAACAACTTCACCCTTATAGTTGGTAGGAATACCGCCCATATTGTAATGAACCGTTGGTAAAACAGGAATAGGCTCTTTTGATACGTCAACACCAGCAAAAATCTTCGCACTTTCTGCGATACCAGGTAGACGTTCGTTAATAACTTCAGGGCCTAAGTGCTCAAGATGAAGATGAATATGATCACCATCTGGGCCTACACCACGACCTTCATTAATTTCAATCGTCATTGAACGACTCACTACGTCACGCGATGCTAAATCTTTAGCATTTGGTGCATAACGTTCCATGAAGCGCTCGCCTTTAGAGTTTGTTAAGTAACCACCTTCGCCACGTACACCTTCAGTAATCAAACAACCAGAACCGTAAATACCTGTTGGGTGGAATTGTACGAATTCCATATCCTGTAGAGGTAATCCAGCACGCAATACCATTGCGTTGCCATCACCCGTACAAGTATGAGCTGAAGTACAAGAGAAGTATGAACGACCATAACCACCTGTCGCCATAACCGCCATATGTGAACGGAACAAATGTAATGTTCCATCATCCATTTTAAGCGCTAATACACCACGACAAACGCCGTCTTCATCCATAATTAGATCTAAAGCAAAATACTCAATAAAGAATTCAGCATCGTGCTTTAGAGACTGTTGATAAAGTGTGTGAAGAATCGCGTGCCCTGTTCTATCAGCCGCTGCACAAGTACGTTGCGCTGTACCTTCACCATAGTTAGTAGTCATGCCACCAAATGGACGTTGGTAAATTTTACCTTCTTCAGTACGTGAAAATGGCACGCCATAGTGCTCAAGTTCAACAATCGCAGGAATTGCTTCACGACACATATATTCAATAGCATCTTGGTCGCCCAACCAGTCTGACCCTTTAACGGTGTCATACATATGCCAGCGCCAATCATCTTCACCCATGTTACCAAGTGCTGCACTAATACCACCTTGAGCAGCTACAGTGTGGCTACGAGTTGGGAACACTTTAGTAATACATGCAGTTTTAAGGCCTTTTTGAGCCATACCAAACGTAGCACGCAAACCAGCACCACCAGCACCAACAACAACAACGTCATATTTGTGTTCGGTTATCTTGTAATCTTTAATACTCATAAAACTCTAGCCTCCGAGGGCAATACGAACAACAGCAATAACAGCTGCCGCACCTAATAAAAACAATAAGAGGTTTGTCGCCATGATAGCGCCAACACGAGCCGCTTTATGGCTGATGTAATCCTCAAAAATAACTTGCATGCCAAGTGCTGCATGATAAAAAGCAGCAACTATTAGTGAAACAAGTAACGCAGCAGACCAAGGGGATCCAACACACTCAATAACTGTTTGGTAATCAGACTGACTTAACACTGCAACTTTAAATGCAAACCAAATTGTTAATGGAATAAGAGCAACAGCCGTAACGCGTTGAGCCCACCAATGGTGTAAACCCTCTTTTGCGGATCCGAGACCTTTTGCCGTGCCTAATGGAGATCTTAAACTCATTTTATGCTCCTATAGTAAAAGTAAATGCAACAATCCAAACAAGAACTGTTAAGAAACCTGATGCACCCAATACAACTAAAGATGATTTTGAAACAGCTTCTTTGTCAAAGCAATAACCTGCATCCCAAACCAAATGTCTTATGCCGTTTGCCAAGTGGAAAAACAGCGCAAATGTCCAGCCAAATAGAATTAAGATACCAAAAAAGCTACCAAAAAACGCCTGTGCTGAAGCAAATGATTCTGGTCCTTCGGCAAGAGCCATCAACCAGCATACTAATGCAATTGAGCCTACAGAAAGAAATGCCCCTGTACCACGATGAACAATTGACAACAATGCCGATAATGGCAACTTGTATACATCCAAATGCGGCGAAAGTGGCCGATTATTACTACTCATATTAAAACCTCTAATGACAAAATGTGAATGGAGAACCTAAAAATCAATACAACGGCCATTTTTTTCCCAGTCACCGTAACGAGTTGGTTCTGGGCCAGAACGACCATTAATTTCTTTTGTTGTTTCAGGGGTTATTTTATTATCTTCTTTCGTTGTATCTTTTTCTGGAGCATCAATTGCCCCTACTTCCTTATCCATAATAACAACCCTAAGATATAAACCGCGTTAGAGTAAAACATCAGCCCATTATATTCAAGGAGATACTGATACTTTTTGTACAGCAGCAAGCCATCGTTTAACGATACAATAGCCAATTATCCAAACATTATATACAAATGAATAAAGCAACCTTCTACGACCTGAGCTCATCCACAAGCATCATTACCTTTAGCGAAGCAGATGCCGCCACCTTCTTACAAGGACAGGTTACTTGTGA
>Ga0209826_1002813_pt1 | contig 11225 bp, 7 predicted proteins | sample GOMGulsemesocosm_5_FD_184637 | JGI IMG/M metagenome (GOLD analysis project Ga0209826, IMG submission 184637) | Methane-oxidizing microbial communities from mesocosms in the Gulf of Mexico - GOM15C Gulf of Mexico (SPAdes) (version 2) | ecosystem: Environmental > Aquatic > Marine > Cold seeps...
AAAATCGACGCCCTTGGTTTTACCGAAAAAACCATTAAAGCCGTGACCCGGCCCCAGGTTTATCTGAGTGGTGCCTATCGAGATTTCGATAATGATCTACTGGTCGACGATCAGGTTGTCGCCTATGGCCTCAATCTGGTGTGGCCCATTTATGACGGTGGCATGACTCACCACCGCAGCGGCGAGCTACAGCGTCAGGCCGCGGCCCTGCGGGCTCAGGTCGACGACTACCAACAATTGGTAGAACTGCAAGTTACTCAGGCCTGGCTCAACCTCGACGAGACGCAGCAGCGTATCAAAGCCCTGGGGCAGGTCCTGGAGCAATCGGCGGAAAATCTAAAAATGACTCAAAACCGCTACAGAGAAGGCCTGGTCAGTAGCAGTGAAGTGCTTGAAGCACAGAACCTGCGCCAGCAAAGCCTCGGCAATCACACCAGTGCGACCTATGACTCGGCACTAGCGTGGATTCGGCTACAGCGCATGACGGGTGAACTTTAACAAATGCGATAGAAATAATTATTTTATTATTCTTTAATTAAAGAACTATTAAAGAATAATGACGCCAACATAGCGCCATTGACCACCCAGTAAAAACCGAAATTATTTTCCCTTTAAAGCCGGCTGATCGAAGCGTACACCCTGCCAGCCGTGGCGCATAAAGGTGCGAATATTGGCGTGATCCGACCCTTCCGGGTGGGCGATTACATCCTCGCGAAAATACTTGCCGAAGCAAACCAGGGTTTCCGATGGGTTGAGGCCATTGATTTGCGCAAAGGCAAAAATTCGACAGGAACCGGCATTTTCTCCCGCTGCATTGTCAACCCGGTCGTCGCCAAGGCCATTGCTGAAGGCGCTTTCGCTATAGTCATAACAGGCATCGATGACCGCCATGACCTGATCAAACTCGACCGTATTGGGTCGGTTTTTTATTTGTTGTATAAGATCGTCCAAACTCACGTGATGTCCTCTTTTAATAATTAACTCGAATTTAGTTACCGCGCCAGCGCTGGAAAATGACAGTAGCACCTTCCGCCTGAAAGGAAATATAACTACCCTGCTTAAAACGACGCAATGGTTTTTATGGCTCAGCCAGCAAACCAACCAGAGCCGTGACAAAGGGCTTCATAAAGAAACGACCCTCGGGCATAAAGTCGACCCGCACGTCGGCTGCCTTCAGGTAGTCGGCCATCACCGGGCCGATGGCACCAATAACGGTCACCTCGAGCCCCGCCGTAAGCAGGGCTTCAAGGCCCGCTTTTTTAGCGACACTGGCGAGGCGTTTGTATTGTGGCTGACTGGTAAATAGCAGTGCATCGATTGATCCCTCGGCGAGCTGGTGAATCAATACCTCGACTTGCTGCTGCTCCGACTCGGAGGCATAAATATAGGGTGCAACCGTCGTCACCTCTGCGCCCTTAGCCCGTAAAAAGTGAATCAGCTTTTCATTGGGATTGCTGCCGTAGAGCTGCACGGCAATGCGCCGCCCCGCCAAATCAGCGTCTTGTAAAGATTCGATAATGCCATCGGTCGTCGGCGCCGCGCCCGCCAGATCGGCGTGCAACTGTAGTTTGCGCAACTCGCGCACAGGCTTGGGGCCACGGACAATTTTGCGCACCGCCGCCAAGGCACGGTGCCATTGCTGCTGGCAGTCAAAGCGTTCGGCAAAACCTTCAAGGCGACGCAGGCCCTCACCGGTGAGAATAATGAAATCATCAAATTCACCCGCGATCATCGCTGTCATCCACTGCTGTACGGCATTGGGCTCGGGCGTGTCTTTAATGGCGATTAATGGGCAGCGCAGCACGCTGGCGCCGCGGCGCACCAGTAAATCGGCCAGCACGTCCTGCTGGCGAGACTCGGGAATGGCAATCGTTTTGTGGCGTAGGCTGGCTTCGGGCTCTGACATGAGTGGCGCTTATCCCGCGGTAATTTAACCGCTGTTGATCAAAGGGCAATTTTCGCACAAGCCTGAAAGGCTCACCACCTTCTTGCACCTCCCCTTACATTCTCCGCTTAAATTCGACCCAGAAAAATTTTGCTAGAATAAAACCTCTATTTAATAGAGCCTGCCACCGCAAGCCATGATCAGCGATCCCTTCTTTTACCTATGTGCCATTCCCGCCGTACTGATTTTCGCCATGGTCAAGGGCGGCTTTGGCGGCGGTATCGCTATTATTTCCGTGCCTTTAATGTCCCTCGCCGTGCCGCCGGTGCAGGCCGCCGCCATTTTGTTGCCGCTATTAATTGTTATGGACGGGGTGGCGATCTGGAGCTTTCGCGGCCAATGGAGTAAAGAAAATATCCAGCGCACCCTGCCCGGCGCCATTGTCGGCATTATCGCCGGGGCCTTTACCTTCCACTATTTATCGGCAGCAGCCATACGCCTGTTGATTGGTGTTATGTGCGTCGCCTTTTGTCTTAACTACTGGTTGCGACCGGGGCTTAAAGCCAAAACCGCAGCGGGCATCGTCGGCGGTAGTTTCTGGGGGGCCATTGCCGGCTTTACCAGTTTTGGCATTCACGCCGGAGGGCCGCCAATGAGTATTTATTTACTGCCCCAACGCCTCGACAAAATCGTACTGATGGGCACCTTCGCCATCTTCTTTGCGGTCGTCAATTTAATCAAACTCATCCCCTATACCTGGCTCGGCCAGTTTGACGGCACCAATCTACTGACCTCTCTGGTGCTCATCCCTCTGGCACCTATCGGCGTGCGACTCGGCTATTTCTTACTGCACAAAATAGATGAAGTACTGGTCTATCGCATTTGCTATTGCTTTCTGATGCTTGTCGGCCTGAAATTACTCTACGACGGTAGTCAGGGTCTGCTAAGCCCCTGACCGGCTCCCAAGCTGAGCGGATTATTTATGTGCAGTAGTTTTGGCATTTTGGCCACTATGCCACTATGGTCAAACTATAGTAGGGAGACTTAAAGACGAGAGCATAGACTGTGCTGCCAGTACTTTCCGTCCATAAACAATAAACTGAAGCTGCCTATGACCCCGACAAGTTCTGAGCAAGTACTCCGCAAGGCCATCGACGCGATACAGACCTTTATCTGTATCGTCGACATTGATGGCACGGTTAATTTCATTAACCAGACGCCCCTCAATATTGCCAACATCAATAGCGACAATGTCCTCGGCAAAAAAATCTGGGATTGCTTCTGGTTTAACTACGACACCCAGGTGCAGACCCTAGTACGCAATGCCATCCAGCGTGCGGCCAGGGGCGAAGCCATAAGCGAAGAGATCATCGGGCGCACTGTTAACAGTACGATATGGGTGGATCTGCATGTAGAGCCCATTGTCGGCAACGGGGATATCACCGGCCTGGTTCTTGAAGCCCACGACATTAGCGAGCAGAAACAGCTCCGCGACAATGACCATCTGGCTCAACAACGCTTGCAAGACCTGTTTGACGACATGCAAACCATGGTCGCCATTCTCGATATCGAGGGCCGCGTCACTCTGATCAACAACACCCCGCTGCTCATCGCCGGCCTTAAGCAGGAAGATATTATTGGTCAACAGCTCTGGCGCACAGCCTGGTATACCGACGACCTGAAAACCCAGACAACGCTACAAACAGCGATACAGGAGGGTCTGAGGGGTAAAGCCAGCCAGGCGGAAATTCAGGTGAAAGTCCCCACAGGACGTGTATGGGTAGAGTTTTGTCTGCACCCGGTCTTTGATGGTGACGGCCAGGTTATCCAACTCGTTGCTGAAGGGCGCGACGTCAATGAGCAATGGCTGCTGCGTGAAGACTCTCGCGTGGCTCAACAACGCTTACAGGGCCTGTTCGATGACATGCAAACCATGGTCGCCATTCTTGACATGGACGCTCGCGTCACCCTGGTGAATAACACGCCACTATTGATAGCGGGACTCAAGCCAAGCGATATTCTCGGCATACGCCTGAATCAGTGCCCCTGGTTTAGCGATGACCTTGTATCGCAAACCCTTATTAACGACATCATTGACAGTGGCTTTGCCGGACACAGCAATACCGGCGATATTCAGATGTCCACCCCCACGGGAAAAATATGGGTGGAATTTAGCCTGCACCCGGTCTTTGATAGCGCCGGTCAGGTCGTACAACTGGTCGCCGAGGGCCATGACCCCAGTGCCCGTCGACAGGTCGAGGAAGAGCGCGAACAGGTTCTACTGGAACTGAAAGAAAGAGAACAAAACCTGGCCATCACCCTCGATAGCATTGGCGATGCGGTCATTACCACCGACACCCAGGGCTTGATTAGCCGCATGAACCCCATCGCCGAGCAACTCACCGGCTGGTCATTCCAGGAGGCCTTGCAACAGCCCCTGAGCCACGTTTTTGCCATCTTCAATGCCAGCACTGGCGCGCCTATTCCCAGCCCTATCGAGAGATTGCTGGCCAGCGGCGAAATCGTCCATCTCAGCAACCACACCACCCTGCGTGCCCGAGGGGGAGAGGAATATCAAATTGCCGATTCGGCAGCACCCATTCGCGATGCCGAGGGCAAAATACAGGGCGGCATTTTGGTTTTTAGCGATGTCAGCGAGCAATACCACCTGCGTGAACAGGCCAGAACCACACAGGCACGCCTGGAAAAACTCTTTGACGATATGCAAACCATGGTCGGTATTCTCGCCACCGATGGCACTGTGAAGTACGTCAATAACACCCCCCTACTAGTGGGCGGGATAGAGAATGAACAAGTGATCGGCAGAAAGCTCTGGGATACCCCCTGGTATGAAGGCCAGGCCTTAAGTGTCGCCACTATTGAACACGATATCGCCCAGGCCGCTGCGGGTAAAAGCACCCTCTCAGACATACAGCTCAACGCGGCAGGCGGTGAACTCTGGATCGCCTTTAGCACCCACCCCGTGTTTGATGACAAGGGCCATGTTATTGAGGTGCTCGCCGAGGCCCGCGATATCAGCGCCAGTAAAAACGCCGAAATGGAGCTGCGCAGCACCGAGCGCCGCCTGCTGCGCTACCGCGACCAGGCACCCCTCGCCACCATTGAGTGGAGCACCGACCACCGCATCGTCGGCTGGAACGATGCCGCCGAAAAACTCTTTGGTTACACCGCCGCCGAAGCCATGGGGCAACTATTCTCCAGCCTGCTACCCCCCAGGCTCAGCGTTGACCTGAATATCATATGGACAGATTTGGTGGTCAGTAAGCAAGGCGCCACCCTCGCCAGCCAGGCTCTCACCAAGAGTGGAAAAATTATTTACACGCGCTGGCATAACGCACCCTTCTTTGATGACGATGGACAACTGATGGGGGCCGCCTCCGTCATCCTCGACCTCACCGACGAACGCGCCGCGCAACAGGCCCAGCAGCGTAGTGAAAAAACCCTCAGGAATATCCTCGACTCCATGGTCGAAGGTATTATCGTGACCGACCAAAGTGGCATCATCCACTCGGCGAATCAGGCGGCCGCAAAAATGACGGGCTACAGTCACACCGAGCTTGTCGGCCAGCCGGCCACTCTGCTGATACTCGGCCAAAGCGCGGCCACGTACCCGACCCATATGCAGCGTTATCTCGACACAGGGGATCTTCAGCATATCGGTATGGGCCTTGAACTGGAGATGGTTTGTAAAAATGGCGACACTTTTCCCACGGTATTAGCGGTTGCCTCACTGGGCCAAAGGGACGATCCCCAACAGCGATTTATTAGTAGTTTTCGCGATTTGAGTGAGATCAAACAGCAGGAAGAAGAACTGCGCCGCAGCCAGAAAATGGATGCCCTGGGCAAGCTCACCGGCGGTATCGCCCACGATTTCAACAACATGCTGGGTATTGTCACCGGCTATGCCGACCTGCTGGAAGTCGCTCTGGCCCACGAAGACAAGCTGGTCAAATATGCTCAGGAAATTCATCGCGCCGGTGACAGAGGGGCCAATTTAACCCGCAAGTTACTCGCCTTTTCCCAGCAAGCACCCACTCGAACAGACTCGGTTGAGCTCAATGCCCTGATTCACAACCAGGAGCATATGCTGGCCACCTCACTAACACCGCGCATTAAGCTGGTCTACGAGCTCGCCGAGGATCTGTGGCCTATCTGTCTCGACAGTGACGACCTGGAAGATGCCATTATTAATATCTGTATCAATGCCATGCACGCCATTGAAGGCAATGGCCAGGTCACTATTCACACCCGCAATATACAACTGCGCTCAGTCAATGCACGCCTGAGAAACCTGCCCAGTGGCGACTATGTGTTACTGAGTATTTCCGATGATGGCAAAGGCATGGATGAGGCCACCAAACAGCGCATCTTTGAGCCCTTTTACACCACCAAGGGTGAACGGGGTACAGGCCTGGGGCTGAGCCAGGTTTACGGTTTTACCGAGCGTAGCGGTGGCGCCATCGACGTCACCTCGATGCTGGGCAGAGGCACCCGTTTACAACTGTACTTTCCCAGAGAACACCTTCAAGAGCCCTTAGCGGCCGTAGAAAATAGCCTCTCAAGAAAAAACCTCGCCGGTCATGAAACGATTCTGGTTGTCGACGATGAAGTTAAACTCCTCGAATTATGCTGTGAAATACTCAGCCAGCAAGGTTACAAAGTACTGCCCGCCAATAATTGTGGCGAAGCCCTGCAGCTGCTCGAGAATAATAAAATTGACCTGATGTTCAGCGATGTGGTGATGCCCGATATGGACGGTTATGAGCTGGCCCTTCTCGTCGCCGAAAAGTACCCCGCGATAAAAATTCAGATGACCAGCGGCTTTACCGACGACCGACAAAACGCCATGGCCGATGACAGCCTGCATCACAACTTGCTCCTTAAACCCTATCGCGCCCAGGCCTTACTTGGCAAAATACGCCAGCTGTTAGATGATTAAGCCCTACACCACCCCGCACCATCGGACATTCATGACTAAAACAATCAACACCGGCGCGAACAGTCACCAGGCGCTGCTCGAAGCTATGCAAACCTTCGTTGCCCTTATCGAGCTCGACGGCACACTGAGCTTTACCAATCAAACCCCGCTCAAGGCTGCCGGATTACAGGCCAGCGATGTGCTCGGTAAAAAGTTCTGGGACTGCCCCTGGTTTACTCACGATCCTGAGGTAAGGGCCCTGGTACGCGCCTCTATCAAGGCCGCTGCCGCTGGTGAAGAAATCGCCGATGAAATGCAAATCAGCACCCTTCATGGGACCCTCTGGATGAGCTTCACCCTGCGGCCCATGATGGTCAATGGCAAGATCAGCCAGCTCATTGGCGAGGGCAACGACATCAGTGAAAAGCACCGCCTCAGGGAGGAGTCCACGTTTGCGCAACGGCGTCTACAAGGCCTGTTTGACGACATGCAAACCATGGTTACCATCCTCGATACCGAAGGCTACGTGACCCTTATCAATAACACGCCTCTCATCGCCGCTGGTATCGAGCAAACAGAGGTTCTCGGCCAACACCTCTGGGAATGCCCCTGGTTTAGCGGTGACCCAGCTACGCAGGAACAGGTCAAAACAGATATTCGCGATGCACTGAGTGGCCAGGCAACCCTCGGCGACATTCAGATACTCACCTCTACAGGACGAATATGGATCGAGTTCAGTATCCACCCCGTAATTGATGACGACGGTAAAATAGTACAACTGATGGTTGAGGGCCGCGACCCCAGTGCCCGCAGGCAGGTTGAAGAAGAACGCGAACAAGTGTTGTTTGAATTACAGGAGAGAGAGCAAAACCTCGCCATTACCCTCGACAGTATTGGCGATGCCGTGATCACCACCGATGCCGCTGGCCTGATCACGCGCATGAACCCCATCGCCGAGCAGCTCACCGGCTGGCCCTTTTCCGAAGCTCAGCAACTGCCCCTGTCGAGGGTCTTCGCGATTTTCAATGCCAGCACCGGCAAAGCGCTGGCCAGCCCCGTGGACAAGCTAATGGCAAGCGGCGAGACCGTCCACCTCAGTAATCACACCACCCTGCGCGCACGGGATGGGCGCGAGTACCAAATCTCGGACTCTGCCGCACCCATCCGCGACAAAAAGGACCTGATACTCGGTAGCATTCTGGTGTTTAGTGATGTCACCGAACAGTACCGCTTGCGCGAACAGGCGAAAGAAAGTCAGCAACAGCTGCAGGGCTTAATGGACGATATGCAAACCATGGTCGGCCTTTACAATCTCGATGGCACCATGACCTTTATCAACAACACGCCACTGCTATCGACAGGCTTTACCAGGGCCGAGGTGATCGGTAAGAAGTTATGGGAATCCCCGTTTTTTAATTTTTCAGAAGACACTCAATCTAGAGTTCGCGCAGATATGGCCAGTGCGGCGGCGGGCAATACCACGCTGTCAGACATGGAAATAATGACGCTGCAGGGTGAGCTTTCATGGATCGCTCTCAGTTTTCACCCGGTGCATGACGATAATGGCCTTGTTGTACAGATCGTTGGTGAAGCACGGGATATTACCGCACGAAAAACTGCCGAGGACGAACTACGCGCCTCCGCACAACAGCTCAGGCGCTATCGTGACCAGGCCCCCCTTGCCGCTATTGAAATGGATGTTGAGCAAAGGGTGGTCGGCTGGAATGCCGAAGCGGAAAAAATGTTCGGTTACCGCTTTGAGGACATAAAAGGGCAACCTTTTACTTTAGTCTTACCCAATGAAAAGCTCATCGCTGATTCACAAGGTATCTGGAACGACCTGGCGAACATCCGTGGCGGCGCCAGCGTTACCAGTGAGTTCAAGCGAAAAGATGGCACTACCTTCTACGGCCAATGCCACAATGCGCCCTTTTTTAATGACGCGGGAGACGTCATCGGAGCGGGCGCCATTATCCGCGATATCACCAGTGAACGCAGCGCTCAAAAAGCCTTGCTGAACAGCGAAAAAACACAGCGGGAAATTCTCGACTCCATGGTCGAAGGCATTCTCGTTACCGACGAAACCGGAGCCATATTTTCGATCAATAAGGCCGGTGAAAAATTACTGGGTTACAGTGCCGATGAGCTCATAGGACGACCGGTAACATTGTTGTTAAAGGGACAGACTGAGGAAGTCTTTCAAGACAATATGCAGCGCTATCTTAAAAGTGGTGATCTCAGACAAATTGGTATGGGGATAGAGATTGATGTTATCTGCAAAAACCAGGACACCTTCCCCACTCTGCTAGCCGTTGCCGAATTGAGCCACGCCGACAGTGAAAATCGCCGTTTTATTAGCAGCTTTCGCAATTTGCGTGGTTTCAAGCGACAGGAAGAACAACTGCGCCGCAGCCAGAAAATGGATGCCCTTGGCAAGCTTACCGGCGGCATTGCCCACGACTTTAACAATATGCTCGGCATCGTCACCGGTTATGCCGACTTACTGAGTAATGCCCTGGTCAACGAGGAAAAGCTGGCGCTGTACGCCCATGAAATACACCGCGCCGGCGAACGCGGTGCCAAACTGACACGCAAACTCCTCTCCTTCTCCCAGCATGCCGCGGTCAGTGCAGATGCCATTGACCTTAACGCCTTGATTAGCAGCCAACAGCATATGTTGGCAACCTCGCTGACACCGCGTATTAAATTAGTCTATGAGTTGTGCGATAAAATTTGGCCTGTCTGTCTCGACAGGGATGATTTTGAAGATGCCATTATTAACATCTGCATTAACGCCATGCACGCCATCGAAGCCAGTGGGCAAGTCACTATTCACACCGAGAACGTGCCGCTGTATTCCGCCAATGCCCAGCAGAAAAACTTGCCCTCTGGCGACTACATACTGCTCAGTATTAGTGATAGCGGCAAAGGCATGAATGAAGCGACAAAACAGCGCATTTTTGATCCCTTTTATACCACCAAGGGTGATGAGGGTACGGGCCTGGGTCTGAGCCAGGTCTACGGCTTTATGGAGCGTAGCAAAGGTGCCATTGAGGTCACCTCGGTACCGGGGACAGGCACACAATTGCGACTGTATTTCCCCAGAGACAAGACCTTAAGTGCTGTCGATAGCAGTGACAATGCCACGTCGCACACTGAGATTAAGGGTCACGAAACCATTCTCGTGGTCGATGATGAGCCTAAACTGCTCGGCTTATGCACTGAAATACTCGACCAACAGGGCTACCGGGTACTCCCCGCCAACAACTGCCGTGAAGCGCTGCAGCTGCTTGACGCCCATAAAGTCGATCTACTGTTCAGCGATGTCGTGATGCCCGATATGGACGGCTATGAGCTGGCGCTGATCGTCGCCCAAAAATACCCCGATATCAAAATACAGATGACCAGTGGCTTTACCGATAACCGCCAGAATGCTCTGGGCGACGACAGTCTGCACCAGAATCTGCTCCTTAAGCCCTATCGTGCCCAAGCCTTACTCAGTAGGGTGCGCACACTACTGGACACGGCGGAATAAGACCTTCGACATTCTTTTGCAAGAAGCGCTGTCGAAGACACTGTATAATTCAATGCCGCCCCACAGCAGTCAACGCTAATGAAATTACTGGTTCGCAAACTTGCCCGCAGCACCACTGAAGAAGAGCTCCTCGCTCTGTTCGAGCAATACGGAGTGGTTCAGTCCTGCTCTCTGGTTCTCGATACGGAAACCGGCACCTCTAAAGGCTTTGGCTTTGTTGAAATGCCAAAATCCGGTGAGGCTCGAGCAGCCATGAAACAACTCAACGGCAAAGAGATCGCCGGCAGTAAGATTCGCGTTAAAAAGGCCGACTCAAAACCCGATGAGAAAGCAGACCCCGGTCAATAAAGTCATGAGTAACGACCCCCTGCACGGTATTACGCTGAAAGAAATACTGACTCTGCTGGTCGATAAATACGGCTGGCAAGAGCTGGGGCAGCGCATCACCATTAAGTGCTTTACCAATGACCCCAGCATTACTTCCAGTTTAAAATTTTTGCGTAAAACCCCCTGGGCAAGAACAAAAGTTGAAGCGCTTTATATCAATACCGATTGGCACCCGACTATAGATACCAAAAACATTTGGTCAATTGAGCGCAGCGGCCACAACGATTAGACCCTTATTTCAAGGGTTTTAGCGGTCTTTTAATAAATCCAGAGCCAGTGCCTCGGCGACTTTAATACCATCAATCGCCGCCGACAGTATGCCCCCTGCGTAACCCGCACCTTCGCCCGCCGGATATAAGCCCCGCGTATTAATACTTTCAAAATCTTTGCCCCGACGAATACAAATTGGCGATGAGGTGCGTGTTTCGACGCCGGTTAATAAAGCATCGGCCATGGCAAAGCCTTTTATCTTTTTATCA
>Ga0209826_1002814_pt1 | contig 11221 bp, 10 predicted proteins | sample GOMGulsemesocosm_5_FD_184637 | JGI IMG/M metagenome (GOLD analysis project Ga0209826, IMG submission 184637) | Methane-oxidizing microbial communities from mesocosms in the Gulf of Mexico - GOM15C Gulf of Mexico (SPAdes) (version 2) | ecosystem: Environmental > Aquatic > Marine > Cold seeps...
CCGTCATTAACTTCTTTTTACAGCAACAAATGCAAGAAGTTATTCCTTATGAACAAAGTGTTGCGCAGTTAAAAGAAATTATTGCCGCGGCTACGGCTAATAGCCAAGCTAATGCTAACCAAGGTATGCCAGCTTAGTTTGTAAAGTGTAACTGTTAATATTTTTGGAGAATTATCATGGCAACAAAGCAACTTGAAACCTTATTAAAGTTTGAACAGGGTAAAGAAGAGTTAGCCGCCAATACCTTGCGTGGTGCAGAAAATGATTATCAGCAAAATTTAATTCGTTTGCAGAGTGTTGCCGATTACCGTTTAGAATACATGAAACGCTTGAGTCAGCGCTCAAGTGTTGGCTTAGATAGCGCGACCTACAACCACTATCATGCTTTTATCAGTAAACTTGATTATGCATCCAAGCAAGTGGAAATAGCCATGAAACAGGCAAAAGCTTTGGTTGAACAAAGTAAAACACTTTGGCTTAAGCAGCGTCAAAAAGTAAAAGCGGTAGAAATGTTAGCGGCTAAACGACAGTTAGCGCTCACTAAAATAGCTAATAAAAAAGAGCAAAACATGTTTGATGAAATAGCGACACAACAATTTATTCGTCGGCAACTTTCTTAAAGCCATACGTTACTTTATGTAGGAAAATGATAGGAAAGTGACAGAAAAGTGAAACTGGAATGTTTTTTGCTTAACTTGTAATAAGTAAATAAGTAAAAATAAACATATTTAATTTAGCTTAAAAGTATTACCACAAAGAACATCGAGGCAGGTTATATGCTCCATGCATAACCTAAGTGACCTACATCCATGCAGGTCTTGCTGCGCACTACACCGAGATTGATCAAACCTCTGTGTAGGATCGAAGAGCCCTCCGTGAAGCGTCGCGGCTCGGTGGTGAATAAATAAAAATAAACAAACAAGTGTTAACTTGGCTATCAACGAACAATTATAAGTAATTGGAATAACTATGTCACAACTCAATGTCTTACCAATTAGTGTCTCGAAAAATGTCGAGGTGATGGATGAAAGCGCTACGACGACTCGTACCAAAAGCAATGATGATTTCTCGAAATTAATTGATCAACACCTTGCCAGTAATCATGAAGAAACCAGTGAGCGCTTAAATAAAATCAGTAAAGCCGATAAAACAAATGATGCTGATAAGACTGATGCAACTCAAGTAAGTAATGTAAGTAATAAAAGTGAAGCAGAGCAATTAGCACAGAAGCTAGCACAAAAATCGGCTAAGCAAGTCAATAAAACCGATGATAACCGTGTCAATCAAAGCCAAAATATTGATAATGAAAAACTAGACTCTGAACAGCAAAAAATTGCCGCTAGCGGCAAAAATGGTCAAAAACCTGCTACCTCGGCTACTAGCACCTCGGCGAATAGCTCGGTAAATAGTTCGGTAAGTAGTGCTGAAGAGCAAGCACTTTTAGCCTCTGAACAATTGATGTCATTTCTTTATAAAGCGGATAATACTTTACTTGCTGAGTCAAAATCTGAGCCATTATTTACAGAACAAAAAGCTACTGAAAATAAGTCTACCGAACAAAAAGCTACAGAACAAAAAGCTTTGTATGAAGCGCAACTATTGTTAAAAAGCAGTAACTTAGTTGCGGACTTATCTGGCGTGGCTAAAGCCTTATCAACAGAGCCGCTTGCACAAGACTTAACAGAAAATATAATCGATAAAAAGCATCTGTTAAGTACGTCGAGCACAGCAACAAAGATAGACAAAGACATGGCTAAATTGCCTATTGAGCCTATTCCTGTTAAACCTACTCTTGCTGAATTGACAGCTAAGGGTAAGCTACAAACTGCTGCCATCACAGATACTGTCGAGTCACTAATTACAGTAGAAAATGTTACAGCAGAAAATGTTAAAGCAAAAAATGCTGATTTAGCAACAGAAAAGCAAACTAATGAGAAAGCGCAAAAACTAGCCGTGGTGAGTGAACTGCCATCAGCTATTAAAACGGAAAAAATAGCTGAAAATATAACGTCAAAGCAACTAGAGCAAGAAGTCACTGCCAAGTCACACGGTGCTCCAGGTATGCTTGAACACGAAAAAGCACGGCTATTGGCGCTTGAAGCGGCTAAGACACCAAGTGATGGCAGTGAAAAAATTGCCAAAGATGCCGCTAGCCAGTTTGAAAGTACGCAATCAGCACTAAATAAAAAAATTGCTGAATTAGCCCTTTCTAAACAAGTGCCTAAGCAAATGCCGCAGGGGCAGAGTAAAGAATCCACTTCACCGCAGTCGACAGCCGTTATTGACATACCCGTTATTAACAATCAAGTTGGTGTTGGGCAACCTATTAGTAATCAAAGTATTACCGATGAAAACATAACGCAAAGCCCAAATCAAAAAACTGTAGAGCATAAAATTAACCTAAGTGCACAAACAAATAGTGCTGTTAATGATGCTACTGAGCAACCGCTGAGTAAAGTGCAAGCACAAAAAATAGCTAAAGAATTGGGTCAAGAGTATTTATCCGCTAATAATCAAAAGCAAATAATCGAAAAAATGAATGAAGACGTTGTTGTGGAAGATAAGGTTATTAAGCCAATAAAAGCTGAATTTTCAGCTAATGCGAGTTTTACTGATATAAGCAGCAAAGCAACGCAAGTAGCCCAGCAGTCGTTTGAACAGCAATCGGCGGACATTCTTAACCCTGCCGTAGCAACTGAAGTCACACCAAGCCAAAAAACCAATACCCAGCTACATCAAGAAACTATTGCTATTTTTCGTAAAGACTTTGCCAACGCGGTAAAAGACAAAGTCATGTTAATGGTTTCGCAAAAATTACAGCAATTTGATATTACTTTAGATCCTCCAGAATTTGGCAATATGCAGGTGCGAGTTAACTTGCAAAACGAACAAGCAATGGTTAGTTTTGTGGTACAAAACCAGCAAGCTAAAGAAGCGCTTGAGCAAAATATGCATAAGTTACGTGACATGTTAGCAGAGCAAGGTGTTGATGTAGGAGATGCTAATGTTGAACAACAGTCGCAACAATCTGATGATGAAGCCGCAGGTTCAAATCAGCAACAGGGCGAAAGTACAGCCATGGCAAGTGATATGGTTGAGCATACTTTGTCCGCACATAAGATTAATGCTTCCGCAAATGCTGTCGATTATTATGTTTAGTAAAAGTGTTTAGTCAAAGTGCGTAAGAAAAATAAACCAAGATAAATGATGAGAAATTAAGCTAAATCGCCTAAGTTGATGAAAACACATTGGCTAGGATGCATTTCAAGGATATTATCTAAGGGATATAGGTATAATATTTAGCAATATAAAATAAAAGGTCAACTTATGGCAGACGAAAAAGAAAAAGCCGAAGGTAATGAAGCTGAATTAGAATTAGATGGCGGTGGTAAAAAGAAAAAAATGCTGATCATTATTATCGCGGTAGTGGTTTTATTAGCTGCTGGAGGCGGTGGTTATTTCTTTTTTATGACCGGCGGTGATGAAATGACAAGTGAAGAACAACTTGATTCGGCCTTAGATAGTGAGTCAGCGATGGCTGAAGGTGATGAAGCGCAAGGTGATGAAGCAGAAGGTGCTCAAGTGGGTACCGCTCTGTATGTACCTATGCCAAGACCATTTCGTTTTAATGTGCCAGGTGCGGCTCGTGATCGATTTGTTGAAATTCGGGTGCAATTATTAGTACGTAGCGGTGATAGTGAAGAAAATGCCAAAATGCATGTACCGCTGATTGAAAGTACTCTATTAGGCGTTTTTTCACAGGCAAATGCCGATGATTTATCAACCAGTGCCGGTAAAGAGGCGTTAAAACAGCAATCGCTTGCGGCAGTACAAAAAGTAATGACGGATGTTGAAGGTGACAAAACCATTGAAAAAGTACTCTTCACTGGCTTTGTTATGCAATAACCGCAAAGTTGTTGGTTGCACATTGAAATAAGTTAACAGTAAAAAACCAAGGTAAAAAAGAGAATGACCAGTGAGTGATTTATTATCGCAAGACGAAATTGATGCGTTGCTACATGGCGTTGATGATGTTGAAGAAGAAGAGGCCGTTGAAGAGGTTGTTGAAAGTAAAGACGGCACCTCTGACTATGATTTTTCTTCACAAGACCGTATTGTGCGTGGCCGTATGCCAACACTGGAAATGGTCAATGAACGTTTTGCTCGTCACATGCGTATCAGTTTATTTAATATGATGCGTCGTACCGCAGAAGTGTCAATTAACGGTATCCAAATGATCAAGTTTGGTGAGTATATTCACACTTTATTTGTGCCGACCAGTTTGAATATGGTGCGTTTTCGTCCGTTAAAAGGCACGGCTTTGATCACGATGGAAGCGCGGTTAGTCTTTATTTTAGTAGACAATTTTTTTGGTGGTGATGGTCGTTATCATGCCAAAATTGAAGGCCGCGAATTTACGCCAACAGAACGGCGTATTATTCAAATGCTATTAAAGCTTATTTTTGAAGATTATAAAGAAGCTTGGTCGCCGGTTATGGATGTGTCGTTTGAATACCTTGATTCTGAAGTTAACCCATCGATGGCAAATATAGTCAGCCCAACCGAAGTGGTGGTGATTAGCTCTTTTCATATTGAACTTGACGGTGGCGGTGGTGATTTTCATGTAGCATTGCCCTATTCAATGTTAGAGCCTATTCGAGAATTGCTTGATGCCGGCGTACAAAGTGATAAAGAAGACACCGATATGCGTTGGTCTAAAGCGCTTCGCGATGAAATTATGGATGTACCTGTTGCCATTAATACCAAATTTTTAGAAGTGGAAATACCGCTAAGCCAAGTTATGGACCTACAAGCGGGTGATATTATTCCCATAGAAATGCCAGAACATATCACGGTACTCATTGAAGACCTACCAACGTTTAGAGCAAAATTAGGCCGTAGTCGAGATAATGTCGCCCTGAAAATTGAAGAAAAAATTAAACGTCCAGAGTCAGTGAAATCTGAGCTGACCATTTTAACTAAAGGCGGAAAGCGTCTTGATAGTGATGCAGAGTTGCAGCTACTTGAAGATGACATGTAACTTCAGCAACTTAGCAAAATTTATAGATTAATATTTTAAAGCATTGAACATTGAGGCAAGCAGTATGAGTAATGATAAAGATGAAGGTGAAGACCTAAGTATGTGGGATGAGGCGTTAGATGAACAAGCCGAAGCCTTAGCTGAAGGGTCTGCACAAGCCGAAGCGGTTGAACTTGAAGAGCTAACCGAAGACAGCGCCCCGATAACAGGTGATGAAAAACGTAAGCTTGATGCCATTTTAGATATTCCCGTAACTATTTCTATGGAAGTAGGGCGTAGCAATATTAGTATTAGAAATTTATTACAATTGAACCAAGGCTCCGTTGTTGAGCTTGACCGAGTTGCTGGTGAAGCACTTGATGTTTTAGTGAATGGTACTCTCATTGCTCACGGCGAAGTTGTGGTTGTTAACGATAAGTTTGGTATTCGTTTAACGGATGTTATCAGTCAAATTGAACGTATTAAAAAATTGAAATAATGTCGATGTTTTTAAGATTACTTACCGCGATTTTTTTTAGTTTTTGTGTACAGGTTACTTATGCTCAACAAGCTGCTAATCAAGATATTGAACAAAGCACAGAGCCGACAGTAACCGCCGCAGAGCAAGCCCCGGAAGTAGGTAAGCATGTGATGGCAAACATGGACGCCGGTAGCATGGTTCTATCGCTGCTTATGGTCTTAGCTTTAATCATTATTAGTGCCTTAGTGTTAAAACGTTTTAACCTTGCCCAACAAAACACTAAACAACTGAGCGTTGTTGCCAGTTTATCTTTAGGTGCCAAAGAGCGCTTAGTGATTGTACAAGTAGCAGAGCAACAGTTAGTACTGGGAGTTACAGCACAGCAAATTACCCTGATTGATAATTTAGCTGAGCCAATAGTGGCTACAACAGAAACATCACTGCCAATGGCTGGCAATGTACTCGCGTTTTTACAAAAAGCGAGTGGTAAGCAAAGCAAATAAAAAACTAAAAATAATTATGATGAAAAAAGCACTTTTACTGATTTTATTGATGTTAACAGCCTTTAGTCCAAGCTTTGGCCTTTATGCTGCGGATGATTTATCCATGTCAGCATTAACGCTCACCACCAATGCCGATGGCTCACAAGAGTATTCGGTTACCCTGCAAATTTTAATTTTTATGACGGCGTTAAGCTTTATCCCAGCTGCCGTGATTATGATGACTTCTTTTACGCGTATTGTGGTGGTAATGGCTATTTTGCGTCAAGCATTTGGTTTGCAACAAACACCGTCAAACCAAGTTATTATTGGTCTAACCTTATTTATGACGTTGTTTATTATGACGCCAGTTTATAATCAAATTGATGAAACGGCTATTCAACCATACTTAGCTGAGCAGTTAACCTCTGTTGAAGCTATTGATAAAGGTAAGGTACCATTGCGCGCTTTTATGCTAGAGCAAACAAGATTAAAAGATTTAGACACGTTAGCGTCAATGGCGGGTTTAGAAGCGGTTGATAAACCTACAGATCTACCCATGACCGTCATTATTCCCGCTTTCATCATTAGTGAATTGAAAACCGCCTTTCAAATCGGCTTTATTTTGTTCATTCCTTTTTTAATTATAGATCTTGTCGTCGCGAGTATTCTGATGGCTATGGGTATGATGATGTTATCGCCAATGATAGTGTCTTTACCGTTTAAACTAATGTTATTTGTATTAGTTGATGGTTGGAATTTAGTGATTGGTACTATAGCAACCAGTTATGGCTTAGGTGGCTAAGGCGTTAAATTTAAGATGTTATACTTTAAGTAAATAATTAAGTAAGCAAGAAAGAGAAAAAGATGGGTCCAGAAGTCTTTGTTGACATATTAAGAGATGCTTTACTCCTAGTGATTGTACTAGTCAGTGCGGTGATCTTACCTAGCTTATTTGTTGGCTTACTTGTCGCTATATTTCAAGCGGCAACGTCAATTAATGAACAAACATTAAGTTTTTTACCTCGACTCATTGTCACTTTGTTGGCACTTATCTATGGCGGTCATTGGGGCATAGAAAAGTTGATGGACTACACCTTCAGGCTGGTTGCTAGCATTCCAAGTGTGGTGAGTTAATGGAATTTACCGAGTCAGTTATTAATCAATATCTGGCCGATTTTATTCTGCCTTTTACCCGAGTTTCAGCCTTAATCATGACCATGATAGGCTTTGGCGCTCGCACCATTCCTACCCGGATAAAATTATTTCTGTGTATCACAGTTACTATCGCCATTATGCCGGCTATCCCTCCGACGCAAATTGAGCAGTTATTATCTTTTCATACCGTGTTATTGGTGGGGAAACAAACCATTATTGGCGTGATGCTCGGTTTTGTGACTGTTATGGTGGTTAATACGTTTACTTTAGCTGGGCAAATTATTGCCATGCAATCAGGTTTAGGTTTTGCTTCATTGGTTGATCCTGCCAGTGGTATGAATGTACCCGCGGTAGGGCAATTCTTTTTAATATTATCGTCATTGCTTTTTTGGGTCATGGATGGCCATTTAGCTTATTTACAGTTTGTTGTCGCTAGTTTTGATACCTTGCCTATTAGTGGTGGCGAGTTAGATAGCACTAAGTTTAAAGAATTAGCAGAATGGGGCGGCTGGATGTTTGCTACCGCACTGTCATTAGCGTTAGCGCCACTGACGGCGATGTTATTGATTAATTTTTCTTTTGGTATTATGACTCGTGCCGCGCCGCAGTTAAATATTTTTGCTATTGGTTTTCCTATTACTATGATGGCAGGCTTGCTGATTATGTGGCTAACGTTTGGTAATTTTCTTACTCATTTTGAAATGCAATGGCAACGAGCATTAGATTTTAGCTGCTATCTTATCGATTGTCGGGCGGCACCTTAAATGGCTGAATCTGACAGTGGTGAAAAAACTGAAGAGCCGACGGCAAAAAAACTCACCGACGCCAGAAAAAAAGGTCAAATAGCCCGTTCGAAAGATCTCGGCACTATGTTTGTACTTGTGGGCAGTGCTGCCGCGCTGCTGCTGATGGGCGCTTCTCTAGCACAAGCATTATCACAAGTAATGAAACGTTTATTCAGTATTACTCGTGAAGAAGCCATGGATATTAATGCCTTGTTTGTGGTGGTTAGCCATGCTGTTGGTGCGGTTATCCAGCCGATGTTATGGATATTTTTTATTATTACTATCGCTGCTTTTATTGGTAATACCCTGTTAGGCGGTATGAGCTTTTCTTGGGAGGCAATGGCGCCCAAAGCCAGTAAACTCTCTCCTTTAGCAGGTTTTAAACGTATGTTTGGCGTGCAAGCGGCGGTTGAGCTGATTAAATCCATTTTAAAGTTTTTCGTGGTTTTTATTGTGGCTTTTTTATTACTCAGTTCGCTTTTTGATGACATATTAGGCTTAAGTCTAGAAACCATGCCTAATAACTTTATCCACTCGGTTAATTTATTATTGTGGATGTTTTTAGTGCTAGCGCTTTCTATTGGTATTATCGCCATTATTGATGCTCCCTATCAGGTTTGGAATCATAACCGACAGTTAAAAATGACTAAACAAGAGGTCAAGGATGAGCATAAAAATACTGAGGGTAATCCTGAAATCAAAGGACGAATAAAGCGCACCCAATATGAAATGTCACAACGACGACAAATGGCTGAAGTACCTAATGCCGATGTTGTTATTACCAATCCAACCCATTTTAGTATCGCATTAAAGTATGATGCCGCCGTAGGGGGCGCGCCAATGCTTATCGCTAAAGGCATGGATGAAATGGCGATACATATTAGAACCATTGCCAAAGAGCACAATGTTGAGATAGTGCAATCTGCCGCCTTAGCTCGCTCACTTTATTACACCGCAGAAGTTGATCAAGGTATTCCTGAAGAGTTATATGCGGCCGTTGCACAAGTATTAGCCTTTATTTATCAGTTAAATGAACATAAAAAAGGTCGTGCGAAACAGCCCATTCCTATTGCGAAAAACCTGCCAATCCCTGACGATTTTAAATACTGAACACGATTACCAGCAAATAATATTTCTAGTTACGAAGAAACACTACCAATAGTTGATCTTCTGATCTCGTTACTTTTCTTTCTCGTCACTCGTCACTGTTATTTCTGGTATAGCTTTTGCAATTTCACTGTTAGTGTCAAAAAACTATCATTAAGAGCTAGCTGTATCGAATGCAATTAACTGCCTATTTTAATCAATTCAAACAAACTAAATTAAGCCATTTCTCTGGTCTTGGCACCCCCATATTGGTGATGGCTGCGTTGGGTATGGTGATATTACCCATGCCTGCATGGTTATTGGATATATTATTTTCCTTTAATATTGCCCTGTCATTAGTAGTGTTACTTATTACGGTTTACACCTTAAAACCCTTAGAGTTTGGTTCGTTTCCTTCGGTTATTCTCATCGCCACTATTTTACGTTTAGCCCTTAACGTTGCCAGTACACGGGTTGTTTTATTAGAAGGACATGAAGGTACGGGAGCGGCGGGTAAAGTTATTGAGGCTTTTGGCTCAGTGGTTATCGGTGGTAATTATGCCGTTGGTTTAGTGGTGTTTTTGATTTTAATTATTATTAACTTTGTGGTGGTTACTAAAGGTGCGGGGCGTATTGCGGAAGTCACTGCGCGTTTTACCCTTGATGCTATGCCGGGTAAACAAATGGCGATAGACGCCGATTTAAATGCCGGTTTTATTAATGCCGAACAAGCAAGAGAGCGCCGTATTGAAGTGACGAGCGAAGCCGATTTTTATGGTTCAATGGACGGTGCCAGTAAATTTGTTAAAGGTGATGCTATTGCGGGCATTTTAATTTTATTCATCAATATTATTGGTGGTTTTATTATTGGTATGGTGCAGCATGACTTAAGTTTTGACAGTGCGGTAGAAATATATACGTTATTGACCATAGGTGACGGTTTAGTGGCGCAAATTCCAGGGCTACTATTATCCGTTGCTACTGCTATTGTTGTCACTAGACAAAATACCGCTCAAGACATGGGAGAGCAGGTTAGTAGTCAATTAGGTCAGGAAAAATCACTTTACATTGCTGCGGGTGTGATGTTTGTGATGGGCATTGTTCCGGGGATGCCACATTTTGTCTTTCTACTTTTTGCTAGTATTATTGCTGCTAGCGCTTATTTTGGTGGTAAACGTAAGGCCAGTAAAGTCGTTGAGCTTGAAAAAGTAGCGGAAGAAGAGCAGGTACAAAGTCAGCAAAAAGAAGCGGAAGTTAAAGAGTTAGATTGGGATGATGTTAACCATGTTGATGTCATTGGCTTAGAAATAGGCTACCGCTTGATCCCTTTGGTTGATAAAGCCCAAGGTGGTGAATTACTCAGTAGGATTAAAGGGGTGCGTAAAAAGCTTTCTCAAGAGTTTGGCTTTTTGGTGCCCGCGGTGCATATTCGTGACAATTTAGACTTAGACCCTAATTCTTATCAAATTTCATTGATGGGTGTGACTATTGGTAGCGCTGAGATACGTCATGATCAAGAGCTAGCGATAAATCCAGGCCAAGTCTTTGGTAAACTTGATGGCGTTGCCACTAAAGATCCTGCTTTTGGCTTAGATGCTATTTGGATTAATCAAAACCAACGTGAGCAAGCACAAACATTGGGTTACACTGTGGTTGACTCAGCTACAGTGTTAGCCACTCATTTAAGCCAAATTTTGACCAATAATGCTTCGCAATTATTGGGGCATGAAGAGGTGCAAAACTTGCTCGATATGCTGGCTAAATCTTATCCTAAATTGGTGGAAGGTTTTATTCCAGACACTTTAACGTTAGGGACAGTAGTGAAAGTGTTGCAAAGCTTAATGAATGAAGGCGTTGCTGTTCGTGATATGCGCTCTATTGTGCAAACCTTAGTAGAATACGGACCAAAGAGTCAAGATGCGGAAGTACTTACGGCTGCGGTGCGCATCACCTTGCGCAAATTTATTATTCAAGACTTGGTGGGATCTGTTGCCGAAGTGGCTGTCATAACCTTGGCGCCTGAGTTGGAACAAATGTTGCACCAGTCAATGCAAATGGCGGGTGATGACGGCGCAGGCATAGAGCCAGGTTTAGCTGAACGCTTACAGAAATCACTTACCGACGGTGCTCAACAGCAAGAAATGGCAGGCGAAACACCAATATTATTGACATCAGGTATTTTACGTACCGTATTAGCTAAGTTTGTTAAATA
>Ga0209826_1002816_pt1 | contig 11206 bp, 7 predicted proteins | sample GOMGulsemesocosm_5_FD_184637 | JGI IMG/M metagenome (GOLD analysis project Ga0209826, IMG submission 184637) | Methane-oxidizing microbial communities from mesocosms in the Gulf of Mexico - GOM15C Gulf of Mexico (SPAdes) (version 2) | ecosystem: Environmental > Aquatic > Marine > Cold seeps...
GGCCTGAAGCAATGCCGGGCAGTAATGCGAGTTTTTGCTCTTCCGTGCCTGCGTGAATAATGGCCGTGGCGGCGAGCGCTGTCGCAGAAAAGAAAGGCGCACAGAGTAGGGCGCGGCCCATTTCTTCGAGCACAATACACAGTTCGACAAAGCCAAAACCCTGGCCGCCGTAGGCCTCCGGAATGTGAATGCCTGGCAGGCCGAGGCCTTCACTGAGCTGTTTCCACACAGCAGTATCGTAGCCCTGTTCGCTGTCCATTAATTTGCGGACTTCTGTGCGCGGTGATTTGTCATCCATAAAACGGCGAACAATCAGGCGAAATTCTTCCTGTTCATCGGTAAAGGTAAATTGCATAAATTGCTCTCAAAAATAATGTTGTTTTTAGACGGCGGCGTATTATTCGACCGCGCTCGCCACAGCGTTATTGTCCAACAAGGTTTCAATTTCGACGTCGCTGTAGCCGGTTTCGCGTAATACCTGTTCGGTGTTTTCACCGATGAGGGGTGGTGGCCCCTGAATTTCTTGTACGGTGCGGCTGAAGCGGGGTGAGGGCGCGGGTTGCATCCAGCCATCGAGTTCGACAAAGGTACTGCGGTGCACATTATGGGGATGGCTGGGGGCTTCTGCCATCGACAATACAGGGGCGAAACAAATATCGGTGCCGTCCATAATGTCACACCATTCATCACGGGTTTTCGTTTTAAAGCGCGCTGTCATTATTTCTTTACAGCGGGGCCAATTCTTTTTATTAAACTGTTCTTTAAATAGTGGGTCTTCAGCATCAAAGTCTGCGAGTTCCATTAATAGGGCGTAAAACTGTGGCTCAATAGAGCCAATGGAAATGTATTCGCCGTCGGCGCATTCGTAGGCGTCGTAGAAGGGCGCGCCGCCGTCGGCAAAATTGCTGCCGCGATTATCTTCCCAAATACCCTGGGCACGAAAGCCGTAAATACCGGCCATTAATGTGGCGGCACCGTCGACCATTGCCGCATCGATAACCTGACCTTTGCCCGAGGTCTTCGCTTCAATAATGCCGCACAGTACACCGCCAAATAAGAGTGAGGCACCACCGCCATTGTCGCCAACTAAATTGAGCGGGGGAACGGGCTTGCCACCTTTGCTGCCAATGGCAGACAACGCACCGGTGATGGCGATGTAATTAATGTCGTGCCCGGCTGTTTGAGCCATGGGGCCTTCCTGCCCCCAGCCGGTCATGCGGCCGTAAACAATGTGAGGGCAGCGTGCCAGTACTTCATCGGGGCCAAGCTCTAAGCGCTCGGTGACACCGGGGCGAAAGCCTTCAATTAATGCATCGGCGCTTTCCAGCAGGCGATAAATAACTTCAATGCCTTCGGGCTCTTTAAGATTGACCCGTATGGATTTTCGCCCGCGACCGAGTATATCGTTGGGTCGGTCGATGGTAATACTGCTGGCGTGACCGCCGGCGCGGTCGATACGGATGACTTCTGCACCCATGTCAGACAGCATCATGCCGCACAGTGGTACTGGGCCGATGCCCGCCAGTTCGATAATTTTAATGCCTTTTAATGGACCCATTAGATGTGCTCCCTTATTTTTATAAGGTCGAGTATGGCTGCCAGGGCACTATTTGTCTGCAGTGATTAATGACTGCAGACAGGCTTATATTAATGGTGTGGTGAGCAGGGGCTGTAGTTTATCGGGTACACAGTAGTGTTTTTCTTCCCCACTCGTGGGGTCGATAAAAGACAGTTGATAGGCCAGTAATTGCAGGTCTTCTTTTTCTTGATCACCCTCGTCAGTACAGCCGTAAAGCCTGTCACCAATAATAGGATAACCGGCAATACTCAAGTGACGACGTATCTGGTGCTTACGCCCGGTCTCGATTTCGACCTCTACCAGTGAGCAGTTTAGCTCTGCACCGTAATCGATTAGCCGCGCATGACTGCGGGCTTCGCGGTCTTCAATCGCCTGATCGAATAGCTGTGGCTCGGCGGGGAATTCGCCGTGAACCCTTGCTCGGTAGTGTTTTTTTATTTCGCGTTGGGCAAAGAGTGAAGAGAGTTTGGCCGCACTGCCTTTTTTATGGGCTAACAGAATTAAGCCTGTCGCGGCTCTATCGAGGCGGTGAACCGTAAACGTAGTGCGGTCAAGATGACGCTCAACCCAGCGGCCAATGGCGCAGTGGTCGCCCCATTTTGTACCCTGGCTATACATGCCCTGGGGTTTGTACCAGACACTGTAATCGCCTTCGTCGGCGATGAGTTGCGGTACAGGTGGCACGGTATTTTGTATCGCCTGATCGTAATAGAGGTGCAGCTCGTCACCGCTGAGCAATTGGTATTTGGCGCGGCGCAGACGCCGGGTGTTGCCATTGCGGCTTAACCACACGGCACCCTTTTGCATGACCTGCTTTATGTTCTGTTTTGACAGGCCGCTAGCCGTCGCCAACAAGGTAATAGCAGATTCGCTCTGGTCGGAGACGGGCAGGTGTAATTCAAATTGTTCGAGGGCTGGGTTCATACTTTCTGTATCGAAGGCCTGGTCGTTTTATCTATCTATTCTAGCGATAAAGTTTGGTTCATTGATACAGAGGGATGTCAGTCTTCGTGCTTCTCTCTACCCTGTATTGTCTGATAGTGTGGGGTTCTTTGCTGAAATCAATTAAAGGAAAAATAAATGAGCTGGCAAATGAGACTGATGAACCTTTCGTCGCGAATTATCGTAAAGCCCTTTGTGAAGAGAGCAGCGCGACAAAGCAAGCCTGGGCAACAGCAGGCGACGATTGACAAGCTTCGTCGCTGGGTGGTCAAGCTTGATAACTTCTTGACGCGAAAACACACCTCGCCCGTGCCCGTCGATTTTATCGAGGGACACCCTTCATATTTGTGGATTAACAACACGCCGGGTATTACACGTACCGTTCTTTATTTGCACGGCGGAGGCATGGTCATTCACGTACCCGGTTTGTATAAGCAGTGGGCACAGCGTTTTGGCCCGACCGTTAATGCCAGGGTCTTATTGGTTGATTACCGTTTGGCACCGGAACACCCTTATCCGGCGTCGAATGACGATTGCTTTGCCGCTTATGAATGGTTGGTAAAAGAGCAGGGCATTAGTCCCGACAATATAATTATCGCGGGTGATTCTGCCGGGGGCTACCTCACTCTGGCAACCTTGCTGCGTATTGGACAGTCTGAATTAGCGAACCCTGCCTGTGCCATTGCCCTGTCACCGCTGTCTGATTTTTCCTTTGGTAGTCCTTCGATGTTTACCAATGAAGGGGCGGATCCATTATTAAGTAATCAACTTATACCCTTAGTGAGGGATATGGTGCTTGGTGATAAGCTCTGTACCGACCCCATGGTGTCTCCCGTTTATGCCGATTTAAGTGGTTTCCCACCCTTGCAAGTTCATGTCAGTAGTAACGAAATATTACGCGATGATGGTGTACGTATCGCCGATTTAGCACGGCAGCAGGGTGCAAGCAGCGAGCTTTGCGAATGGTACAAGACCACTCATGTTCACCCTATTATGGATGGCCTGCCTGAAAGTGACCTGGCGCTACAAAAGATGAAAGCCTTCATCGATCGCTATTGTTAAAAGTAGATGCTAAGTGCAGGTTCTCTGGTCTAAAAAATATTGGCTTGAGACAGGTCTATTGATAGGCATCTTGAAGATGATGCAGGTGTTCCTGATGTGCCAGGTCAAGATAGGGCAGCAGTAGTGAGAGAGCCTGGTATATACCTTGATTGAAATGATCACCGGCAATATTGGCTTCGGTGATACCGGAGAGGTGTTTTTTAAAGTGTATCCATTGGGTGCAAATTAGCAGCATATTGAGGCTAATATCCTTGATGATGGCATTGGACGGGGCTAACAAAGTTCCGTTTTCAGAAAGTGCTGTGAGTAGCCGAACTAATGTCCGGAAGAGCTCAGTTAATAGACTCTGAAACTTTGCCGCCAGCGAAGGGCATTTTAAAGTGATGTAATCGGTGTCCTGATAAATAAAGCGATACTCGAGTGCTAGCTCAAAATTGAGGTGCAGGAAAAACCAGATATCCTCAATACTCAATTCTTCTGTAACTGTCTGTTTTATTAGCGGCTGAAGGCCAGCTTCGTAGTTACTGAATAGCGTTTCAATGAGTTGCTCTTTGTTGGGGTAGTGGTAGTAGAGATTGCCGGGGCTAATGTCGAGTTCAAGGGCGATGTGGTTGGTCGACGCATTGGGCGTGCCGAGTTGATTAAACAAGTCCAGGCTGGTATTTAAGATTCGTTGTTTGGTGCCTGGCTTTGCCAAAGTGTTCCTCCCGCAAATTGTCCAATCTGGAAGATGCCAGAAAGTTAGTTTTTTTACTCTAAGAAAAATTGCTATCTTGCTTCCAATGGTTAGAACTGCCGGCACCGTAACGCTATGGCCCCGCCTGTAATCTGACTAATATTAATCAATTAACACATAGGAAGATAGGTGATATGGCTACTTCAAAAACGCTTGACCACAAAAAAATACGTAAAATTCTTGATAAAAATGATGAGATTGTTGGCAAGGCCGTTGATAAAAGCCATGAGCTGACTGAGAAGGCTCTGGATCGAAATCGAGATATTTGGCTCGCTGGTCTGGGTGCTTTCTCAAAGGCCCGTGATGAAAGTGGAGAGCTGTTTAACAAGTTGATTGAAAGCGGTGAGAAGTATGAAGACAAGTACAAGCAGCTTGTCGATGATAGTAGCGAATCAGCTATGAAAAAGGTCTCAAAGTTATTTGATAAAATCCCTAGCCCCTCTGATAAAATTGAAGATGTCTTTGATTCTCGTGTGGCCAAAGCACTAAAGCGTCTCGGTGTTATGCCCACAGTGAACGCCCTTCAGTCACTGGCTGAACAGGTCGAAAGTTTAAACACTTTGATTGAAGAGTATGTCGATACGACGCCCGAGAAAAAGTCTAAAAAACCTGCCGCTAAGAAGCCCGCTGCCAAGAAGGCGGTGCCCAGGAAGCCTGCGGCCAAGAAAGCTGTCGCTAAAAAAGTTGTAGCAAAGAAACCTGCAGCCAGGAAGCCTGCGGCTAAGGCACCGACAGCCAAGAAAACAGTGGCAAGAAAACCAGCGGCTAAAAAGCCCGCTGTGACGAAAGCGGCGCCAAAGAAGGTAGCGGCGAAACAGGCATCTTTACCGATAGGCGAAGCCACAGCAGCTAGCGGGCCTGTTGATGTAGATCAGTATCTAAAAAGCTAAGTTCAGATCCCTACAAAGGGTAATGACCAAAAACGATCACCGGGTTTCCGGTGATCGTTTTTTATTATGGGCGGGCTTGTTTGTTGCAAGGGCGTTATTGGTAGCCGGGTAAATTGCCTAATCCATTAATTTAACTTGCGTAAATTAGAGGTGTTGTTATCGGTAGGTTCGGGCGCAAATCCTGAATGTTTGTTCTCAGGTGATGTATGTCCATTGCTTGTCTCATTTGCAATACTGTTTTCTACAGTAGGGTTATTCGCGACATTTTTATCCACCATTGGAGAGTCGCTTCCATTTTTTACGGATAGTTTTCCGTTAGTTGTTGTTTTAGTTTTCCTGGGCGCTGCTTTTTTCACGACTTTAACTTTGCGGGCCACTACTTTTTTTACAGTCTTTTTCCCTGGTTTTATGGCTTTTCCTTTAGTCTCAATATTCTTGCCACTCAATTCTCTCTTAAGCCTGGTGAAAGAGGTTTTGTTAAGTGGCTCATATTTATCAGTTTTAGAGTTAAACCAGAAAGATCTCCCTCTTTGCAGGGCCGTTTGTGGAATGCCTTCACTTTGCAGCAGGGACTTCTTCACTTGCTGGCCGAGTGTCATGGGAAGGTTGTCAATAATTCGTATCACTATCGGGCGATTTTTGGGGTCGAGTTGCTGGTTTACGATATTGCTAAGTTCTTGAGCATTCAGCTTCGTTTTAGGCCTTAGCTGAAGTGCTACAGCAGGTATATCGTATTCATGGCCTTCAATTCTTAGACCATAGGCTGCGGCTATGCTGACACACTCAAGTTCCCAAACAACATTCTCGATAACGAGGGTGGGCAGCCAATCATCTTTGATTCGAATCAGGTTGTTGGCCATATCCATAAAGCGGAACTCGCCATCTTCATCGACTCTGAATAAATCCCCGGAAACTTGCCAGCAATCACCTTTTTCAAATGCGTTATAGATGGGTTGTTCGCCATGATGTTCAGAATCTTTATTGATTTTACTGAGTAACATACCCATGGATCCATCGGGGACAGGGCAGAGGTAGCCCGCTGCATCCAGAAACGGGCGGTCTTTTTCATAGTCCCAGTAGACTAAGCGGATTTCGCTACTACCGGGAATCGTCTGAAAGACGGGGCCGGGCTTTATACTTGAAATGTTAGCGAGATAAGCATTGCTGCCCCTGGCGACAAAAATCTCCATTATTCTTACAGATTCAAAACGTTCTATGACTCTTTTCGACAGTGCCTCTGGCATTCCGACGCCGGTGAAGAGGCGAATGGAATGCCCTTTTTCGAGCTTATTAGCAGGGGCATCGACAAGTTCGCGCAACATACAACCTGAATAGAAGACGACCCGTGCCCCATAGCTGCGGGCTTCTTTCCAAAAGGTGGGTGCATCAAACTTTCTGGCTACAGCGACCCGGGCACCGGCGACGAGTGAGGCGCTGACCGAGACTAGCAGGCCTGTGGGGTCATGGAGAGGTGTCCAGCAATAGGCAGTATCTGATTTCATCAAAGCGGTGGAGGAGGCCGTGCCAAAGGCTGACAGGGCCCAACGCTGGTTGGTAATGCTGTAACCGTGTGTTTCGTCACCGCGTTTGGAAAACATGACAAAGGCGATGTCACTGGCCTTCCCTGGTGAAGGCTGGTACCAATCCGGCAGGGCAACACGGGCAGGATTAATCGCCTCCATATCAATAACGCTTTCGGGTAATTCGCGCTGAGAGCGACCAAAACCTCCCAGTATGTATACCTGGCCGCGATAGCTGCTTACCGCTGAGTCCGCATTCTCAGGATCGGATATTAGATACTGTACTTTACCCAGTTTTAGCTCCGTGGAGAGCTGTCCCTTGTTGCGCATGGTGCGTAACAATACCGCGACGGCGCCAAGGCGATTAACAGCCATGATCGTTGCCAGTGAAGAGGGTCGAGCATGCATAATGATACCGACATGATCTCCCGTGCGAACACCAATTGAAATTAATCCGCGGACGATATTGTCGACGCGCTTACTGGCGTCAGAGTAACTGTGGGCTCTACCATCGTAGAGAAAAAAGGTGTCTTTAGGCGCTTTGAGCGCTTGTTCTTCAAGCGCCAGTGCCAGTCCGACTTTACTATCACTATTGAGTTTTTCGAGACGGGTAAAGTGGGATAGATGAGTGCCGAAATTACTGCCAAGTGCCTGTACAGAATCTTTGGTAATACCCAGTAAATCACCGGTGGTGGTGAACACGCTCTTGCCTAAACCGAATGCGGCTTTGGCCATGGCGGTTGGCAGTGCATCATTCCTGCTGTCGTCAGGTGCTTCTGTATCGTCAAATTCACCCAAAGGAAAAATAGACTCGGGTTGCTCGGCCTTACCTTCGCGCCACTGAACCCATTGTGAGACGGAGGGCCAGGTGTTTTTCATTGCGCCGGAGCCAACGACGATACCCATGTGTCCACCCTTGGCGGGTAGTTCAAACAGCTCGGCATTGGGCACTGCGTCTGCCACGCCACGAACGGAGCCGGCGCGTGCTATTTCGTCATTGCTGCCGATGACGACGAGAATGGGGCAGGTGATCTCTGTCAGAGTGATGGCGCGGCCTTCAATAATACAACCTCCGGAGACCAGCCGATTGCCGAGTAGCATTTGTTGTAGAAATTCGTTTAACGCTGGGCCGGGCCAGGCAACAAAGCCTTCACCGCCGAGAAAACTCCTGCCCTCTTCGGTTTGCAATAGTGCATCGCGGTCGTGCAAAGAACCCAAAAAAGAAATCCAGCGTTTTATTTCTTTAGTCGGGCTCATCAGTTTAAACAGGTTTTTTGTAGCCCATGCAGGGATAACCGTCGGTGCCAGGCTTTTTGGAATGGCTTTACCAATGTTCTCAATAACCTTGGTGGTCACTTCATCGGGAACACCGGGGAAGAAATTTTTGTAAATATTGACCGGGGCACCAAAGGTAAATATTGATGCTACGTTCTTTGAGTTGCGATAGGCAGTGGCGAGATAGCAGAAAATACCACCCTGGGAATAGCCGCCCAGGTGAACCGGCAACTGTTTTTTTGAATAAACGTAGTCGATGGCATCGTTAACCGCGAGAATATGGTCGCTAAAGTCTCTATCTAAACCGCCTTCCTGATGCTCTGGTGAGCCGAAATCGACAACCCAGACGGAGTAGCCCTGTTCGGTCAAGTAGGTAACCGTACTGCTTTCAAGGGACATGTCATAGACATCGGCTGAAATCATCAGCGGCGGTACTAGAATAATCGGTATGCGTTTGGTTTTCGATTTCTTTATTTCGTAACAGCGTAAACGGTAGTTTGCGCTTTCGTGGGCAACGTAATAAACGGTGCCAGTTCTCGCTTGCAGGCGCCCAAAACGAGCTATTACGGAGGCATTTTTGAATGCCAAACTCAATCGAGATGAGGTGCGCTTTTTATTATCTTCATTCATTATGTTTTCTTCCATTATGCCTGGTTCCTTGTCGATAGTGACTGTTGGGCATAATTAGTGTGAGTGATTGTTTTTTATAGTGATGCCTTCCTTTATTTTGAATACTGATATTGCTGTTTTTTTAATCAGAACAGACTGGGCCAGTAAAGTTATTCGAGCGAGTAATACTTCTTTATGCTCGTTTAGTATTTGTTTAAATTATATACAGCAGGTATATCACAAAGTTATCTTATGTTGAAACTGTATTTTTCCGGGCTGGTTTTTTCTTGCTTGATTTAACCTTGCCCGATAGAGGCTTTAAATCAGTGAAAGATTCATCGAGGGCTTCATCAATAAAGGTATTGACGGTTTTCTCCCAGGGGAAGGTAATGTGATTACCGTGGTACCACTCAATTTTAGGTCGCCCCCAATGCTCCCATAAATCGATGGGGTCCTCGGGGCGGGCCAGTCGATCCAGTAGTCCTGCGTAGATATAACGCCTTTTTGCAGCGACTTTAGGTTTTAAGGCGGTAGGTGAAATAACCTTGGTCATCCTTTCGATGTCATCCCAGGGCATGCCAATATTATCCATAAAATATAAGAGGTTGCGCTGTCCGAGTCGACGCGCAGCACGCACCAGGTTGACGGCTGGTACACCGGCGATGGCGCAGGCAAGCCCGCCCTCAAGACCCGAGAGCATGGCTGTGGTATAGCCCCCCAGTGAAATGCCGTGTACGCCGACTTCAGGTGCGCCTTCTTTTTCGCGTAGCCAGTTGATGATGCGCCTTAATTCGAACATGGCCTGGGCTTCGGTGTGAATCAAATTAACGTAGCCCGGTGACAACACGCCATCGCCACTGGTCGGGCCTATTTTTCGCGGGCCGTGCAAGGGCAGCACGTATTGCAGAATATTGAGTCCTTTATTTTCGTGCAGTGCCTTAGCGTGGAAAAAAGGCAAATCCATATAGGGCACGCCCATGCGATAACCGTGAATATTAATCAACCAGGGTCGCGGTGGTCCCGGATGGCGAAGTACCCAGCAGTGAGCCGTATGATTGGGTGTGTAACCGAGCCAGCGGTGGCGCCCCGCTTCGCCCATATGGGGCACGTAGCCGCTATCAAATGACATGTGCTCGTAGTGGACACCTCGCGATGTCGCCTTCTTAAACTTTATTTTGTCGAGCTCAGGGGGTGTCTGATGATAGCCCCTGGGGTTGTCTAGCCAGCCCTTTACTTCGTAAAATTCTAGTGCATCCTCCATTTCGTCGGCACAACGCTGACGAAAACCGGGTGTTGGGAAGCGCAAGCGCGAGGCCATCCCCAGGCCGACCATCAGGGCTTCATCGACCCCGACCATGGCTGCCGAGCCCAGTGACATCTTCGGTTTGGGGGCTTCATCGGGCCAATCCAGAAATTCATTGATAGTGGTGGAGCCGGGTATCCATCCGGGAATTTTCCCTGTTGGCAGCTCTCTGGGTTTTGGTAAAAAAGAGGATAGTTTCATCGGATGAGTCCCGCTCTTTAAATTAATATCAATGCATTGACATAATATTGCCGAATTGGATTCATAAGTAAAGAAGATAGATCAATTATCAGGTGCTTAGTCCTGTTATTTGTAAACGATGAGGGTTAAATGAGTTCTTGCAGGGCTGGGTGAAAAGGCTTTCTTAAATTGAGAATTAAAGAGCAGGCTTATTTGATATCAAGGCGCTGTAACAAACGGTAAAAATTACTGCGGTTTAAGCCGAGGTCGCGGGCGGTAGCGGCGAGGTTACCGTTGCGTAGTTTAAGCTTGTCATTAATTAGCTGGCGCTGAAAATTGTCGACTGTTTCTTTTAGATTAATTTGTTCGGGCAAGCTTGCGAGCGTTGCCTGATCAGTGCGGGGCAATTCGCCCAAACTAATACTCAGCTGAGAGACTTTGATGATGGTTTTTATGGCGCGCCCTTGTTCGGCTACTGCTTTGAGTGTTGCGCGCCTAAGTACCTGGTCAAGTTCACGAATGTTCCCCGGCCAGGCATAGTGCTGTAGCAGATGCAGAGCATCAGTATCGACTTGTAAGGCGGGCAGGGCGAAGTGTCGGCGTTGCTGCTCGAGAAAGTGACTGCTTAGCAGGGGGATGTCTTCAGCGCGTTCGCGTAGTGGTGGCACGGGCAGGGGGTAGAGCATCAACAGTCGATATAGCTCCGGGCGAAACTCCCCCTGGCTTACAGCTTGTTGAAGGTTGCAGCGGGTGGCGGCGATAAGTCGAACATTCAGAGGGTGAAGCTGATCATCGTCGAGTGGTTGAATACAACTCGTTTTTAGTATTTTTTCTAACTGTATCTGCACCTCATCTGGCAGATGGGCGACTTCTTTAATATAAATTGTGCCCTGGTCGGCGAGTTGAAAGAGGCCGGTTTTCTCGTCCCTTTTGTCATTGCGAGTGCAACCAAAAAGCTGAGCGTAGATTGTTTCTTCATTGAACTTGGCGCAGTCGACGCTAATGAAGGGCTGTTCGCTACGGGTGGAGGCTTGATGAATGTTATGGGCAACCATACTTTTTCCAACGCCGTCTTCGCCCTGTAAAAGAATGGTTAATTCGGAGGTGGCA
>Ga0209826_1002817_pt1 | contig 11206 bp, 10 predicted proteins | sample GOMGulsemesocosm_5_FD_184637 | JGI IMG/M metagenome (GOLD analysis project Ga0209826, IMG submission 184637) | Methane-oxidizing microbial communities from mesocosms in the Gulf of Mexico - GOM15C Gulf of Mexico (SPAdes) (version 2) | ecosystem: Environmental > Aquatic > Marine > Cold seeps...
TAGTTATTCAATGGTTACGTATTGGCTTCATTCATGGTGTTATGAATACCGATAATACAGCTATTTGTGGAGAAACGCTTGATTTTGGCCCATGTGCCATGTTGGGAAATTATGATGAAAATGCGGTGTTTAGCTCTATTGATGAATACAGTCGGTACGCCTTTGGTAATCAAGGAAAAATTGCTCAGTGGAATATGGCACGTTTGGCTGATAGTTTATTACCTTTACTCACTTCAATGAGTGATAAGAAGAACGCTAAAAATGAACAAGCGTTGACTCAGGTTGAAAGCGTAATTCATCAATTTAGTGATAAATTTGATAGTGCTTATTTCTCTATGTACAGTAATAAAATAGGGTTAACGGAGGTTAATTCTACTATTAAAAGTTTGATTAATGAGCTATTAGCTATAATGCAAACTGAACGGTTAGATTACACGCAAACTTTCCACGCATTAACTTTATCTTTAAGCGATAACGTTATTGTTACTGAGCTTAAAGAAAAACTTGGCGATTGGATTAATGAGTGGTTAGCCGTACTTGAAAAATCAGCGCTTAACATTGAGCAAGCTCAACAGCTAATGAAAGAAAACAATCCTATTGTTATTCCACGAAATCACCATGTTGAAGCATTATTGACACAGTGTGAAGACAGTGTGGCGACAAAAGATAAAACGTCAACCTTATCAACAGACAAGGTTGGACAACTTGTCGATGAATTTTTAACGGTGCTGCGTTCACCCTACGATGAAATTGATGCAACCAAAAAATATCAAGATGCAGCTAAAGATAATGATCAATACTATCAAACCTTTTGTGGTACTTAATAGAGCTTAACTTATTTATCAAATAGACCACGTAATATTGCTATTAATATTACGTTGCCATTGGCTTAATGATTCGTTTTTATCGGCAATAATAATAACATTTGCATTCGCAAAACCAAGTGATTCACCTTGCAGTGTATTATCACTAAAGTTAGCCGTAAAAGCTAAATGCTCTTCTTTAGATACAATGAAAACAGTAACATTATCGGTTAACCCTTTATAAACTAAATGCAAACTTTTTATACCACCAAAACGGCAATAATCGGCTGAAATTAACTCACCTAATGATTGACTGACGTTACCATTAAAAGTGGCCATCTTTTTGTTCAAAGACGTTAAGCTAACCCGATTTGTGTCGTTGTTAGAAAATGCATCTTGCTCATGATAAACATGGGCTAAGGCGTAATCGCCTAACGTAGTGTAGCTACTTGAGAAATGCAAATAATGCACCGTTAAACTGGCAATTATTGCTACCGATGCAGCTAAGGCTAAATGAATACGCGATTTACGTTTTTTCTGCTGATGGCTGGCAAATGTTTGGCGAAGCATGAGTTTATTATATAAATCATCAGACACAGGTACTTTCATTGCTTGAAGCAGTTTTTTATCAAACTGAGTTTCTGAAATATTATTGTCAGGGTTGTTATTTCTAGTCGTACTACCTTTACTATTTTTATTAACGTTTATTTCAGTAACATTAGTACCAGGGATCGTTTTATTATTCATAGAGAAACCTCATTTTTTCAGGCTCTTTTTCTAATGCATCTTTTAGTTGGTTACGTGCTCTAAATAATCGAGTCATTACTGTGTTCTTGTTTAAGTTCAGCATATTAGCGATGTCTTCACCGCTATAACCGCCTAATACTTGTAAGACTAATGGCTCAGAGTATTCTGAGGGCAATTTTGCTATTTTATCTCTTAGCCAGTGGTTTTCTATGTCTTGCTCGTTACTTGGTGACTGCGTGTCCATTATATTAGCTTCGTCATATTCGCTCATTTCGAAACGTTTACGTTCAAAACGTCTAGCATTTTCTCGTCTTAAAATGGTAATTAACCATGATTTTGCCGCTTTTTCATCTTTCAATGAATCCAGCGCCCGCCATGCCCGTAAAAATGTTTCCTGCACTAAGTCTTCAGCCACTTGTTTATCGTGCGTTAGCCAATAACCATACCGGTATAAATCGCCGTGCAAAGCTTTGACTAGTGCTTCATATCTAATTTGTTTATTTGCCATGTTTTTAAAGACCTGAGATCTGTTAGATATCTTTCTAAATTATTTAATTTTTTATGTTTTTTTTACTTTTAAATTATATTGGATTTAGTGTTATTATTTTTTTAACATGTGAATTAATGCCAGACTTTTGAATAGCTTGCACAGCATTTAGTAAATTATCGCCTTGCCAGTTACTGTTATTATTTTTATTGCTGCTTTCTTTGTCATCTTTTTTACCATATAAGTGCTGTTGAACTTCATTAATAGCACACGTAAATTGCTTGTTGTTGACTAGTTCAAATGCTTGAGTGAGCGTAGTTATTTCTACATCACCTTTATGTAAGCCGTTTAGCCACGGTAAAATGAAGCTAAGTGCTTGCTTGCTATGATTGTTCTTACAGGCGGTTATTAAGGCAAGATAGTGATTGCTCCTTTGTTTATTGTTAGTCTTGTTCTTGATGCTAACGGTGTTGTTCGTTCTTGAAAAAGAGCGGTTTAAATAAAGTACGTGAATTAACCAAGCAATTAACGTGACCAACCATAGCACTAAAAATAGCCATTGTAGAGCAGGCTGTTTTTCAATCATAATTGGCGCGACAGCAGGAGCTGAGGGAACTAATTTAGGTTGAGTTAAGCTGGCTGGTTGATTGTTAGTGATTGTAGGTTTCGGTAAATCGTCGTTTGGTTTTACTGTAATGACTTGTTCTGGTAGCTCTGCTTGTTGATATTTATTGGTAATGGTATTCCACCAAGCAATGGTTACTTTCGGTAATACATAATCACCCGCTTGGCTAGCAACTAAGGCAAAGTTTTGTCTTTTTTGACTAATTAATCTATCTTTAGTGATGCTTGAATGTAGCTCTGCTTGATCGGGATAAACTTTTAAACCTGCGGGTGATGTCATTATTATTTTGGGTAATTGTGCTTTTGCAAGGCCTGCGGCAGTGACTGTAATGGTGCGAGTAATTGGCTCACCTACTGTAAACTCGTCATTTTGTGGTTGCCATTCTTGGTGCAAAGTTAATAATTCACTTGGCAACCAACTCGTATTTGCATCCACTGGGTAATTACTTGGAATAGGGCGTACATTTAGCGTTAATTTTTCTCCTAAAATATTAAGAGGTTTTGTTTCACCAAAGCCTGAAAAGGCAGAACGTCGCCTTGACTGTACGACCATATCACCTGAGAACATTGGCGTCACTAATGTTAATTCACCACTTTGCTCTGGTGTTATCGCATAAGTTCGCTCAATGATACGATAACGTTTGCCATTGATAATACCATCAGTTTCATTATCTTTACCTACGTGTTCAATGGTTGCACCTTTTAACGCAGGTTCAGTTAAACTGGCTCGTTGAAGTTGCACGCCAATATGCAATTTAACGGTTAGTGTTAATAGCTGCTGTACATAGACATCTTTGCTAGATAACTTTGTCTCGATAAAAACATCTTGTTGCTGTTTTGTTGTATTGTTGTTTTGGTCAATTATTTGCACATTAATTACTTGAGATTGATAACCATCAGCAGACAGTGCAGGAATAATTAAGTTACCCGTTTTGGTTGCCTTTTCTCTAGGTATTAATACTATTTGCCAACGTGTGGTTCGGGTAGTACTAAAATTTACCATACTGGTTTGTGAGCTAACGTCGGTGCGCGCAACAATAAAATTATTTAATAATGGTGAAGTATCTAATGCATCACGTTCAAGGCTGTCATCGGCAATAACAGTTAAAACAATAGACTCATTACCCATGACTGGATTGCTATCAATACTTGCGGTTAGTTTTGTAAGTGCATAGCTAGCTTGACTAACGATTAATAAAATCAACAAGGTGGATAGGGTGAATAACTTGATGAATATTTTTACCACTTTTTATTAACTCCTTGAGTTACGCCATTTTGGCGACGTTTTTGATACTCTAATTGCATTTTATTTCGTAATAACAGATAAGGATCGTCTGTTACCTTGTTTAATAATTGTTGATGTTTTTGTGATGTTTCTTTCGTTTGTTGTTCAGTAGCAATTTGTGCTGGTGTTTTCTCGTTACTTTGATCGCTTTCTTTTTCAGCTTGTTCAGTATTTTTTTGTTCTTGCTGTTTTTTTTGCTGTTCATTTTCATTTTTTTTATTTTCTTCGCTTTGCTTGGCTACTTCATCTTTGGTTTGTGGCTCAGCATTTGAATCATTTTGTTTATTACTATCGGACTGATGTTCTTCTTGGTCGTTTTGGCCTTGCGGATTTTTTGATTTCTTTTCTTGAGATTGACCCTCTTGGGATCGATCTTTTTGAGACTCGCCACCCTGAGGTTGATCACCCTGCTGCTGATCTTGTTTTTGCTCTTGATGTTCTTTTTGTTGCTGCTTTATTTTTTCTATATTGTCTTTGGCGTCTTGTACGTCAGGATTTTTTTGCAACGCTTTCTCATAAGCCTCAATTGCTTTGTCGTATTGTTGTAGCTGCGCTAAGGCGTTACCTTGGTTGTATAGCGAGTTGGCGCTAGTTGCATGTTCTCCTTGCTTAAACGAATCTAGGGCTGCTTGGTAATCACCGGCTTTATAATGAGCACTACCTTGCCATTGCATGTTGTTAAATTGTTGTGCAGCCGCTTGATAGCTTTCTTGGTTGTATTGCTGTTGAGCTTGTTGATCTTTAGTTTGCCAAAGGTTTTGCCAGTTTTGCTGTAAAGTGCCTTGTAAAGTCGTTTCTTGCTGTTGTAGCTTCTTATCATTGGCAAATGTAGGTGAACTAACAAGGGTAAATGACAGTGAAAAGAGTAGAGAAAATAACAAAGGTAAGCTGGTAAATGGCAACATTAAAATAGCACCACCGCGACGAAAATAGCTAAGTACCAAGGGTAGTACTAATACTAATAACCAAGCGCCTTGTTCTTGCCATTGATCGCCCGTTTGTTGGCCTTGTTTTTTGTTTTTTGTTTTTGAATTTAGGGCTAATAACTTCCCTTGCAAAATTAAAAAATCAATATCACTATCATCATTGGTAATCGTTTTATAGTGACCATTACCTTTAGACGCGAGTGAGTTAAGTTTTTGGCTAGGTAACCTAGGGATGACAATGGCGCCATAACTATCTTTTAATAATTTACCTGAAGATAGCTTGATCGGTGCGCCATTGGCAGTGCCTACGCCTAAAATATTGAGCTGATGGCCAAATGCTTCCGACCAATCATAAATGTCAGTTAACTCTTCAGTATTAACGTCATCGGTAAACCAGTAAATGTCACCATTTAAGTGCCCGGCATTGAGTAGCATTTCATGGGCAAGCACTAAAGCCGCATAAGGGTTAGCACCCGGCTCAGGCATAATCTCGGGTGTTAATGAGGGTAATAATAATTCAATATTTTTAATGTCTTGCGTCAACGGGCTAATAACAAAGGCATCGGCAGAATAAGCAATAAGGCCAATATCACCTTCGTTAATTTTACTCAGTAAATCAATAGCTTTAAAACGGGCGCGAGTTAAACGGTTCGGTTTAATATCGGTTGCATACATAGAGTATGACATATCCATTATGAGCACAGATCCCCGTTCTGTTTGATATACAGGTTGCGGTAGTTTTTGCCAAGCAGGCCCTGCAAGGGCGATAATACTCAATAAACCAATGAAAAAAGGTTTTAATAAAGTCGTTTTAATACCTGTAGTACTTGAATAAGTAGTTTTTGAGCCTTCAACTAATGCCTTACTCAAATGTACAGGTAAAAATTTGTTCCATGGGGATTGATGAAAACGCTGTTTTTGTAATAACCAAAGTACAAAAGCTAAAGCGAATAATGTCAGTAACCATAACGGTCTGACAAAGTGAAAATGCGTTAAAAATAAATCAAATGAAGTCATCATATTATTTGTATTCAAGCTAACTGCTTTTTTAAGAATGAGAAGAATAAAGACGTTTGTTTTTTATAAATGAGCTATTAACAAATGAGCGACTCATAATACTCAAAAATGCTAATAATACCGCTAGCGCTAAAGGCAAGTAGAATAGGGTAGTTAAAGGGCGCATTTGTTGCTGTTCTTGTTCTACTGGCTCTAATTGGTCTAATAAATTGTATATTAAGGCCATACTTTGACTGTTTTTGGCTCGAAAGTATTTACCACCAGTTTGCTCGGCAAGTTTATTTAGCGTTCGTTCATCTAATTCGCTAGAAGGATTAACTTTACGAGTACCAAATATCGATCTTTGCAACATAACATCTGCGCCAATGCCAATAGTATAAATAGTAATACCTTTGGCAATAGCCAATTCTAATGCTTGGTCAGGCGTTATTTTTCCTGCGGTATTTTGGCCATCAGTAAGTAACAATAAAACCTTATTCGACTTTTCTTTAGCGTCAAAGCGCTTTACTGCTAGCGCGATAGCATCGCCTATGGCTGTTTTTTTACCCACTAAACCCAGTACACTTTCATCAAGCATTTGCTTAACGGTTTTTCTATCAAAGGTCATTGGCGTTTGCATATAGGCATCGTCAGCAAATAATATTAAACCAAGGCGATCACCCACTCGGCGCTGTATAAAGTCACCTAATACTACTTTTAGCATGTTTAAACGGTTAACCGTACTGCCGTTCAAGCTCATGTCTTCAATTTGCATGCTGCCAGATAAATCAACCGCAATCATCATTTCTCTACCTTTGGTTGGAATATCGACGGCTTTGCCTAGCCATTGGGGTTGGCTTAAAGCCAAAACCATTAAAGACCAGCACAGTGACAGAATAATAAGTGGTGCTTTTTTATTGTTTTGATTGACCACACTAAATGACTGCGAGGGCATAAGCTGAGGCATAAACAAGGCAGCGCTAGTGCGGCTCTGAGCTTTTTTCGGCAACCAGTAAACCAGTAATGGTAGCGGTAATAACAGTAATAGCCAAGGCCAAGCAAAATTGATCATGCGCTTATTCCTGTGTTTAGTACTTTGTTTTTGTTTTTTGCTTTTGTTTTAGCGGCTTGTTTTTTACTGCCTAATTGCTTAGGGGGAAGTGCATGCTGTAACCAAAGTAACGCGGCTTGATGAAAATCTGAATCTTTTTCATTCGTTATATTAACGCTGTATTGGTTATTAAATACAGTTTGACTTAATTGTAAAAAATCGCCTTGATGCTTTTCAGGTAATTGTTTTAATAAAAATTTCTGCAATGAATTACCATAAAGCTTGGCTAACTCAGCACGAGAAAAATAATGCATTGCCGCCGATTTTAATAAAGCCATGGTATCGGTATCGCTCATTTCGGTCGTGTTTTTTAGTTGTATGATCGCTTGTTTTTTTACTTGATTGTGTTTAGCGGCTTTTTTAAATTTTACGATTATTAAGACAAGTAAAACAATTATTAGCGTAATAAGTAGCCACCAGCCATAAGCGATAGGGAAGCTCGATATTTGTTCAGGCAAATGTATGTCGCTTAATTGCAATGGATTTTCTGGTGCGACAGAGCTTGGTATATTTGGCATCTGTGGCTGAGGTGCCTGTGGAATTTTGGGGTTTAATTGTTGCAAAATTGAGCTTCATTTTTGAGTTGTTGTTCGAGAGTTTGCCCAGCAGTGAAGCAGAGCACTCGACCACCTGCTTTGGTCAACTGTTGCTGGCAGCGATCATTTAATGATTGCGCATGTTGCTGATATAAAGTTGCCGTATGCTTATCGCCTAACGTTAATTGTTGTCGGTTGATGCCATCAGTTAACGTAACATTAAGTTGGGTGCTGCTAAAAGGTAGTGCTTGTTCAAGGGGATCATTAATTAAGCAAATAACTAATTCACAGTGTCGGCTAATATGGGTTAAATGGCGTAAAGCATCGCACTGCGTATTACCGTTTTGTGCATTGCTTTTTAATAAGGTGTTTTTAATTGCTTGAGCATCGGTAATTAAGTAAACCAATGATCCAGGTTTGGCTATTTGTCTGATACGGGCGCAATTCTTTTCAAAGTAAGCATTCTCAAAATAAGGGTTAGTAGAGTCAGCTTTAGTAAAGTGATTTTGGTCTTTACTCATTTGTAGGTTGGTTTGTTGCGCTGTACTTTGTGACTGGTGTATTGCTGTTAAGGCATGCAAGTAATGTAAAACACCTTCTTTTCGACTTCTTGGTTTTAGTTCAAGATGATCATGCTGATTAAAGACTATGCCACCAAGACGATCACCACGATTTTTTGCATGCCAAGCAACCAATGCAGCCAAATGCGCGGCCTGTACTGATTTAAATAATAATTGACTGCCAAAGTGCATACTGGCGCTTAAATCGGTGGCAATTAATACGGGGCGTTCTAATTCTTCGCGAAAAAGCTTAGTATGCGTTTTACCTGTTCTGGCGGTAACACGCCAGTCAATTGCGCGAATATCATCACCAGTTTGATAATGGCGTACTTCATCAAACTCCATACCACGGCCTTTACTACGAGAAAGGTAGTTTCCTGACATTTGTCCGTGAATATTTTTACGAGAAGACAAGTCAATTAAAGCGGTTTTGTTTTGATAATGCAGCAACTCAGCCATAGCAAGTTCAACGCCATTACTGTTAACGCTTGCAAGTTGCGCTTGCCAATTTGTGTTACTTGCTGCTGTTTTTTGTTTAAACCACATGGTAATAACTTAAGCCACAGCAACGAGCGTTAATAAATGATCAATCAATTGGTTGGCAGTAATGCCTTCTGCTTCGGCTTGATAACTTAAAATAAGTCGGTGTCTTAGTGCATTATGTAAAACCGCTTGAATATCTTCTGGACTAACAAAATCGCGATTATGTAACCAAGCGCGAGCGCGAGAGCATCGATCTAAAGCGATGGTAGCACGAGGGCTAGCACCATAAGCTAACCAGGACTTTAATTGATCATCATACTTTTCCGGTTGGCGTGTGGCCATGATCAAATCAACCATGTAGGTTTCAAGTGAAGGTGCCATGTGAATTTTTAGCACTTGCTCACGCGCGCTAAAAATTTCCGCTTGGCTAAGTACTTTCAATTTAGGCTTTTCTTGATGTGAATTTGATAATGCTTCGCCGCGATTTAACTTTAAAATTTCTAACTCACTAGCAGCATCAGGATAGCCGATTTCTAAATGCATTAAAAAGCGATCTAATTGTGCTTCAGGCAGTGGATAAGTACCTTCTTGTTCAATCGGATTTTGTGTTGCCATAACTAAAAATAAATCAGGCAGTTGATAGGTTTTTCTACCAACAGTAACTTGCCCTTCAGCCATTGCTTCTAATAAGGCAGATTGTACTTTTGCTGGTGCACGGTTAATTTCATCCGCTAAAACTAAGTTTTGAAACAAAGGGCCGGCTTGAAAAACAAAGGTACCATCTTCTGGGCGATAAATATCGGTGCCAGTTAAATCAGCAGGCAATAAATCAGGTGTAAATTGAATACGATGGAAATCAGCTTCAAGGCCGTCAGCTAAGGCGTTAATAGCACGGGTTTTTGCTAAACCTGGAGGGCCTTCAACAATTAAATGTCCATTGGCTAATAGGGCAATAAGTAAGTTTTCAATGAAGGCTGGTTGACCAATTATTTGTGTGGATAAATGGTTTCTTAATGCGGAGAAATGTTCAATTGCCATGGTATTCATATTTTCCTACAGTTTGGTAAAATACAGTTTAAAGCTGTTTATGCATATATCCAAACCACTTTAAAATAGGTGCTTCAGGATGCCTGTTTTAGAAATATTGATAAGATCAGTTTAGCCCTGAGTTAGCTTGGGTATATATGAGGTTATTATAAAAGAAAACAAGTAAAAAAGTGAATCTTATAACAATTTTTTAGAGGAATGATTAAAAAATAAAGTGAAAGAATAGAGCTTTCTTTTTCCAATAAAAATAAAAGGTGCTTTAAGCCGTTAATTAGTGCGTAAATGGAGTTATACCAATTAGCATAAATTACCTTATGGAATAACTAGAGTCCATTTTGTTCTTAACAATGAATGTGAAATATTAATTGTATCTATTATAGTAGCTAATACTTAGTAAATTAACTGTAAAAATAATGCCGCGAAAGTTCATTTACTGCTTATGCGGGGTATAGTGTGAGAGAAGCAATGAAGATTTTTATTATGCGCCATGGTGAAGCCGTTGAAATGTTGGGTGATGACTCGCTAAGACCGCTAACTTCTCACGGTTTATTAGAAGCTGAACAAACGGGAAAATGGCTGGCGTGTTGTAAAATGCCCCTCAGTTATGTTTTTGTTAGCCCCTACTTAAGAGCGCAACAAACGTGTGATAGTGTTATTAACGCCTTAGTCGAATCTCAACCTAAATTATTAGGGCAACCGGAGACTTTGAATTTTATTACCCCATCAGGAAATACTAAGCAAACTCATGATTTTATTGATGGTTTACTAAATAACACAACGACTCAAGCGCTGCTTATTATTTCTCATATGCCGTTTGTTAGCTATTTAGTTGCTGAATTAACGAGCACCAAGCAAATGCCTATATTTTCAACGGGAACCATTGCAATAATCGATTATGATACGGATAAGATGCAAGGACAATTGATCGACATGGTTTCACCAGCAATACCAAAAAATTAAATAGTTAACTTGTTCTGTTCTTTGTTATAAGTGACGCGTAAATTTATCTTTTAGTTCAATTAATGCGAGCAGCGCCCCATTACCACCCCATTCTAATGGTGCCTGATGAAATGCCATAACATCAGGGTGTTGAACAAGCCAATGGGGTACTTTATTTTTCAATATTCTAGATCCAATACCATGGATAATACAAATACATTGAGCATGCTCTTTTTGACAAGCGAAAAGTAATGCAGCAAGTTCTTTTTTTGCTTGGTTTTGATCTAATCCATGCAAGTCTAAAATTAGATCTGGACTGTAAATGCCTCGACGTAAATTTTTAGCTTCAAAGCTATCAACATCAGATCGAACATATTTCATTGGTCCTTGTTTGTTCAAGTTTGGCTCAAATTCATCAGAAAAATGAAACTGAGCAAGCGCTCTGTTTTGACTTGTCGCATTTTTTTTAGCAATAACAGCTGTTTTAGCGTTGCTGACTTTTTTAGCAAAGTGTATGGTGTCCACTTTTATTGGCTTTACTTTGCCAATAGCCTCTTTAAAAAGCGTTTTATCATTTGTGTTGATGAGCTTACGAGTCATTTTTGAACTTACTTTATACTAATTAATAACAGTATTTTAAGATAATTGGTTTATAATATCTA
>Ga0209826_1002818_pt1 | contig 11204 bp, 10 predicted proteins | sample GOMGulsemesocosm_5_FD_184637 | JGI IMG/M metagenome (GOLD analysis project Ga0209826, IMG submission 184637) | Methane-oxidizing microbial communities from mesocosms in the Gulf of Mexico - GOM15C Gulf of Mexico (SPAdes) (version 2) | ecosystem: Environmental > Aquatic > Marine > Cold seeps...
GGGGACATTTTTGCTCAAGTTAATGTGTATGGAAAATGTCAAGAAAACACACCTTTTAAACTTGACAAAATATTATTATAATTATAATCCTTAAATAGTGAATCCAAGTACAAAATAACAAGTTTCTGGCTAAAACTAATATTGTTTATTTTATGCTTGGATTGCTGTTTTTATTGATTTAGTATAGGCTTCTATATTTATCATTTTAAATAAAGCAAAAGAGTAACCTAAATTAGTATTTCTTCCTCACTAGTAATACATCTTCCACCATATTTTTTGATAAAACTTTTTAGAAATAAAGGGATAGGTAACTTTAATTATTGTTCAAATTTATTTAGATAATAATATATTTAAAAGAAGTCATTTTTTGATTGAAGTTAAATGAAATTGATTGGGAATTGGAGGAGGCACCCGGAATCGAACTAGCCATTAGAAACACCTAATTAACAATACTTTATTATTCTTAAATATTTTGAATATGCCGCATAATATGCCATTCACTAAATATTGAGTCAACTCAAACTCCGATATATTACAATATAGTCCAGCCAAAGCCAAATCAACAATTTACTTTTAGCTTTGGTTATTCAAAAGTAAGTACTAGTGTCTCTAATTTGAATAACAAGAGTTGATTAAAAATTTCTAACACTTGCCATAGTGCAAGAATATTAGTTCGAGGAGTTTACTTTGTTATAATATTACTCTCAAGCTTCCTAAATCTAATATATCTAATTTTTCTTATCATACCTTACATATTATTCCTTATTCTTGTTTATCTACATTGAACAATGGAACTATTAAATTGATGTAAAAAATCTGGATGACCCAACAGAAACTTGTTTGACCAATATACAGATAACGGTACATTTTTATTCAAATGTGATTGAAAGATATCAGGTGAAAAATTTAATTTTGAAATGATTTTATTTGACACAAGTTCATTAGCTAATATGGCAACAATTCTTTTTTTTGCTAGTTGTTTAAATAAAAGTTCGGCATTTCGGGGACTACTTATAACATAATATTTATATTTTGTTAAGTTTACAAGGTATATTGTTTTGACACTTCCCTTACAATTAAATTGATTCAATATTTTTATAATGTTCAACCTAATTAATACCAATCTTCTAAACTTAGTTCCTACTACAATTTAGACATTTTTAATCGAAAGTATACAGTTGCTTTGAGTTTCTGGCATAAAGAGTTTTTGTGATTAAGTGAAAGATTATAACTCTAAACAATTTAGAGTTATAATTAAGCTATGCCCTGTTTTTATATTATATATAATATAAAAACAGTGAAGTAGACAATATTACTGCCACCCACATAACCATACCACCTATTGAACGGAAATTAGACAGAAATCCATCTGCCCCAAAGAATTGAAGAGTAGAGGACTGAGCAGTTTGTAGTAACTTTTCTGTTTGGAACTGAAACTTACTGTAAAACCCACACCAAACATTGCTTATCCCATAAATAGCTTTTGGAAATAATTTACGGTATATCCACTCAGCATCAAGATTCACTGATTTTAGTTCAGGAGGGTAAATATTAGCTAACTTCAACCAAACAAATGCAAGTGCAGAGAAGAAAAGCAGTTGCAGTTGTGTTAGTACATGTGTTGTATCATAAACTGTGTAGTCCATTGGCCATGGTAACATAGAATAAAAAGTTTGTGGGAAAACACCAATAAGTACACATAACACTGCACTTAAAGCCATTGCCCATAACATATTCTTAGGAGCTTCTTTTGTCGTTTGGATATGTTTCGAATCATGTGCAAAAAATGCAAAAAATGGAATTTTAATACCCGCATGATGGAATACACCAGCAGCTGCAAATAATAATATTAACCAAACGCCATAATAACCTTCTTGTAAAACAGCAGTAACAATAATAGATTTACTAACAAATCCACTAAATAATGGAAAGGCTGATATTGAAGCAGCACCAATTATACAAAAGAAGGCTGTTTTTGGCATTCGTTTATAAAGACCACCCAATTCAGAACCACGCATTTCGCCAGTTCTAAATAATACTGCTCCCATACTCATCATCAATAATCCCTTAAAGATTACATCAGCAAAAGCATGTGCAACTGCACCATTTAAGGCTAATTGTGTCCCAATACCAATACCAACTACCATAAATCCTACCTGATTGATAAGACTATACGTTAATACTCTTCTTAAATCATTTTCAATTACAGCATAATAAATAGGGAAAAAGGCCATTACCGCACCAATATAAATAAGTATTTCCTCACCTGCAAATGAACGAGCCAATGCGTATACAGCAACTTTTGTAGTAAATGAACTTAAGAACACTGTTCCACTAGAAGTTGCCTCTGGATAAGCATCAGTTAGCCAGTTATGTAAGAATGGAAAAGCACTCTTAATACCAAAGGCTAAAAAGAAGAACCAAGCACCAGGAGCATCTAATCCAATATGATTAAAATCAAGATTTCCTACTGACTGGTAATAAATTACAATTCCAGCTAAAAGCAATAAACCAGATAAAATCTGTATTGCTAAATAACGAATCCCAGCATATAATGATGCGTCACTTCGTCTCGCAAAAATTAATACTGATGATGTTAAAGCCATTAATTCCCAATAAATGAATAAAGTCAGCATATCTCCAGCTAAAACAGCACCAATAGCACTAGCAGCATAACCTTGAGCGGCAAAGTGTTGCATAGTGTCTTTATGATATAAGGCATAAATGTTACCTAATAATGCAGCAATACAAAACAGATATGCAAATAGCATAGATAAGCGGTCCATTCTTATTGGTGCTAAATCAAGGCCCATTATAGTGGCATTAAGTGTATGTCCAACATCAAGGCTATAAATACCGAAAGCAGCAATAATTGGTGCCGCAATCATAATGGCAGCACGTAAGCTACCACGAGTAAAAAGTGTTAGAATGGCTGCAATAAAAAATGGTAAAATTGGTAATAAACTATCCATCAACTTTTTCTCCTGTTTTCATCAAGTCTTCTATCTTTTTTTCTTTTTCTATAAGTTGATTATTATTTTCATCTTTAATGTCATAATAATCTTCAGAGCGCATAACTACTTTTCGTAATTCACGTGCTATCATTACTAATACCACACAGGCAAGACAACCATATATAGCATAAAAGCCTATAAACGATTCCCATGGGTGATAAGTATGTCTATGAATAACTAGATCCAAAGCAAAAAGAATAAAACAACAAGCGTAAAGAGATCTTATTAGTATCTTTACATTTTTAGGGTTATCAAATAAGTATTTTTTATTCATCATCGTAATATTTGCTCCACAAGATTCCAAGCGGGATTAACCAGGAAAAACAATGCGAGGCATCCCGTTGTAGTAATTAAAATTGCAATCAAACTAAATGTTGGTGCTTCTTTTATGCCATTGTTATAGTTAGGATCAATAGGTTTTGCAAAAAATCCTCTTATTGGTATTTCCACTAAATAAAATAGGTTCATTAATGAACTTACTAATAATACAATTAATAAGACCATATTATGTGCTTCCATAGTTGCTTGAAGCAATAACCATTTACTCCAACTACCACCCAATGGTGGTAAACCAACAATAGAAAGTGATGCAAGCAAAAATGCTAGCATGGTTAAAGGCATAGCACGTCCTATTCCATTTAATTCAGAAACAGAAGTTTTATGAGCACTTACTAAGATTGCACCAGCACAGAAAAACAGAGTGATTTTTGCAAATGCATGCATAGCAATATGTAAACTACCTGCGTATACACCAGTAGCAACACCTAACATAGCTGCTAGAATTATATATGATAACTGACTAATAGTTGAATAAGCCAATCTAGCTTTTAAGTTATCTTTAGTCATGGCAATAATAGATGCACAAAGAATTGTAAATCCAGCTAAAAGTGAAAGCCAGTAAGCACTATCAAGTGAGCCAATTAAGTCAATACCAAAAATATAAACAGAAACTTTCATAATAGTAAAAACACCAGCTTTAACTACAGCTACCGCGTGTAGTAATGAAGAAACAGGTGTCGGTGCTACCATTGCTGCTGGTAACCAACGATGAAATGGCATTAATGCCGCTTTTCCTGTACCAAAAACAAATAACAATAATAAACCACCCAAAATAGCAGGTTCAGCTTTTCCAGCAAGTATACCACCAGGAGTAAATTCAAGCGTTCCTGTCAAAGAGTATGTCCAAATAATAGCTAATAACAAAAATCCAATTGATGTTGTCATTAAAATACCTAAATAAGTCCAACCTGCACGACGTGCAGCATCAGTTCCTGCATGAGTAACTAATGGCAGAGTGAAAAGTGTTAACAACTCATATGCTATAAATAGCGTTAATAGATTTGCGGATAAAGCTATTGCCATAGTAGCAAAAATAGAGATTGCAAAAGCAGTATAAAAACGCGTTTGATTTTTTTCATGATGTGATCGCATATAACCAATAGCATAAAGAGATGTTACTGGCCATAAAAATCCAGCCACTAGTGTAAATATCAATCCAAGTGGTTCAAGACGTAATGCCAGAGACAAGCCAGGAAATGGTTCAAGTAAAGTAAGTGTTACTGTTTGTTCAAAATCATAATTAAACGCTAGTTTAACAACCACAAAAAGTAAAGATACTCCTCCTAAAAGAGTAACAGATTCACGTATATTAGGGTTTTTATGGCATATAAGTACACCAGCAGCTGTTAGTAATGGTATAAGCAATACTAAAATGTAAAGTAATTCAATGCTCATGGTCTACTCCCTATTAACTGATCTACAGCAAGTGTAGAGATTCCCATACTTAAATCAGTGTTTAAACCAAAATAAATATTACTTAAAGTAAATACCCATAAAGCAATTAGCATCGTTTTGGGTATCTGCTGCTGTTCGACTACTTGGGGAGGCTGCCTAAAATATGCAACTTCAATAACACGACCTACATAAATCAGCGTTAGTATTGAAGCTACAAGTATTAACAGTGCCAATGGCCATAAAGAAGCATCAAGTAAGGCAGTAACAAGGTACCATTTACTAACAAAACCTGCAGTTCCAGGAACTCCTATTAAACTAAGCCCTCCTATTGTAAAAGCAGCCATAGTTAATGGCATGGTTTTAGCAATACCTGACATTGAAGATAGTTCGACTGAGGCAAAACGGAAGAAAATAATTCCAAGTGCCATAAACAGAGTTCCTTTAATTAAAGCATGATTAAAAATGTGCAGTAATGCTGCAGTGAAACCATCATGACTAGCTAATCCAATAGCTAATAAGATATAACCAATTTGTGCAATACTTGAGTATGCTAACATTCGTTTCACATTACTTTGGAAAATTGCATAAATTGAACCTCCTAAGACACCTAATGTACCAAGGATCATTAAAATTTTATCAAACGGCATATCAAGAAGAGAAAACTCTATTCCAAAGATAGTTAATTGAAAACGAATCATTACATAAACAGCTACTTTAGTTGCAGTTGCTGCAAGAAATGTTGAAACTACAGATGGGCTATAAGCATAAGCATTAGGTAACCATTGGTGTAAAGGTAGCATTGCAGCTTTTATACCAACACCAATTGTTATAAACGCAAATGCTGCACGTATAGCATTTGTATCAGCAACTGCTGGTAAACGTAGCGCTAGATCATTCATATTTAGGGTACCTGTCATTACATACATAAAACCAATACCAATAAGAATAAAAGTCGCTCCAATTGTTCCCATGATAAGGTACTGGTATGAAGCGTGTAAAGCTCGACGGTCTTTTCCCATACTTATTATTGCATAAGAAGAAAGTGAAGATATCTCTAAAAAGACAAAAACATTGAAGGCATCACCAGTAATACTAATACCAATAAGTCCTGCCATTACTAATAAAAATGCAGAATAAAACAGAACTTGTTTTCCCTGTGCAATTTCTTTTTCAACACTTTTTAGTGCATAAAAACTAACAAGTGTTGCAGAACCAGAAAGAATTATTAGCATCAAGGAACTTAGTGCATCAATGCGAAGTTCAATTCCAAGTGGAGCATCCCAGCCACCAAGTTTATAACTAATTGCACCTACTTCTTGTACTATTTGTAACAAGTTTACAGATGCATAAAAACAAAAAAGTGATGTCAAAAGGGTAATTACCCAAGCACCTTTTCGATTATTAATTAAGACAATTAATGCAGCTGCAAGCAAGGGTGCTACAACAACAAGAACAGGTAAGTGTGTCATTTGATTCAAGTTATACTCCTGTTTTTAATGTCAAAATCATCATTATCATCCATATCATGAATATCATCTTCATCTGTACTTCCATATGCTTCTTTAATACGCACAATTAGTGCCAGTCCAACTGATGTTGTTGCAACACCAACCACAATTGCTGTCAAGATAAGTACATGAGGCAAAGGGTTAGAATATATTTCAACATTCTCAGTTATAATTGGAGGGCTACCATCTTTTATCTTTCCAAAGGTGATATATAAGATAAACACCGATGCTTGAAAAACACCAAGACCAATTAACTTTTTAATTAGATTAGATGATGCAATTACAATATATAATCCCATCATCATTAGAAAAATCACTATCCAGTAATTAAAATGTCCTAATAACTCATTCATTATGATTCACTCCAGAAAAAGAATAAAAAATTAGTAGTACTGTTGCAAATACTGCTAACCCAACGCCAGCTTCAACCAGTAGTATACCTATATGTTGGCCACTTACTGGATTTGAAGATAATGCATTATAATCAAGAAAAGGTTTGTCTCCTAGAAGACTTGCTAATCCTGTTACACCGTAAATTATTACACCTAGTGCTGCAAATCTTGGTAAAATACTAGAAGGAATAACTTTCCTTGCGTAACTTTCACCAAAAACCAAGCTATATAGAATAAAACCACTTGCAAATATTACCCCAGCTTGAAAACCACCTCCAGCACCAAAATCACCATGAAATTGTACATAAAGTCCAAAAATTAAGATTAATGCAATAAAAGGTTTAACTACTATCCATAAAACAATGTTTTGTTCAGGTTCTTGTTTAGGTTCAACATGACCCATTCCAAGTAGTAATAATACGGCAACTCCTGCACTAAATACAACTACTGTTTCACCAAAAGTATCATAACCTCGGAAACTTGCCAACACAGCAGTAACAACATTAGGAATATCAATTTTTTCTTGTGTTAGTTGGATAAATTCAGGGGCAAGATTTAGGTGTACTGCAGCATTTGCATCGCCCATACTTGGAAAATCAGCTGTACCATAGATTAGTGCAGCACCAGTAAGTACTACAATCAATAATCCCAATACTGAATGTCTATGTTTGACATTCTCAAATGCTCCAGTTAATCGTAAAGCAGATAACATTAGTACAGTAGTAAACCCAGCACCAACAGCAGCTTCAGTAAAGGCAACATCAACAGCATCTAGATCAAGAAATAACAAGGCTGTAACAAAACTAAAAATACCAAAAAGCATGGTAGCTACAAACAAATTGTTTGTATTAATAGCAGCAAAAACAATTAGTACTAAAAAAGCTAATAAAGAAACATTAATTAGTAGGTGAAGATTCTCTATCACTTTGACTCCTTAGCACAAGTATCTGTTTGCGTTTGACTTTTCTCTTTGTTTTGCATATCTGGTGTGTACCCACCATGGGCAGCAGCACGACATAAAGCATGAGTAATAGTTGGACTAGAAACTACCATAATTATAATTATAATTATAAGTTTCGCAGAATCCAGTGTAAATCCAGTATCTAAGATAATTCCAATAATTAATAATGGTGCTCCTAATGATTCTGTAACAGAGGCTGCATGCAGTCGTGTATAAAAACTAGGAAGTCTTAATAGTCCAAGTGCACCTGTTAGGGTAAGAATACCACCAAGAAGTAAACAAATATCGCTTAATAAGCTAATAATCATCATGATTGTTCTCCTTCTGGTTTGTATTGTTCAAAAAAACGCATTACAGCAAGGGTTCCAACAAAGTTCACCAGTGCATACATTAATGCAATATCCACATAACTGAACCAGTTTAATGCATGTCCAGCAACAACAATTAACAGAACGGTTTTAGTACCAAAAGAGTTAACAGCAAGTATTTGATCATAAATACTTGGCCCTAAGAAGGCACGAGTTAATGTCAAAGCTAGAGTAATTAGCAAAGCAACTATAGCAGCAGCAATCATTTTCTCTCCTCTAAGCAAGAAAGGCGTTTTTGCATTTCACCATCTTCTAATTCATCAAGACCCTCAGCATTTAATGCGTGAACAATAAAATAATCTTCACCTATCTCAGTTGTTACTGTACCTGGTGTTAAGGTTATTGAATTAGCATAAATAGTTTTGATTAAGGGGTCTTTAATACTTATTTTAATCTTACGAGAAGCTGGTTTAATTGGTAGTGAAGGGTTCCAGATACGTTTCGCAACATCAATGTTCGTAATAATAACCTGCCAAAAAAGCCATGCAAGATAAGAAAGAAACTTCATGGAAAACAACATGCGAATAGGAGCATTATCGTTACGATCCATACGGCTAACCAGCCAGGTTACTAGAACTATAGAGGCAAGACCTAGACTCAGTAAAAGCACACTGGTGTGTCCAGATAACAAGGTCCAAAAGAGGACAAGTGCGCAAGCTAAAATAAAATAATATTTAGTTGTCATTATAATTTATTACTCTCCAGATTATTTTTTTTACAATATTTCAATATATCATGTACACAAAAAAAGTTCTTCTTTTTTTCTGTCATAAATATATAAGATTTTTTAAATCCCAACATTATATTTCTATACTAGGTAAAAACAGAGCTAATAAGACCAATCAATATAAGACTAGATATTGAAAAGATTGCAATCTTTATAACAGATTTCATAGTTTATCCTTTAAATTTGACTTTAAATAATATCAATATATTGTCAAGTTCTATACGAAATATTTATTGACATTTTCTTTACAATTGTAAACTTATATGGGAAAATTAGCTTAGAGAAGCTCATTAATTGATTATATGCATGGTGTTAAGATGGGTAGATTGTATAAAAAATACATCCATAATGAATAGTAGAAGTTATAATGTAATTGTAATCGAGGTAAAAATTGTTTTTAATTATTATTGATAAATTTGTACCCTATCCCCCATACTGATTTAATATAACGAGGTTCTTTTGTATCATCATTGATTTTAAACCTAATATTACTGACATGCATATCTATTGATCTATTTTTAGTATCCTCTTTTAAAGAAGTTTGATTAATAATATCTTTTCTAGAGATTATTTTATTATTATTAGCAACAAACATAAAAAATATTTCAGATTCAATTTTTGTGAATTCAATTTCTTGGTTCTCTAAAAATACACTATTTTTGTTAAGATCTATGAGTAGTTCACCAACTTTAAGTTCCTCATCATTTTCATACCACTTGAGTGTCGCATCTATTCTAAGTACCAATTCTCTTGGTTCATAAGGTTTTGATAAATAATCATCTGCACCCAATTCAAAAGCATAGATTTTATTTCCAATATCATCCCTAGCAGTTGATATAATAATTGGTATATTTTTAATCTTTTTTAGTTTTTTTAATAGATCAAAGCCATCTATTTTAGGAAGACCAAGATCTAAAATGACAATAGCATATTTAAAATGATTCTCCTCAAACTCTTTTAGTGCTTCTAATGGTTGAGAATATCCTTTACATACATAATTATAGGCTTTAAGAAAATCAATTATAAGTGATTGAAGCTCTTCATCATCTTCTACTAAAAGTACATTTTTATTATTCAATTATTCTACCTCTTTTTTTGAAAATAACTTTAGTTAAAACACCCAAGTTAACCAGAAAATAAGGAAGTACCTAAAATTCATCTTTTGCTTGAGTCATTTAAATTCCTAAGTAGTTTATCTTTAGAATTTATAATATATCAATATATTGTCAATTTCAATATGTTATATTTCTTGATGATTTTTTGACAATTGTTGACTTAATGAAAAAAATTGATTCTATAATCTCCCCTTTTTATATCTGTAGAAATTTACTTGACATTTCACATCAGTAAAATTCTTAAAAAAGTTGCCTATAACAGTAAAAAAGGTAGGAATATTCTTTAAATTGAAAGAATAAAAATATAGATAATAAAACTATTTTAAGTCAGTGAAAATCTGTCTAGAAAGAAACATATACAAAATATACATACAAACCCCTTTACTCTTCCATATTTAAAGATATAACTTTACATCATTAAGATTTGAAAATGACGTTATCATTGTGTAGTTTTTGGTATTTTAATTAAAAAACAAGCCCTTTCCCTTGATCATTTAGTACAATTGATTCCTGTAGTTTTTCTACAATAATTTTTTCCACAATATGTAAACCTAATCCTGTACCAGCCCTTCCTTTTTTTGTGGTGTAATATTGCTCAAATATTTTTTCTTGATTTTCATAGTTCTTTTTAATACCCCGTGCAATATACCTAGAAGACAAGAGTTTTGGATTGAAATAATCTTTTTTGTTTAAAAAACCATCAGATTCGAGTTTATATAGAACTTTTTTTTGAACATTTTCTAGATACTTAAATAAAGCGAGATTTTTTTGTGTAAATAATTCAATTCTTTTTTATGATTCTTTAATTACAGTGTTTTTTTGATTTTGGTATATCACAATAATAATGATAGTAAAGACTATTATGAAAATAATTGATACGTGTTTATGCATAAATTTATACATAGTAGTCATTTAGAACACATCTAGAAGTTGATTATATTATTATAGTTCCCTGCAGTTAAATTAGTTTTTAGTTTAAAAAATCAATTACAAATCAGAATATCTACTATTTGGTTAATTTACAAGGTATTCATTTTATAAGTTTAACTGTTCAGCTAGAATTCTAAATTTCATTTCTTTAATTATTCCTCCTACAGGAGTAAGTAAGACAATCCTACATATAAGATAAGGGATAAATTTACATGAATCAAAAATGTCAACATATTACGCTTAGATTAGAGAGTCAACTGACAAACAAACATTAGAAAGCCAAAAACAAAAAATCTTTGATTATGCATTCTCAACCAAATTACTATATGAGCCGACTAATAGGGTTCTATCTCGTATTAGTGGCATATAAAAAACATTTTTTATTATATTTTAAAAATATGCCGATTTATATTGTTTAACAGTGATATGTATTTGATTGTTTTTTTAGAAGTAGT
>Ga0209826_1002819_pt1 | contig 11203 bp, 20 predicted proteins | sample GOMGulsemesocosm_5_FD_184637 | JGI IMG/M metagenome (GOLD analysis project Ga0209826, IMG submission 184637) | Methane-oxidizing microbial communities from mesocosms in the Gulf of Mexico - GOM15C Gulf of Mexico (SPAdes) (version 2) | ecosystem: Environmental > Aquatic > Marine > Cold seeps...
AAGGGTCGAGCGAGATGCTGCAACCGAAACGAACAAAATACCGCAAGATGCACAAAGGCCGGAATCGTGGCCTGGCGCAACGCGGCAGTAAGATTAGCTTTGGCGAATACGGCCTGAAGGCAGTTGGGCGTGGACGCTTAACAGCGCGCCAGATTGAGGCGGCACGACGCGCCATGACACGTCACGTTAAGCGTGGTGGTAAAATCTGGATACGTGTTTTTCCCGATAAGCCGATTACTCAAAAGCCTCTCGAAGTGCGAATGGGTAAGGGTAAGGGTAACGTTGAATACTGGGTTGCATTAATTCAGCCTGGACGCGTTTTATATGAGATGGAAGGTGTTACTGAAGAGATCGCACGTGAGGCTTTCGAGCTAGCAGCGGCGAAACTACCTATCCAGACAACCTTTGTTAAGCGGACGGTAATGTGATGAAAGCGAGCGAGCTTCGTGAGAAGAACCCCGAAGAGCTGAATACAGCCCTCCTCGGCGAGCTGGAAACTCAGTTCAAGCTGAGAATGAAGCGCTCTACCGGTCAGCTTAATGAAAGTCATGAAATGAAAATTGCACGACGTAATGTGGCGCGTATCAAGACCGTCCTTACCGAGAAAGCCAACGAAGCAGCAGGTGGTCAGTAATGACAGCAAGCAATACGGCGCGGACCCTATCCGGCAGAGTCGTCAGTGACAAAATGGATAAAACCGTCACGGTTTTGATTGAGCGGCGGGTAAAGCACGCTCTCTACGGCAAATACATCAGCCGATCCACGAAGCTGAAGGCACACGATGAGGCTAATGAGTGTCGCGCAGGTGATCTCGTCACCATCGCAGAAACTCGCCCTCTGTCTAAAACCAAGTCCTGGGCTTTGGTTAACATCGACGAGCGCGCTACCGAAGTTTAACTCGCCGCGCGGCACAGGTTTGGAGTAGAGAATGATACAAACACAAAGTTATCTCGAAGTGGCCGATAATAGCGGCGCACGTAGAGTTATGTGCATCAAGGTGTTGGGCGGTTCGCACCGTCGTTACGCTTCAGTAGGTGACATTATTAAGGTCACTGTGAAAGAAGCCATCCCCCGGGGTAAGGTTAAAAAAGGTCAGGTCATGAACGCTGTCGTCGTTCGCACCCGTAAAGGTGTACGTCGTTCGGACGGTAGCTTGATTAAGTTTGGCGACAATGCGGCTGTGCTTTTAAATGCACAGAATGCGCCTATCGGTACTCGTATTTTTGGACCGGTAACACGCGAGCTGCGTAGCGAACGCTTTATGAAGATTATTTCATTGGCACCCGAAGTACTTTAGGTTAGCAGGCAAATATTATGGCGATGAAAAAAATCAGGCGCGATGATGACGTAATCGTTATTGCCGGTCGTGATAAAGGTAAGCGAGGCAAAGTCCTCCAGGTGTTGTCTGATGGCCGTTTGTTGGTGTCAGGAATACAGATTATCAAGAAGCACCAGAAGCCTAACCCTCAAATGGGTGTTCAGGGCGGAATTATTGAAAAAGAAGCGCCGATCGATGCGTCTAATCTGGCTGTTTTTAATCCAGAGAGCAGCAAGGCTGACAGGGTCGGTTTTAAAGTGTCGGATGACGGCAAAAAAATTCGAGTATTTAAATCCAACGGCCAGGCCGTGGACGCCAAGTAGGGTAATGTAGATGGCAAGGCTCAAAGAATTATACAAGACAGAAATCGCGGCCAAACTCAAAGAAGAGCTGGGTCTGGACAATGTGATGGAAGTTCCACGCATCACCAAAATCACACTCAATATGGGTGTTGGTGAGGCACTGGCTGATAAAAAAGCCCTGGATCATGCGGTACGCGATCTCGAAACTATCGCCGGCCAAAAGGTTGTTGTTAACCTGGCGCGCAAATCCATCGCTGGCTTTAAAGTACGTGAAGGCTGGCCAATCGGTTGTAAGGTGACTTTGCGAAGTGAGCGTATGTACGAATTCCTGGAGCGTTTGGTCGATATTGCCATTCCTCGAATTCGCGATTTCCGTGGCATTAGCCCCAAGTCCTTTGATGGTCGTGGCAACTTTGCAATGGGTGTCACTGAGCAGATCATCTTTCCCGAAATTGACTACGATAAAATCGATAAGTTGCGCGGGCTCGATATCACCATTACAACGACAGCTCGCAATAACGACGAAGGACGCGCCTTGCTAAGAGCGTTCAACTTTCCCCTTAAAGGTGATAAATAGTCATGGCTAAAACATCGATGGTTGAGCGTGAAAAAAAACGCACCAAGTTAGTTGCCAAATACGCTCAGAAGCGAGCGGCAATTAAAGCTGTTATCGCCAATGTAGAGTCGACGCCTGAAGAACGTTGGGAAGCGCAATTGCAGCTGCAGAAGATGCCGCGCGATTCAAGTGCTTCACGCCAGCGACGTCGTTGTCAGATTACTGGGCGCCCACACGGTGTCTATAGAAAATTTGGTCTTTGCCGCAACAAGCTTCGCGAAGCTGCGATGCGTGGCGATGTACCTGGTCTTGTTAAGGCTAGCTGGTAGAGCCGGGAAGAGGAATTAGACATGAGTATGCAAGATCCTTTATCAGATATGCTGACCCGCATCCGGAACGCACATTCGCGCTCCAAAGTCAGTGTCACTATGCCATCTTCCAAGCTGAAGATAGCAGTAGCCAATGTGCTGCAGGAAGAAGGTTATATCAGCGGCTTCAATGTTGCTGATGGAACCAAGGCTGAGCTGACTATTGAGCTTAAGTATTTTGAAGGCCGTCCTGTGATCGAAGAAATTGATCGTTTCAGTCGACCTGGCTTGCGTCGCTATGCCGGTGCAACTGAATTGCCCAATGTGCGTGCCGGTCTCGGTATTGCCATTGTATCCACCAGCAAAGGTGTTATGACCGACCGCGCAGCACGCAGTGCTGGTGTTGGCGGCGAAGTGCTTTGCACTGTCTTTTAACGGGAATTATCTAAGATGTCTAGAGTAGCAAAAAACCCAGTGTCGATACCTAAGGGTGTCGAGGTAAAGCTGAGTGCAGGCGAGATCTCTGTAAAGGGATCTGGTGGGCAATTGAGTCTGGCTTACAACAGTGCTGTTGAAGTTGCAGAAGCTGATAATATTCTTACTTTTGTCGCTAAAGACGGCAGTCGTATTGGCCTAAGTCAGGCTGGTACTGTAAGAGCGCTAGTTAATAACATGGTGACCGGTGTCTCCACAGGTTTTGAGAAAAAGCTGCAATTAGTTGGCGTTGGTTATCGTGTTGCGGTACAGGGCGATAAGCTAAACCTGACCCTGGGTTTCTCTCACCCGGTTGTTTATGAGCTCCCCAAAGGTGTTACTGCTGAAGCAAAAAGCCAAACCGAGCTGGTACTAAAGTCTGCTGATAAGCAGCTACTCGGCCAGGTAGCATCTGAAATCCGTGCCTACCGTCCACCCGAGCCCTACAAGGGTAAGGGCGTAAGATATGCGGACGAGCATGTTGTTCGTAAAGAAGCCAAGAAGAAATAGGTTCAAGTGATGAGTGATAAAAAACAAACAAGATTACGCCGTGCGCGCCGTGGGCGAGCAAAAATCCGTGAGCTTGGTATGTCTCGCCTCTGTGTTAACCGCACACCGCAACATATCTATGCCCAGGTCATCGTCGCCAGTGAAAATGGTGACAATGTAGTGGCAACTGCATCGACACTTGATAAGGCGATTACGCCTGAAGGTAGCAGTGGTAACACTGACGCAGCAACTTTGGTCGGCAGTCTGATTGCCGATCGAGCCAAAGCGGCTGGTATTACCAAGGTGGCATTCGATCGTAGCGGTTTTAAATATCACGGTCGAGTAAAGGCCCTGGCTGATGCCGCTCGTGCTGGCGGACTGGAATTTTAAAGGTATAGACATGGCAAAGAATAACCAGAGAAACACCGATCCGAACGAAGGGCTGATGGAAAAGTTAGTCGAAGTCAATCGTGTCGCCAAGACTGTTAAAGGCGGACGTATTTTTGGCTTCACAGCTTTGACGGTAGTTGGCGATGGCAATGGCCGCGTCGGTTTCGGTCGAGGTAAGGCCCGCGAAGTGCCTTTGGCTATTCAAAAGGCAATGGAAGCTGCTCGCCGCAATATGATTACAGTTGGACTTGATGGCAACACCATCCAGTATCCTATTAAAGCTAATCACGGTGCATCTAAAGTTTATTTGCAGCCTGCTTCAGAAGGTACCGGCATTATCGCTGGTGGTGCAATGCGAGCAGTACTAGAGTTGGCTGGCGTACAAAATGTACTGGCCAAGTGCTACGGCTCAACTAATCCGGTTAACGTTGTACGCGCCACATTTAAAGGCCTGCAGACAATGCGTTCACCAGAAGATGTCGCGGCAAAACGCGGTAAAACGGTAGAGCAGATTAGCGAGTAGCACTCTTTACCTGTACGACTATTTGGAAACTAGCATGGCTAAAATTAAAGTAACTCAAACACGCAGCACTATTGGTCGCTTACCTGGCCATAAGAACTGCATTAAAGGCCTGGGCTTGCGTCGTATTGGTCATACTGTAGAGCTAGAAGATACACCTTCAGTACGCGGTATGGCGGCTAAGGTCTTCTACATGGTTAAAGTCGAGGAAGTATAAGATGCGTCTTAATACATTGAGCCCAGCTCCAGGCCGTACTCACGCTGCAAAACGCGTAGGACGCGGTATTGGTAGTGGTCTGGGTAAAACTTGTGGTCGTGGTCATAAGGGTCAAAAATCTCGTTCTGGTGGTAGTGTAAAGCCCGGTTTTGAGGGTGGCCAGATGCCTTTGCAAAAGCGCTTACCTAAATATGGTTTTAGTTCACGGGTATCTCGAGTTAGTGCGGAAATCCGACTTTCTGAATTAAACCTCGTTGGTGGTGATGTCGCTAATCTTGAATCGCTTCGCGCCGCTGGTTTAATAAACAATGGCATTACCCGCGCCAAGATCTTCTTGTCGGGTGAGCTGACCAAATCAATTGTCGTCCAGGGGCTTGGGATTACACAGGGCGCAAAAGCTGCTCTGGAAGCCGCTGGCGGTAAGGTCGAAGAATAGTAAGGCGGGCTGACCGGATGGCTAAGGGTGTAAATATGCCGCAAGGCAATCAGAAAGGACTGGGCGAGCTTTGGGCTCGCCTTCGCTTTTTGCTGCTGGCTATAGTTATCTACCGTATAGGTACCCACATACCTGTACCCGGTATCGATCCTGACCGTATGGCTGAGCTATTTAGCCAAAGTCAGGGTACGATCCTCGGCATGTTCAACATGTTCTCCGGTGGCGCGCTCGAACGAATGAGCATACTTGCTCTCGGTATCATGCCCTACATATCAGCATCTATCATTATGCAGTTGCTGACAGCAGTGACTCCTGCGCTGGAGCAGCTTAAGAAGGAAGGCGATGCGGGTCGGCGTAAGATTACTCAGTACACACGCTACGCTACTGTATTGCTTGCCCTTGTGCAGGGTACCGGAATGGCTTACGGATTAGCCGGGCAAGGACTTGCCTACTACGGTGGAGCCAGCTTCTTCCTGGTGGCGATCACCTCCCTGGTTACCGGCGCAGTTTTCATGATGTGGCTTGGTGAGCAGATTACTGAGCGCGGTATTGGTAATGGTATTTCAATGCTGATCTTTGCGGGAATTGTTGCCGGTTTGCCGCGTGCACTTGGCCAGGCATTTGAGTCTGCGCGCACGGGTGATTTGAATATTATTGTTTTATTGATTGTCGGTATTCTTGCAGTTGCAGTCGTTTACTTCGTGGTGTTTATTGAGCGTGGTCAACGTCGAATCACTGTTAATTATGCCCAGCGTCAGCAGGCGAGAGGCAAGGCTTATGGGCAGCAAAGCACCCATTTACCACTAAAAGTGAACATGGCTGGTGTTATACCGGCGATCTTTGCCAGCAGTATTCTTTTGTTTCCCTCTACGCTGGCCGCGATGTTTGGCCAGGGTGCAGGTGCACCTGATTGGTTGCAAGACGTATCGCTGTTTTTGGGGCCGGGTCAACCCTTGCATATTATTTTATTTACAGCGCTAATTGTTTTCTTTTGTTTTTTCTATACAGCACTTACCTTTAACCCAAAAGAAGTGGCTGATAACTTGAAGAAGGGCGGGGCATATTTGCCAGGTATACGTCCGGGCCAGCAAACGGCTAAATATATTGATGGTGTTGTGACTCGACTAACGATGGTCGGTGGTGCCTACATTGCAGGTGTTTGTCTCCTGCCGCAGTTTTTGAATGTGTACTTTAACGTTCCGTTCTATCTAGGTGGTACTTCACTGCTCATTGCTGTGGTAGTAACAATGGATTTCATGGCCCAGGTTCAATCTCACCTCATGTCGAACCAATATGACTCGGTGATGAAGAAGGCCAATATGAAAGGTCAGGGCGGCAGCGGTCGCTAAATTTTACGATAGGGTTTCATCATGAAAGTAAGAGCATCGGTAAAAAAGATTTGCCGCAACTGTAAAATTGTTAAACGCAAAGGTGTTGTTCGAGTGATCTGTGTGACAGACCCTCGTCACAAGCAACGCCAAGGTTAATGTTTTTTCAAAAGAGATTGATTTTCGTTGCCTAAAGAGATATTGTTTCGCGCCCGTTTTTACTGGGTGCCGTATTGGGGCGTGAGCCCGGGTTAGTTTAAAACGTTATCAGTTACTATTTAAGATTTACTGGGAGTAAAGTGGATGGCCCGTATTGCCGGAGTCAATATACCCGATCACAAGCATGCTGTTATATCGCTGACTTATGTTTTCGGCATTGGTAGAACTAGTGCTAAGAAGATTTGTTCTAGTGTTGGTATTGAAGAGTCGATCAAGGTATCAGAACTGTCAGAACAGCAACTTGATGCCGTACGGGCTGCCGTCGCTGAAAACGTGGTCGAAGGTGACCTGAGACGTGAAGTCAGCATGAATATTAAGCGGTTGATGGACCTCGGTTGTTTCCGTGGCATACGCCATCGTCGCAACTTGCCTCTACGTGGGCAGCGAACTAAAACCAATGCGCGCACACGTAAAGGCCCTCGCAAGCCTATTAAGCGCTAAGCGACAGCTAATTCAGGAATATTAGGTTATGGCAAAGACTCCGACCAAATCACCGCGAAAGAAAGTTAATCGCACTGTTATCGACGGCATTGCGCATATACATGCTTCGTTTAATAACACCATCGTTACCATCACCGACCGCCAGGGCAATGCGCTGAGCTGGGCAACTTCTGGTGGTTCTGGGTTTCGCGGTTCTAGAAAGAGCACTCCATTTGCTGCGCAGGTCGCTGCTGAGCGGGCTGCAGTTGCGGCTCAGGAATATGGTTTGCAGAACCTTGATGTCGAAGTAAAAGGTCCTGGTCCTGGCAGAGAGTCTGCCGTCCGTGCACTTAATAATGCCGGCCTGAAAATAACCAACATTACTGACGTGACGCCGATTCCACACAATGGCTGTCGACCACCCAAGAAACGACGCGTTTAATTTAGAGGATTATCATCGATGGCAAGATATCTCGGCCCAACCTGTAAACTCTCACGTCGCGAAGGAACAGATCTTTTTCTTAAGAGCGGAATTCGTCCTCTTGAGTCCAAGTGTCGTGCAGAAAGTATCCCCGGTCAGCACGGCGCACGCCGTAGTAGACTGTCTGATTACGGTGTTCAATTACGTGAAAAGCAAAAGGTTCGTCGTATTTACGGTGTTCTAGAAAAGCAATTCCGTAACTACTACAAAGAATCTGCTCGTGTACCCGGTGCTACAGGTGAGAACCTTCTCAACCTGCTAGAAAGACGCCTTGATAATGTTGTTTATCGCATGGGCTTCGGTTCTACACGTGCTGAATCTCGTCAACTAGTGGCGCATAACGCAGTCCTGGTTAATGGTCGCAAAGCCAATATCGCATCTTTCCGCGTTAGCGAAGGTGATGTGATAAGTATCCGCGAGAAAGCCAAAAGCCAACTTCGTATACAGTCGTCGTTACAGCTTGCTGCACAGCGTAGTGAAATCGAGTGGGTTGACGTTGATGTCAATAAACTAGAAGGCACCTTCAAGCGCATCCCTGATCGCAGTGATTTACCTGCTGAGATCAACGAAAATCTCATCGTAGAACTTTATTCCAAGTAAGTTTTTCTTTGAATTCAGGGCTTGTTAACGCGGATAAGAGACGAGTATGCAAAACACATTAACAGAACTTCTGACACCTCGAACAATCGACGTTACGGAATATGATTCGACACACGCTAAAATTGTGCTCGAGCCATTGGAGCGCGGTTTTGGTCATACGCTAGGTAATGCACTGCGGCGCATACTGCTTTCTTCCATGCCTGGTTGTGCCATCGTCGAAGTAGAAATTGACGGTGTATTGCACGAGTACTCGGCGATCGAAGGTGTTCAGGAAGATGTCATTGAGATTCTTCTTAACCTCAAAGATGTTGCCATCGTTATGCATGGCAAAAATGAAGCAGAATTAACACTTAGTAAGTCTGGCCCTGGGCATCTCACCGCTGGTGATATTCAAACAGATGCCAGTGTTGAAATCATGAATCCAGATTACGTCATCGCCAATATTTCCGGCGATGTCAACCTTAATATGCGTTTGCGCGTCGCAAGAGGCCGAGGCTACCAGCCAGCTGATGCACGCGAAAGCGATGAAGAAGAAACTCGTGCGATTGGCCGCCTACAACTCGATGCCTCCTACAGCCCGGTTCGCCGCGTGTCTTATGTAGTTGAAAGTGCGCGTGTTGAACAGCGTACAGATTTGGATAAGCTGATTCTGGATCTGGAAACTAATGGCACAATTGACCCTGAAGAGGCGATACGTCGTGCTGCCACAATACTTCAGCAACAACTGGCTGTTTTTGTAGACCTTGAGCGTGAGAAGCAAGTTGAGCCTGAGCAGCGTGAAGACGAAATCGACCCAATTCTACTGCGCCCAGTAGATGATTTGGAATTGACTGTTCGCTCCGCAAACTGTCTCAAAGCAGAAACCATTTATTACATCGGTGATCTGATACAGCGTACCGAAGTAGAGCTATTGAAGACGCCAAACCTTGGTAAGAAGTCGCTCACTGAAATCAAAGATGTACTCGCCTCTCGCGGTCTTTCATTAGGCATGCGGCTTGAGAACTGGCCGCCAGCTAGTTTGAAGCAAGAAAGCGAAAGTATTTAATTTAACTGGATCTGGCTTTTTATAGCCAGTTCGCGTCAGGATAGGAAGCAAGTCTTATGCGTCATCGTCACAGTGGCCGTCAGCTCAACCGTAAAAGCCCCCATCGCACAGCCATGTTTCGCAATATGACAGCGTCGCTGGTTGAGCATGAGGTAATCAAAACCACGCTCCCCAAGGCCAAAGAATTACGCCGTGTTGCTGAGCCTCTTATAACGCTGGCAAAAGTCGATAGCGTTGCTAACCGTCGTTTAGCATTTGACCGTTTGCGTAGTAAAGAAGCAGTTGGTAAGTTGTTTAGTGAGATTGGCCCTCGATTTGAAGATCGTCCGGGTGGATACACGCGCATAATGAAGTGTGGTTTTCGCACTGGCGATAAAGCACCAATGGCTTATATCGAACTTGTTGATCGCGCCGTTGAGCCAGAAGAAGAATTCGAAGAGGTCGAAGAATAAGGCTTCTACAGGCACAAAAAAGCCGGACTTGTTCCGGCTTTTTTGTGCCTGTAATTTCATACTGTAATTCTTAGAGTTAATCTAGGCGCACTGGCAATGGGTATATTCTCGGGTACTCAGGTTCATCAGGCGTAAGCGGCCACCCCAGACACAGCCAGTGTCGAGGGGGTATAAGCCTGAGTTAGGCGATTCTCCTTCAAGAGCCGCCCAATGCCCGAAAATAATATTCTCAGTCAGTGTTTTACGCGCAGGGTGGCTATACCAGGGAGCAAAACCTTCAGGCGCGTGCTCGGGGCCTTTTTTTGCGCTTAGCTCTAACTTTCCGCTGGCATTACAAAAGCGCATGCGTGTGAAATAGTTCGTAATAGTACGCAGTTGCACATTCTTGCTCTGCGTCTTATTCCAGCTACTTGGGGTGTTGCCATACATATTTTCAAAAAAATGCTGAGAATTTTCGCTTCGTAATACCTTCTCAACTTGTTTGGCCCGTAATAGAGCGGTGTTGAGGCTCCATTGGGGTGGGATACCCGCGTGAACCATAACGAAGCCATGTTCGTTTATTAGCAGGGGCTGTTGCCGTAGCCACTCTAGTAGTTCGTCACGGTCTGGCGCGTCGAGAATTTCCTGCAGAGTGTCCTTCGGGTTGAGGCGTTTTATACCTCGGGCAGCGGCAAGTAGATGGAGGTCGTGGTTGCCCAAAACCATTCTAAAGGCATTACCTAATCCTTTAACAAAGCGCAGTGTTTCAAGGGATTGAGGGCCGCGATTGACGATATCTCCCGCAGCCCATAGCTGATCTTTTTGCGGGTCGAAGTTGACCTCTTTTAGTAGGCACAGGAGAGGTTCAAGGCAGCCTTGCAAGTCACCGACCGCGTAAATAGTCATTTTCTTTGCTCAGTTAAGAGCATTGGGTAAGGCAAGTGTGAACACAGGTATGTCCACTTCAAATCCGTGACCATCATCACTTTGCATATGGTAGCTACCCTGCATTGTGCCAACGACGGTTTCAAGCACTGCGCCGCTGCTGTATTGGTAGCTTTCGCCTGGCGATATCAACGGCTGTTCGCCAACAACGCCTGTACCCTTAACTTCACGGCGTATGCCGTTGCCATCCATGATGATCCAGTGGCGACTGATTAGCTGAGCGCCAATAGGGCCTTCGTTAGTCATCGTGATGTGGTAGGCGAAGGCATATTGTTTTTTACCTGGGTTTGACTGGTGTGGCAGGTATTCTGTTACAACCGCAACCCTAATTGAAATTTCATCCATAACTCTAGCTCTCTATCGAAAGGCGCTCAATTGATTGGCGAGGTCAATAAATTCCTCGACGGAGAAGGTTTCTGGGCGTCGCCCCAGGTCGATGTTCTGTAGACAATCCGCAGGCAGTTCTTTCAGTACCAGCTTGAGCCCGTTGCGTATTGTTTTGCGACGTTGCTGGAAACAGGCATTAACCAGTTGTGCAAAAAAACTGGGATCTGTCACCGTCGTGGTTCTCGATCTTGGCCGTAAGCGCACAATAGCCGATTCGACTTTAGGTGCTGGGTTAAAGGCGGAGGGGGGCACTACAAACAGGGGTTCGACGTGGCAGTGATACTGCACCATGACACTGAGTCGGCCATATGTTTTTCGACCTTCTGGCGAGGCGAGG